>ERZ1026772.107-NODE-107-length-62871-cov-6.368537_pt1 | contig 62871 bp, 66 predicted proteins | sample MGYA00380124_ERZ1026772 | MGnify/ENA primary metagenome ERZ1026772 (study PRJEB33269, sample SAMEA4719760) | human gut metagenome | biome: human-associated habitat; feature: organic feature; material: feces | place: Cameroon | collected 2013-10 ...
ATATGATCCATTAGCTCAGTCGGTAGAGCACTTGACTTTTAATCAAGGTGTCCGGGGTTCGAATCCCCGATGGGTCACCATTAACAATTCGGCTTAAACAGAGTGTTTGAGTCGTTTTTTTATTTTCTAAGATAAATTTGATTTGCGTTAATTATTGTATAATCAGCTCAGCGGAGTTGATTTTTTTATTTGGTGTTTACTTTATTTTTTATTTATGCTAAAATTAGTTAAATTGATTTTCGAGGTGTTATTATGTCACAGTGGGACAAGGATTATATAGAACTTTGTAAAAGCATACTTTCAGATGGCAGGAGAGTTGTAAACAGGACCGGCGTTGACAGCGTAAAGGTTCCGTCTTGGCATTTTCATTTCGATTTAGAAAAGGAATTTCCTGTGCTTACCACAAAGCAGGTGTTTATTCGTCAGGCTGTTTTGGAAATGCTTTGGATTTATCAGGCGCAGTCAAATGATGTTCGCTGGCTTCAAGAACGCAATGTTAAGATTTGGAACGAGTGGGAAATAGACGAAAACGGAATTTGGAACGCCACCCAAATGTTGCCCGACGAGAACGGGAATTTAACAAAACAGGAAGTTCATAAAGACTTTGGCAAGGAGTTTGCACACACAATAGGCACAGCCTACGGATATATTGTAAACAAATTTCAAATGACTCAGGAATTGATCAATAAAATAAAAAATCATCCTGAGGACAGAAGAATGATTATGACATTGTGGCAAAATGATTATCTTGATACAGCCGTTTTGCCGAGCTGTGTTTGGTCTAGCGAATGGGATGTTACAGACGGGAGACTTAACTGTTGGGTGCATCAAAGAAGCTGTGATGTGCCGCTTGGTCTGCCGTTTAATGTTACGCAATATGCCGTGCTTAATCGTATGCTTGCTCAGGTTTGCGGATTAAAAAGCGGTACTGTTGATTGGTCAATTAAGGATGCACATATATATGTAAATCAGATTGACGGAATTAAAGAGCAGATAAAGAGATTTGACGAGCAGGGCGACTATCCTGCACCCGAGCTTTGGCTTAATCCTGATATTGACGATTTCTTTGCATTTGATAATTCTACCGATTGTAAGGATGTTAAATTGATAGATTATAAGCATATGGGAAAGATTGCTTTTCCTATTTCACAATAAGGAGTTTTAATGAGTATTTCAATAATTGCAGCAGTAGGCAAAAACTTAGAACTTGGAAAAAATAATGACCTTATTTGGCACTTTAAGGAGGATATGCGTTTCTTTAAGGAAACGACAACAGGTCATACTGTCGTTATGGGCAGAAAGACTTTTGAATCACTCCCTAAAGCTTTGCCTAACAGACGAAACATCGTTATTTCCTCAAATCCCGATTATGTTGCAGAGGGTGCAGAGGTCGTAACGGATATTAATGATATTTACTCACTTGCCGAAAATGACGAGGTTTTCATTATCGGTGGGGGAAAAATTTACAGCAGATTTATAAATGATGCAGATAAACTTTATTTGACGGAAATTGATGCTGCTCAGCCGAGTGCAGATGTGTATTTTCCGTCCTTTGACAAGGCTGAGTATATCAGAGAAGTTATTAATAACTTCTGCATTGACGGGATTAATTTTTCACACGTTCTTTACAGCAAATAATATTTTAGTACAATGGGGCATACTGCATAAGGAGATAATTACTTTTATACTTTTTTCCTTATGTGGTGTGTCCCAAAGCTTTATATGGTTTTCTGTTTGGGAATAATAACAAATTTGATGAAAATAATATAAGAAATTTGTTCTTAATTTCCTATTGACAAAGTAGGAAATAAAGTATATATTATCTGTTGAAATACCTATTAAGTTTATAGGAATATAAAGGCAGGGAGTATTATGAATACAATTTATGTTGATAATGCAGCAACCACCAGGCTTTCCGATAATGCCTATGAAGCAATGAAGCCGATGATGCAGGAGATTTACGGTAACCCGTCATCACTTCATCATATTGGTCAAATCGCTAAAGAGCATATTGACGATGACAGAGAAAGAGTTGCTAAATGTATAAATGCTAATAATCCTAACGAGATTTATTTTACATCGGGTGGCAGCGAAGCCGATAATCAGGCTATTCTGACTGCTGCATATAACGGTGCAATAAAAGGCAAGAAGCATATCATTTCCTCTAAATTCGAGCATCACGCTGTATTGCATACACTTGATAAGCTTAGAAAAGAGGGGTTTGAAATTGAACTTCTTGATGTTTACGAAAACGGTATTGTAAGAGTTGAAGATGTAAAAAATGCTCTAAGAGACGATACTGCGTTAGTAACAATTATGATGGCAAATAATGAGGTTGGTACAGTGCAGCCTATTAAAGAAATTGCGGAAGTATGTAAGCAGAGAAATGTTGTAATTCATACTGACGCAGTTCAGGCAGTCGGTCATATTCCTGTTGATGTTCAGGACTTGGGAGTAGATATGCTTTCTGTTTCTGCTCATAAGTTCCACGGACCAAAGGGCGTAGGATTCCTTTATTGCAGAAGGGGAATAGTTCTCAAAAATCTCATCAACGGCGGCGCTCAGGAAAGAGGAAAGCGAGCAGGTACAGAAAATACGGCTTCTATCGTAGGACTTGCTGCCGCATTAGAGGATGCTGTTAATAATCTTGATAAAAATGCTGAATATGTATCAAAAATTAAGAATAAAATCATTGACGGCTTTAGCGATATTGAAAGATGTAAGCTCAACGGTGACAGAGAACACAGCTTGCCGGGAACTATCAATTTCAGTTTTGAGGGTATCGAGGGCGAGGGATTGCTTCTGCTTCTCGACCAAGACGGAATTTGTGCTTCGTCAGGCTCAGCCTGCACAAGCGGTTCGCTTGACCCGTCGCATGTGCTTCTTTCAATGGGTGTGCCTGTTGCAAATGCACACGGCTCTTTAAGAATTTCCCTTTGTGAGTATAATACTCTTGAAGAGGCAGATGTGATTATAAATTCGGTTCATAAAGTAGTTGCATATTTAAGATCAATTTCTCCGGTTTGGGAGAAAATTCAAAATGGAGAGGAAGTAGAATAATGGCTTTATATTCAGAAAAAGTAATGGATCACTTTACAAATCCCAGAAATGTGGGTAAAATAGAGGATGCCGATGGTGTCGGTGAAGTAGGAAACGCTAAGTGCGGAGACATAATGAAAATTTATCTGAAGGTTGACGAGAACCAAATCATCACAGATGTTAAGTTTAATACCTTCGGCTGTGCTTCCGCTATTGCATCAAGCTCTATGGCAACCTGTCTCATTAAGGGCAAGCCTATCAGCGAAGCAATCGAGCTTACAAACAAGGCTGTTGTAGAAGCTCTTGACGGTTTGCCGCCGGTAAAAATTCACTGTTCTGTTCTTGCAGAGGAGGCTATTAAGGCTGCCGTTAAGGATTATTATGACAGACATAATATTTCTTATGACCCTGCAATGTTTGGTCAAACAGAAGTAGAAGAAAAGGCTGCACACGCAGAGTAATCACCCAATTACAAAAGGATTTTGATATGGCGTTAAAGGATATTCAAAACGAAATTTTACAGTTAAAAAAGGAAAAGGATATTTGCATACTTGCACACTGTTATCAAACACCCGACATTTTAGAGGTTGCCGATTTTGTCGGTGACAGCTTTGCCTTGTCTGTTGAGGCTTCAAAGGTAAAGAATAAGAATGTCATTATGTGCGGTGTCAGATTTATGGCTGAAACGGTAAAAATTCTTTCGCCTCAAAAAACAGTTTATCTTGCTAATTCTAATGCAGGCTGTCCTATGGCAGAAATGATGGATAAGGATGTTATCGAACAGGTAAAACAGCAGTATCCGGACTATACCGTGGTCGCTTATATTAATACTACCAGCGAGCTTAAAACCGTGTGTGATGTTTGTGTTACATCGTCCTCTGCTTTGAAAATTTGTCGAAGCCTTGACAGCGAAAAGATTTTGTTTATTCCCGACAGAAATCTCGGCTCGTATATAGCAAAGCAGATACCCGAAAAGGAATTTAAACTTCTTTCGGGCGGATGTCCTACACACGCAAGAATGTCTGCTTCAGATGTCAAAAAAGCTAAACAAGAGCATCCTGACGCATTGTTCCTCGTTCATCCCGAATGTATCGAGGAGGTTGTCGAATTGGCTGATTATGTCGGCTCGACAACAGGTATTATGGACTTTGCAAAAAAGAGCGACGCTAAGGAATTTATAATCGGTACAGAAAACAGTATCGTTTCGCATCTTCAGCTTGAGTGTCCTGATAAAATGTTTTATCCTCTTTCAAAGGATTTAATTTGTCATAATATGAAGGTTACAACCATTGTTGATGTCTTGAATTGTGCAAAGGGATTATCGGGTGAGGAAATTGTTCTCGACGAGGAAACTCGCTTGGGTGCAAAAAGATGTATCGACAGAATGATTGAATTAGGATAGTTATGAAAAAAGCTATAATTGCTATGAGTGGCGGTGTTGATTCCAGCGTCGCCGCCCTTTTTATGAAAGAACAAGGCTTTGATTGTATCGGTGCAACGATGAAGCTTTATGACAATGAAGATATAGGCATAAGCAGAGAAAAAACCTGCTGTTCCCTTGACGATATAGAAGATGCAAGAGCAGTTGCGAGAAGGCTTGGTATGCCGTATTATGTCTTTAATTTTAAGGCAGAGTTTGAAAAAAAGGTAATTGATAATTTTATCAAAACTTATGAACAGGGCGGTACCCCGAATCCTTGTATCGAATGTAACAGACATTTGAAGTTTGAAAAGCTGATGCAAAGAATGCAGGAACTTCAATTTGACTGCGTTGTAACAGGACATTATGCCGATATTGAATATAAAAACGGCAGATATTTGCTGAAAAAAGGCAAGGATGCAAGTAAGGATCAGAGCTATGTTTTGTATTCTTTGACTCAGTATCAGCTTGAACATACCATATTTCCGCTTGGTAAATATTCTAAAGAGGAAATCAGAGAGGTTGCCGAGAAAAACGGATTTATAAATGCAAGAAAAAAAGACAGTCAGGATATTTGTTTTGTTCCCGACGGGGATTATTCGGCATTTATTGAGCATTATACCGGCAAATCATATCTCACCGGTGATTTTGTTGATAAGAACGGTAATGTCCTCGGTACACACTCGGGCATAATTCGTTATACAATAGGTCAAAGAAAAGGCTTGAATATTGCTTTGGGACATCCTGTTTATGTTATTTCTAAGGATTTGGATAATAACAGAGTTGTCCTCGGTTCAAATGAAGATTTGCTCTCCGACGAACTTTATGCAAATGATTTTAATTGGATAATTGAAAAGCCTAAGACGCAAATCAAATGCTATGCCAAAACGAGATATAATATGCGTGAGGTGCCTTGCACAGCCGTATGTGACGGAGATAGGGTGTCGATACGCTTTGACAGTCCTGTGAGAGCTGTCACTTCCGGTCAGGCTGTCGTGCTTTATGACGGCGATTATGTTTTGGGTGGAGGCACAATTATTTGATTTGTTCAAAAAGAATTAAAAAAATATTCATTTTGACTAAATGAAATCTTAATTTTTCTATTGTAATATAAAGGCACAACATAGGTGGAAGACATAGACAAGGCTTCTCCAACCTTGCACCTATACCCAACGGAGTCGGTAACAAGTTTCTCTTTTCATTGTTTCTCCTCTAACCGTGTGTCTTTAAAAATGCTCCAATCCACCTTGAAGCTTGTAATATTTTGCACTCAATTCGTATGATTGAGTGCTTTTTTTGTAACGATTTGTAATTTTTTTTGATTTTTCTCTTTATTTTAATATATAGTTCTGTTATAATTATATTAATTGTTTACAGGAGGTAACAAAATGAAATACATTAAATCCTTTGTTTGTATCATTTTGGTTGCGGTTTTGTTTTCGGGCTGTTCGTTTAGACTGGCTTCCTCTGTAAACGATTTGATTTTTGCTATTTCTCCGTACGGTGATAATGCTGATATAAAGCAGGCTATGGATAATTATTTGGGAAACGGCTATTCGTTAAAAAATCCTACCTCGGGTGAATACATAACTTCTTATAATTTCTACGATTTAGACGGTGACGGAGTTAATGAGGCGATTGTTTTTTATGAAACTAAGGATTCGCTCGGTATCGCCAAAATGGCTGTATTAAAGCAAGAAAGCGATAAAAAAGAACGCTGGCAGGTGCTGACCTATGTTGACGGATACGGTGAAAGTGCCTATCGACTTGATTTTTCCGATATTGATAACGACGGAAAAACGGAAATTATTGTTTGTTGGAATTCTATTTCCAATTCTACAAGTCACAGCCTCGTTCTTTATGATGTTGATTTTGAAAATGAAGCTATGCTTACACAAATAGGCGAGCCTAAGACTATAAATAATTACACAATCGGGGATTTTTATTCAAACGGAACTAATCAGCTTTTGCTGTTTGAAATTCTATCGGGTGCAAAAAACAGTGCAAAGGCAGAACTTTATACCGTAGATGACGGATATAATTTGGTAAGCGAGACAAGACTCGATTCAAGAGTTTTGTCCTATAATAACATCGTTCAGGAAAAAACTTCGGCAGGTTTGAGAGTGTATGCAGACGCTATCAGTTCAAGCGGCGACAGTGCTTTTACGGAGGTTATTTATTATTCCAATATGTACTCGTCAATCGTTTCGCCGTTTTTCAGTTATAACAGCGGAACAACTACGGGAACATCAAGAAGCTGCTTGATTGGATCGATGGATATTAATTCAGACAATTTTGTGGAAATACCGACTGATGCCGCTTATGATGCACTTCCGAAGGATATATACTCCATTGATTGGAAAGCATACAGAAATACTGTTTTGGTTCATACGGCATATTCGCTTTTTGTTAAGAATGACGGGTATACCGTTGTGATACCCGATTCATACTTTGATAAGATTAAAGTCGAATACGACAAGCAGGAAAGAGAGCTTGTTGTTAATTCCGAGAGTGATGAATTTTTGTTTTCCATAAAGCCTGTGTTAAAGGCTGTGTATGAGGAAAAAACCTTAGATTCATATTCTGTTGTTTGCGAAAGCAATGGATATTATTATTTGGCTAAGACGGCTGATAACGAAAAAATCAAAATAACCTTGGACGATTTGAAGCAATTTGTTAAGATTTGTTGATGTCGTGTTTATCAGAAAGGCAGGTTTGAATATGAAAAAGGTACTTGTTGCTGAGGACGAGGAGTCAATTCGTGAGTTTATAGTAATTAATCTCACTCGCTCAGGCTACATAGTTGAGCAGGCTGAAAACGGCGCTGTTGCTCTTGAAAAATTTAAGGAGAACGAGCAGAGCTATGATGTTGCGATTTTGGACATTATGATGCCTGAGGTTGACGGTTTGACGGTTTGTAAGGAGCTTAGAAATATGTCCTCTGATTTGGGTATAATAATGCTCAGCGCAAAAACTCAGGAAATGGACAAGGTTACGGGACTTCTCGTGGGCGCAGATGACTATGTAACAAAGCCGTTCTCTCCAAGCGAGCTTATGGCGAGGGTTGACGCTGTTTACAGACGAGTTGAAATGACACGTGGCCTCAGAAAAGGTGACGCTGCCTCCGACTGTATAAATCTTGATGAATTTGAACTTAATTTGAGAAATCGAACACTTCTTAAAAACGGAGAAATGATTGAGCTTACTCAGGTTGAATTTCAAATTGTTGAATACTTCTTCAAAAACCCGAACGCAGCACTTTCGAGAACCGATATTCTAAAGCAGGTTTGGGGTGCAAATTATTTCGGAGACGAAAAAATTGTCGATGTTAATATAAGACGACTCAGAATGAAGATTGAGGATAATCCGTCCAGTCCGAACAGGCTTGTTACCATTTGGGGACTTGGATATAAATGGATTACAAAGGAACAGTAACGGAGCATTTTCTAAATAATGAATAAGGATTTTAACTCACTTTTAATCCAAAAACTTAAAAAGAAAAAGGTTGAGGGTATTACAAGACGATGGTTGATATTCATAATCGGACTTATTGTTCTTCTTTTCATTATCGTCTTTGTACTCGGTGCTGTGGCAATTAAAACCTATTATTATAATTCGGTAGAAAAAATTGTGCTTTCATCGGTTTCGGATTCTACGGTAAATTATTTTGAGAATTGCATTAATAACGGTGAATCTCTCGAATCCGCCGCCGCACTTTTTATTGACTCTTATTCAAATAAAGACAGCACAACCGCTTGGATTATTGATAACGACGGAAATGTTGTTATTTCCTCAAACGGCTTTGCAGTCGAAAAACAGGATATGCCCGATTATGTGCAGGCACAAAAATCTGATGACGATTGCGGAAAATTTGTCGGCAGAATTTACGGACGGCAAAAGGTTATGGCTGTCACAAGAATTATAAGGAATAATGACGGCATTGAGGTCGGGGCAGTCAGAATTATGACCTCAATCAATCATGTTGATGAACAGGTTGCCACGATTTGTGCTATTATCGCAATAGTTTTCATTTTTGTTCTTGCGATAATTATTTTGTCAAATCTTTATTTTATCAGAACGATTATCAATCCGCTTAAAGAAATTAATCAGGCAACCAAGCTGATTGCTCAGGGTAATCTCGATGTAAGAATCGAAAAGCATTATAATGACGAAATCGGTGACCTTGCAGACAGCATTAATACGATGGCGGCAGAAATCGCAACTGCCGATAAAATGAAAAATGACTTCATCTCTACCATTTCTCACGAGCTTCGTACACCGCTTACCTCAATTAAAGGCTGGGGCGAAACGCTGACGATAGGCAATCAGGATACAATGGATGAGATTACATATAAAGGCTTGCAGGTCATTGTTAAAGAAGCAGGCAGACTTGAGGGATTTGTAGAGGAACTTCTCGATTTCTCAAGGCTTCAAAGTGGCAGAATGACGCTTAGACTTGCAAAGACCGATATATTGGCAGAGCTTGAGGAAACGCTCTTTACTTTTATAGAAAGAGCCGTAAGAGAGGGTTATGAGGTTAAATACAGTATTCCCGAAGTTCCAAGTGTAGCCAATGCAGACGCAAACAGATTAAAACAGGTATTTATGAATATTTTGGATAATGCTCTTAAATATTCAAGACCGGGCAGTAAGATTTTTGTTAAAGCGGAATTTGTAAAAATTAACGGTGCGGATTTTGTAAAAATCAGTATTGCAGACCAAGGATGCGGTATTTCGGCTGAGGATTTGCCTCATGTTAAGGAAAAATTCTACAAGGCGAATGTCAGCGTAAAAGGCTCGGGAATCGGTCTTGCCGTTACTACCGAAATTGTTAATTTGCATAAAGGTACGTTGGATGTTGACAGCATAGAGGGCAAGGGAACTCTTGTTACGATTTGCCTTCCGCTTTTGCAAGCACCCGATAATAATCAAAACATTGAAGGATAATAATATATGAGTAAAAAAGGTCATATTACCTCTGTCGGCGGTCAAGCCTTAATTGAGGGAGTAATGATGCAGGGACCAAAGGGCGTTGCGACTGCCGTTCGTAAACCCGATAATTCAATATGTGTTGAATATCACGATGTAAAGCACGCTAAGGATAAGTGTAAGCTTTTAGGCTTGCCGATTATCAGGGGCATAGTTGCTTTTATTGAATCTATGATTCTCGGCTATAAGCTTTTAATGTATTCGGCTGATGTGTCCGGTATGGAGGACATTGAGTCGGACGATATGAATAAATTTGAAAAATGGCTCGACGAAAAGCTCGGCGACAAATTTATGGATATAATAATGGGCATTGCAACGATTTTAGGCTTTGCACTTGCGTTTTTCATATTTTTCTTCTTGCCTGTATTTTTGTTCAATAAGCTCAATGCGGCTTGCAATTTGAGTCTTACACCGTGGCAGGGAACCATTGAGGGATTAATGAAAATATTTATATTTATTGTATATATGGCATTGGTTTCTCAGATGAAAGATATTAAGCGCTTGTTTATGTATCACGGTGCTGAGCATAAAAGCATTGCTTGCTACGAAGCAGGTGAGGAGCTTACCGTTGAAAATGTAAAAAAATGCACAAGATTTCATCCGAGATGCGGTACTTCGTTTATGTTTGTAATGCTTATTTTGAGTATTCTTGTTGTTACATTACTGTCTCTTGCAGTTCCTGCCGAGTTAAAGCAAAATACTGTTGCTTGGATGTTGATTAAGCTTCCGCTTATTCCTATAATTATGGGATTTGGATACGAGTTTATTAAGTATTCGGGAAGACATAATAATTTGTTTGTAAAAATTCTCTCCGCACCCGGACTTTGGATGCAAAGAATAACTACTAAAGAACCTGACGATGATATAATTGAAGTGGGTATCGAGTCCATTAAGGCAGTAATTACAGGTAATATAGAGGATGACGAAATTAAGTAATGAATGTTAAAGAGGCATATGATTATTCGGTAAGCTTTTTAAGTGCCAACGGCGTTGATGAAGCCGAGAATAAAGCATTAAATGCTGTTTGCTGTGTTTGCGATATATCACTCGGAGAATTTCAGGCACATAAAAACGATTTTATTAGCACAAAGAAGCTGGCAGACTTTCTGTGGAGATTAAAAACAGGTGAGCCATTGCAGTATGTAATCGGCAAATGGAGCTTTTACGAGTCGGAATTTTATGTCGGTGAGGGTGTATTGATACCACGGCCGGAGACAGAAGAACTTGTTGAAATTGCAGTAAAATATGCTAAACAAACAGAAGCACCCGTCATTTATGATTTATGCTCGGGCAGCGGTTGTATCGGTATAAGCATTGCAAGAGCAGTTAAGGATTCGACAGTTTACTGCATTGAAAAAAGCGAGCAGGCATATTGTTATCTTAAAAGAAACGCTGAAGATGACAGCAATGTAAATTGCATATTAGGCGATATTAACGATGACTTTGATTTGCCAAAAGCTGATATTATTGTATCAAATCCGCCGTATATAAAGTCAGAGGATTTGTCCAAACTTCAGGACGAAGTAAAAAAAGAACCGTTTATGGCTCTTGACGGCGGTGTTGACGGCTTGGATTTTTATAGAATTATAAATAATAATTGGTTTACTTATCTAAAGAAAAACGGAAAGCTTTTGCTTGAAATAGGCGATGAGCAGGGCGAAAGCATAAAGAATGTTCTCAGCGCATTTCAAAATATTACAGTTAAAAAGGATATGTCGGGTAATGACAGAATGGTTATTGCCGATAATATATAATAGGTGATTTAATGATTTCTATTTTTAATTACATCAGACAGGGCGAATATCTTGTTGCAATAATTTCAATTCTTTCAAGGTGTTTCGTTGTGTTTTGTTGCTTGCCGATTCACGAATTTGCTCATTGCTTGGTGGCACATTGGCTCGGTGACGATACGGCAAAAAATCGTGGCAGATTAACGCTAAATCCGTTTGCGCATTTGAATCCGATAGGAACGGTTATGATTTTTCTGTTTGGTATCGGTTACGGAAACCCTGCACCGATTAATCCAAATAATTTCAAAAAGCCTAAGCAGGGTATGGCTTTGACTGCACTTGCAGGTCCTTGCTCTAATTTAATTCTGAGCTTTATATCTGTTTGGGGCTTTTATATTATCGGTTATTTTTTCTCGGGTAACGAGCTTGGCAGAGCGTTTGCTTATTTCTTTCTCTTTGCCGCACAAATTAATACAATGCTTGCTGTATTTAATTTGTTGCCCATCCCTCCGCTTGACGGCTCTCGTGTTCTCGGAGCATTGCTTCCGGACAAAGCGTATTATAAGTTTATGATGTATGAAAGATACATTATGATAGGTTTAATGCTTTTACTTTTTACAGGCGTTCTTGACGGTGTTATCACATTTTTAACAAGCAAGTTACTAAATATAATTGCATTTCTGCCGCATTTAGTGTTCGGCTCTTTGACTAATTTTTATGGATAATTTAACTTATAAAATAGAGGTGTTTGAAGGTCCTATGGACTTGCTTTTGCACCTCATCAGTAAGCATAAATTGAATATCAACGATATACCTATTGTCGAACTCGTTAATCAATATCTTGATTATGTAAGGCAAATGGAGGAGGCGGATTTTGATGTTGCCGGTGATTTCTTGGAAATGGCTGCAAGGTTGATTTACATTAAACCCGTTTCGCTTTTGCCCAGACACGAGGAGGCAGAAACCCTAAAAAAGGAGCTTACAGGCGAGCTTATCGAATATCGTGACTGTAAGCTTATGGCTAAAAAGCTTTCGGAGCAAACCGACGGTTTCGACAGATTTGTACGACATCCTCAAGGCGGTTGGGTAAATTATGATTACGAGAGATTTCACGAGGGCGAGGAGCTTTTGGATGCATACATAAATGTTGCCGGTAAAGCACAACGCAGACTTCCGCCCCCGATTGATTCGTTTAAGGGTATTGTTGCAAGAAAATTTGTAAATGTTGCTTCTAAGGTCAGAACTGTAATGCGTAAGTTATGGTCAGGCAAAAAGGTTAAGTTCCTAAACCTGTTTGAGGGTGCAAGCTCAAAAAGTGATATTGTTGCAACATTTCTTGCAGTGCTTGAGCTGACTAAAACAAAAAAGATTACTATTGACGGAGACATGAAAAATCCTTGTGTTCAAATAGTAAACGGAGTAAGTGAGGTTGATGAGATTGAGTAAAACTGAAGATTTGATTTCCTCGCTTGAAGCGATGCTGTTTGCCGCAGGCGATCCCGTGGAGGTAAGTAAGCTTGCAGATGCATTGGAGCTTGATATTGAAACGGTTGAAAAAATGCTCGGCTCTCTGAGCGCACAGTATGATGAACGAAATTCAGGCTTAATGCTTATACGGATTGATAACAAATATCAGCTTTGTACCCGAGAGGTTTACAGTGACAGTGTCAGAAAACTTATGGAAATTAGAAAGAATGCGCCTTTAAGTAATGCAGCATTTGAAGTTTTGGCAATAATAGCTTATAATAAGAGCGTAACCCGTTCCTTTATTGAACAGGTAAGAGGCGTTGATTGCTCAGGACCCGTTTCCTCATTGGTGCAAAAAGGACTTATAGAAGAAAAGGGCAGGCTTGATTTGCCGGGCAGACCTTTAATTTACGGAACGACGGATAGATTTTTGAGATGCTTTTCGCTTAACTCATTAGACGATTTACCCGAACTTCCCAAAACAGAAGAAATTGAAAAAATATCAAAGGATGAAAACCAAACTTCGCTTTTCGACGATGATAAAACAAAAGACGATGTTAAGGAAAAAGAAACTGCTCTTTTAGCATCTCAAAAGGAGGACTAAATGAAAGTATTTTTGATTGTATTAGCTGTCATTGTCCTTATAATTGCTTTTGTCTTATCGCTTTCTGCCGAAGCTACCATTGTTTACGACGGCAGATGGAAAACAACGATTCAGGTCTTGTTTTTCAAAAAGGATGTCGAACTGTCAAAGATTTTGAATTTTGTTTTGTTTCCTGATAAAGCGGGTAAGGCTGCTGCCGAAAAGAAAAATAAAAAAACTAAAAAGGCAGACGAAGCTGTCAGCGATAATAAAGACGAGGTTGTGGTTAATGAAATCGACATTACCGATTCCGTTAAAGAGCAAGCCGAAACTGAAAAAATCGACGCTGCCGATGCTGACAAAAAGAAAGAAACGACAGAGCCTGCACAAAAAAAGCCTAATATGATTACAAAAATCATTGACGAGAACGGCATTGTCGGTATACTCGAACTTGTTTCAAATTTATTGCAAACATTAAACACAGCCGCAATAACTTTATTTAGGGGTTTGCATATTTACTCATTATATGTTAGTATAATAGTAGGCGGCGGTGACGCTGCTGATGTTGCACGAGCTTACGGTCAGATTTGTGGTGTGTATTATCCTATTAAGGGTATTATACTAAACGGTATGAAGGTTGACCAATACGACGATTATATTCAGCCTGACTTTATTGCAGAAAAGACTGACGGCGAATTTCAGCTTGTCGCTTCTATGAGCGTCGGCTTGGTGCTTAAAATCGGTATCAAAGCAGGTTTTACATTTCTGCAAAATCTTATAAAAAATAAAAATTCATAAGGGGATAAGGATATGAAAGAAACTCCGGTAAACAAAATAATGGAATCCACACTTGAAAAAATGCGTGAAATGGTTGATGTATCAACTATTATCGGCGAGCCTATGACAACAGGTGATACTACATTAATTCCTGTTTCAAAGGTTTCTTATGGCTTCACTTCGGGAGGAACAGACCTTCCGTCAAAGCAGAATAAGGAGCTTTTCGGCGGTGCCGGCGGCGGAGGAATATCTATTACTCCTGTTGCATTTATCGTTATTCAGGATTCTAAGGTTAGACTTATGCAGATTAATAATTACACTTCATCTGCTGACAGAGCAATCGCAATGATTCCTGAACTTGTTGATAAGGTTTCAGAGCTTCTTCAAACAAAGAAGGATGAGCAACCAAAAGCAGAATAATATTGCTAATTAAATTTAATCACCTGCATATATTTATGTAGGTGATTGTTTTGTATAAGAAAATTGTTGCGTTTTTATTGTGCTTTATATTTCCTTTTACCGTTAATGCGTACGCTCAAAACGACAGTATCAGCGCCCATTGCTCTGTTGCGATAGATAAGGCAACGGGTATGGTGCTTTACGAAAAAAATATGAATGTAAAGGCATCTATGGCATCAACAACAAAGATTATGACCTGCATTATAGCTTGTGAAAAGGCAGATTTTAATCAGACTGTCATAATAACAGATGAAATGCTCGATAAAACAGAAGGCTCGCTAATTTATCTCAAGGCAGGCGACGAAATAACTGTCGGTGATTTGGTAAAGGGTGCAATGCTTGCTTCGGGTAATGATGCTGCTAATGCGCTCGCTTTTGTCGTAAGCAAAAGTTTAAGCGATTTTGTGTTGCTAATGAACGAGTATGCGTTAAATTTGGGAATGAACAGTACCCATTTTGCAACACCATCGGGACTTGACAGTGATAATCATTATTCGAGTGCGTATGATATGGCACTTCTTGCTTCTTATGCGCTTGATAATCCTCTTTTTGCAGAAATTTGTTCAATGCAATGTGCGGACATCACGATTAATTCTTCCGTTCAAACTATATATAATCATAATAAGCTTTTGTATAACAGTGAAGGATGTATTGGTGTTAAAACAGGCTATACCGATAAGTCGGGCAGATGCCTTGTTTCCGCTTATGATTATAAGGGCAGTATAATAATTATTGTCACCTTAAATGCACCTGACGATTGGAACGACCATAATAAAATTTTTGATTTTTGTAAGAAAAGATATAGAGTTTATTCGAGCGAGCAGGAATTTTTTATTGATGTTGTTGGCGGTGTAGAGGATAAAATAAAATGTACGGCACAATTTGATGTTGCTTATATAAACAGTATCAGTACGCAGGCGTACTTTTATCCTTTGCTGTATGCTCCGGTAATTAAGGGCAGTACGGTGGGAGTTCTTAAAATTTATTCTAATAAAAAATTAATAGGGACAGTAGATATTATTGCCCCGGAAAGTGTAACAGTATGGCAAATAACGAAATAAGATTACAGAAATTTTTAGCAGAGCAGGGAGTTGCCTCAAGAAGAAAGAGCGAGGAACTCATCAAAGCAGGCAAGGTTAAAGTAAACGGTCATATCGCTCAAATCGGAATGAAGGTAAATCCTCGTAAGGATTTGGTTACTGTCGGCAAGCAAAAAATTGTATCCTCAAAGAAAAGAAAAATGATTTATATTATGCTTCATAAACCGAGAGGATATGTCACAACCGTTTCTGATGAATTAGGAAGAAAGACGGTAATGGATTTGCTTCCCGATTTCGGCGACAGAATTTATCCTGTGGGCAGACTTGACAAAGACAGCGAGGGCCTTTTGATACTCACTAACGACGGCTCGTTTACAAATTGTATGACCCACCCGTCACACGAGTATGCAAAGGTTTACAGAGTTACTGTCAGACCTGCGGTTAATGACACTATTTTGAATAACCTCAGAAACGGCATTGAAATTGACGGCAGAATGACTGCTCCGTGCGAAGTAACTGTTTTGTCGGAAGCTGAAAACAGAGTAGTTCTTGAGTTTATTCTCCACGAGGGCAGAAACAGAGAAATCAGAAAAATGTGCGAAAGCCAAAATCTTGAAGTTGCAAGACTTAAAAGAACAACTATCGGCTCACTCAAACTCGGTATGCTCAAGCAGGGCGATTACAGAGAACTTTCGGAACAAGAAGTTAAAAAACTGCTCAGGTCGGCAGGACATAAAGAAAATTGATAATGCAGTCGGTGATTATTTTCGCCGACTGTTATTTTTATTATAGTCGAATGTTATTTTTATTATATTTATATTGTAAAATAAAAAATAGTTATTGATATTGCAAGGTAATCGTGATAAAATCATAATAGGTAAATTTGGAGTAATGGTAATCCGCTTTACTTATACTACTCACAGGAGGATAAAAAATGGATTTATCTAATAAAGAGAACATTGCAACCAAGAGACTTGCGGCTCTGTTTGACGATGGTTCCTTTACCGAGCTTGATTCCTTTGCAAAGGGCGCAGACGGTGAAGTTGAAGTCGTTACAGGTTTCGGCTATGTAAACGGTGCGGAATGTTATGCGTTTGCACAGAACCCCGAGGTTAATTGCGGTGCTGTAAGCGTTGCTCATTGTGCAAAAATCAGCAAGGTTTATTCCTTAGCCACAAAAACAGGATGTCCGGTTATCGGAATATATGATTCTAACGGTGTTAAGCTTGGCGAAGGCTTCGAGGTGCTTAATGCTTACGGAGAAATTCTAAAAGCTTCTACATCCGTATCGGGTGTTGTACCTCAGATTTCAATTATTGCGGGTGCTTGCCTCGGCACATCTGCTCTTATGGCAAATATGGCTGATGCTGTTATTGCAGTTAAGGACAGCGATTTTTATGTTTCTGCTCCGTCCGAGATTACTGCTGAGCAATCAGCTTGCGAAGGTGCTGTTGATATTTTGGCAGACAGCTTTGAAGACGCAGTAGAGCAGGCGAGAAAGCTTGCCGTTTTGCTTCCGTCAAATAATCTTGAGGGTACTCCTTTTGTTACATTTGACTTTACTGCACCTGCTTGTGTCCCTACATTGGGATGCTCAGCTGAAGATGTAATTTCATCAATAGTTGATTCCGATGTAAGAGTTGAATTTAAGAATAGCTATGCTAAGAATGTTACTACCGTTCTTTCAACCGTTGAGGGTAAAACAGTCGGTATTGTTGCATTTGATAAAAATAATATTTGCGCTTCTTGTGCTTATAAGGCTGAGACTTTCATTAAGCTTTGCGATGCTTTTAATATCCCGATTATTACAATCGCCGATGCAGACGGCGTGGCAAAGGGTATCGAAAGTCAGGTACTTATCGCTCTTACTAAGCTTAATTCTGCTTATGCATCTGCTACTTGTCCAAAAATCAGCCTTATTACTTCAAAGGCTGTCGGTGCGGCATATATTGTTCTTGCCGGCAAGGGTGCAAATTCCGATTTCACATTAGCTTGGGATAACGCTGTTGCTTCTCCTCTCGATGTTGATGCTGCCGTTGCTTTTCTTTATAACGACAGACTTGCAAACGGTGAGGACAGAACAGCCCTTGAACAAGAGTATAAAAGCTCAATAGGTTCTGTATATTCTGCAGCTGCTTGCGGTGCGGTTGATGATGTTTTTGAGCCTGAAAGAACAAGAGAAAAGCTTGTAAGTTATCTTAATATCATTGCAGGCAAGCGTGTAACCACAATTCCAAGAAAACATTCTGTAAAATAACGGAGGACATACAAATGAAAAATTATACTATCACTGTAAACGGAACACCATATAATGTAACTGTCGAGGAGGGTGCTTCTTCTAATGCTCCTGTTGCAGCTGCTCCGGCACCTGCTCCTGTTCAGGCTGCACCTGCCCCTGCACCAAAGGCAGCGGCTCCTGCAACAGCAGGCTCTGTAAGCGTTGACGCTCCTATGCCGGGTAACATTCTCGACATTAAAGTAGCTAACGGCGCATCGGTTAAAGCAGGCGATGTTCTTATCATTCTTGAAGCAATGAAGATGGAAAACGACATTGTTGCTCCACAGGACGGAACCGTTGCATCAATCAATGTAAACAAGGGCGACACCGTTGAGGCAGGACAGACCCTCGTTACATTAAACTAAGAGGTGCGCTATGGCTAAAAAAATAGGTATTACAGAAACTGTTCTGCGTGATGCACATCAGTCTTTGATTGCAACAAGAATGAGAACAGATGAATTTGTTGATATACTTGATACGATGGATAAAATCGGTTACCATTCATTAGAGTGCTGGGGTGGTGCTACATTCGATGCCTGCCTTAGATTCTTGAATGAGGACCCATGGGAAAGACTTCGTACCATCAGAAAAAAATGTCCTAATACTAAGCTTCAAATGCTTTTCAGAGGACAAAATATGCTTGGCTATCGTCATTACAGCGATGAGCTTGTTGATTATTTCGTAAAAAAGAGTATTGATAACGGTATTGATATTTTAAGAATTTTCGACGCACTTAATGATGTTCGTAATCTTGAAACCGCTATTAATGCCGCTAACAAATACGGCGGTCATGTTCAGGCTGCAATTTCATATACCACCGGACCTGTTTTTGATACAGAGTATTACTGCAACTATGCAAAACAGCTTGAAAATGCAGGTGCTGCTTCAATTTGTATTAAGGATATGGCAGGCTTGCTTACCCCGTACGGAACATATGATTTGGTAAAGGCTCTCAAGGAAACCGTAAGCATTCCTGTTCAGCTCCATACTCATTACACCTCGGGACTTGCTTCTATGGTACTTCTCAAGGGAATTGAGGCAGGTGTTGATGTAATTGATACCGCAATGTCTCCGCTTGCTATGGGTACTTCTCATCCGGCTACCGAGTCTATGGTTGCTGCGTTAAAGGGTACTGAATTTGATACAGGTCTTGACCTTAAAGCACTTACCGTTGTTCGTGATTTCTTTGCTCCACTCAGACAAAAATATCTTGATAACGGATTGCTTGACCCAAAAATGCTTGGTGTTGATGCAAACACCTTGCTTTATCAGGTGCCGGGCGGTATGCTTTCAAACCTTAACAGTCAGTTAAAGCAGGCAGGCAAAGAGGACAAACTTGAGGAGGTACTTGCGGAAGTTCCGAGAGTTCGTAAGGATTCAGGTTATCCTCCACTTGTTACTCCGACTTCTCAGATTGTCGGTACGCAGGCTGTATTCAATGTTATTATGGGCGAAAGATATAAAATGGTCACAAAGGAATTTAAGGATATGGTTGCAGGCAAGTATGGCGCAACCCCTTGCGAAATCGACCCTGAATTCCGTAAAAAGATTGTCGGCGACGATCCTATTATTGATTGCAGACCGGCTGACCTTCTTACCGATACTATCGAACAGTTTAAGGATGAGATTAAGGAATATTACGAACAGGAAGAGGATGTTCTTTCTTATGCTCAGTTTGGTCAGGTTGCTGTTAAATTCTTTGAAAAGAGAAGAGACGCAAAGTATGGCTTGGACGGAAAGCACGATGATATTGTAAATAAAGTTCATCCTGTTTGATTAATTACTTTACAAATTTATTAACTAATTAACGGTTCTCTTGACTGAGAGCCGTTTTTTTAGTATTATTAAATAAAAAAACGATTAAAAATTGGAGGCGTTTGTATGAAAAGACTAATTTCGATTGTTATTGCAATCATTTTGTCCTGCTCAAGTCTTATTCCGTTTTATGCCTACGCAGGTGTAAAACAGGAATCTGCAACCGCCTCATTGCTTCAGGAAGGTAATTTCTCCGACGGCGAGATAATCGCCGAGTCATATCAGCTTTCAACTGTATATCCGAATCTTGAGGAGTTTAAGTCATATGTTTATCAAAAACTCAGCGAGAGTTCATCTTATTTTGACATAAAATCATACGGTATTAAGCGAAGCGATATATCAATCATTTATTCTAATGTAATTAATGATAATCCCGATTTGTTTTATGTTTCAAGCTCGATTAAATATTCGTATAATGATAAAACAAATGTTGTATCTTCATTGTATCCAAACTATGCTGTTGAGGGTAAGGATTTGACAAAGGCGAGAAGCATTTATCAAAAAGGCTTTAACTTTGCACTCGGTTTGGTTGATGACAGTATGGATGATGTTCAAAAGGCTCTTGTCATTCACGATTATTTGTGCCTTATTGCCACCTATCCTTTGATTAGTTATAACTCTGATGATAAACAAATTTTTCATTCTGCCTATGGTATGTTTTATGACCAAACCGTAGTATGCGCAGGTTACGCTCTTGCTTACTCCGCAATTCTTAATTATCTGGGTATACCGTGTAAGTATGTTATATCCGATACTATGATGCACGCTTGGAATATAGTTCAGATTAACGGTAAGTGGTACAATGTAGACCTGACATATGATGATTTGTATAATGCCCTCGGTGAAAATGCCCATAGTATGATTGCACACAGTTGTTTTTTGAAAAGCACAGCGGCAATGTGCGGAAACATGGGCGTTTGGCATAAAGATATTATTTATCCGGACGGAATAACTTGCGATGATACTACATACGATAATGCCTTTTGGAACGACATTAATTCAAATATTCCTGTTGTAAACGGTGATTATTATTATATTGACTGCAACAAAAGTAATCTTACAATAAAACTGTTAAGGCGTGACAAAAAAGGGAACACATCACTTGTTACTACTGATAATTACAACACCGGCGGAATAGGCAGAATAGCTACAAATCCAAACGATTCAAATGATAAGCATTATTTTTACATTTATTTTTCACCATTAATGAATTATAACAGAAGGTTATATTTCTCGTATGTTAATTATAAGTCGTCAAGCAGCAAAAACGGAGTGTTGCAGGCGATTAACAGTAATGGTACCGATAACCGAATGATTATGACACTTGACGATAATAACGTATTTTTGGCATTGGGTGAAAACAAGGGCGACTTGCTATACCTTCCGAGAATAAATGATATAAATGCCGATCCGGTTACGAAATTAAGAGGCAGTGCGTTTGATGAAGCGTATAAAAATAACAGTTATAATTTGTATGCGGATGCAAACAATGACGGAGTTAATAATGCAAAAGATTACGCTTTGATTTATAATAACAAATATTAAAAATTTCAAGCCATCGTTAATGCTTTTTGACGGTGGCTTAGCGTTTTATACAAAATAAATAATATTTTAGAAAAAGTTAATAATTTTCTTGACGAATGTAGATAAATGTAGTAATATAAAAACGTTGAATATTTTTATGGAGGATTATTATGAACGTATTAATCTTTGGCGGTACAGGCCTTCTCGGTTCTGCCGCAGCACAAATTTTTATTGACAGAGGACACAAGGTAAAGACTATTGCTCTTCCTCCTCTTCCGGAAGGAGCACCTATCCCTAAGGAAATGGAAATCGAATTCGGTAACTTTAATGAGCTTACTGATGAAGAACTCGAAAAGGCAATGACCGGTATCGACGCATTTGTTTATGCTGCCGGTGTTGACGAAAGAGTAGAATTTCCTGCTCCTGTTTATGATGCTTACAAGAAGTTTAACATTGACCCTGTTGACAGATGTCTTGCAATGGCTAAGAAGTGCGGAGTTAAGAGATGCGTTGTTCTCGGCTCATACTTTGCATGGCTTGCTAAAGAGCGTCCTGAGATGAAGCTCTGCGAAAAGCATCCTTACATTCGTTCAAGAATCGACCAGGAAGAGGTTGCATTCAAGTATGCTGATGACGATATGGGCGTTGCAGTTCTTGAGCTTCCTTACATCTTTGGTACTCAGCCGGGCAGAAGACCTGTATGGGTTATCCTTATTGAGCAGCTTCAGAGATTCGAGAAGATGCCATTCACAATGTATCCGGCAGGCGGTACTGCAATGCTTACCGTTCGTCAGGTAGGTGAGGCTATCGTTGGTGCTGCTGAGCAGGTTAAGGGCGCAAGAGCTTATGGTATTTCTTGCTACAACCTTACTTGGAGAGAGTTCCTCAAGATTGTTTACAGAGCTATGGACGGCATTGAGGACAGAAAGATTGTTGACGTTCCTAAGTGGACATTCCAGGCATTCGGTCTCGTTATGAGAAAGGATTATGCTAAGAGAAATGTTGATGCAGGTATTGACCCTGTCGGACTTGCTGATATTATGGGTATGAACCTCTTTATTCCTACCGATGATACTAAGGAACTCGGTTGCACACCTGATGACATTGAGGCTGCTATCTTTGATTCTATTAAGCTTTCTAAGGAATCATTTGAAGGTAAGGCTAAGCTTCTTGAAATGAAGGGCGAGTAATCGTACATTAAGTGTAAAATTACATAAACAAAAATCCCGTTAATGCTTTAGTATTAACGGGATTTTTTTGAATATTAAATTGAAATAGTCCGCACATCCGCCCATCATCGAATATAACCTGCAGTTAAAGCAGGTGGGTATCACCCAACAGGCTTTGTGCTCCCAGCGTCCTCAAAAGAGGGAGGTCTGCATTCCCACCGGTCGGAGTCTGATTCCCTAATATATAGAATTGTTCGGGTTATTTAGACAACAGGTTGTCGAGATGCGCAGACTGATTATATATTATGCCAAAATAAAAGAAATATTACTGTTCAGGTTCAAAGTATTCTACATCATACTTTTTCTCTACCATAGACATAAGTATGTCGGATACCTGCTCGTATTCTATTTCGTCCTGAATTTCCTCAAGATACTCGTCACCGTTCTCGTCATTTACAACCTTGAGAATAATTACTTCGTAATCTGCTTCAACAATTTCTTCGGCAGTATCGTGATATTCTGTGATTGCAACATATACATCTTCGTCGGTCTCGTATCTTTCTAATAGTTCAAATACGATTTCATTTCCGTCCTCATCGGTTACCGATAAAAGATCAGGCTCATAGATTTCTTCGTTTTCCATCGTAGTCACTCCTTATCTGTGTTGCTATAATTATAATATTAATATATAAATTAGTCAATACTTTATTTCATTTGTTAAATTTGTGCAAAAAAATTTAAAATGTTGAAAGAAACTATTGACAATATCTAAAAAGTATGCTATTATACAGATGAAATCAAGAGAGATACTTGATACATAAGTAAATAAAAAGGAGGCTTGATGTTATGAAACTTCAGATTGATAATTCAGCCACCTATGGAGTAATCCGATAGATAACGGAACTTTTCGCTTCGAGTATTAAAACGGAATTAATTACCGAGCGGTGTCTTATGAGATTATTAATTAGTTATTTGCAGGGTCGGAAAATTACTCGTAGGTGTCGGTAAAAGTGAATAGTAAGGTATATAAGATTGTTGACCTGCACACAATCAGAGTAGATGGCTCTTAAAATTCAAACAAATAAATTAGGAAGGGTTATTCCGATGTACTAATTAGTTTATTTCAATAGATATTATGAAATGAGGTAAACTCCAATGGGCTTAGTGTAAAGCAACTAAAAATTTTAGTGAGGCTTGGTCCAATGTACAGATAATTAAATAAAAAGTAAATAACATAAAAGCTCCCGACCGAGTTGGTCGGGAGTAATTTTTTTTCTGATTAAATATTAGAACAATAAAATAATAGGCACTGCTTAAAATTTATGCTGTGCCTATTTATTTTTACAGTTTAGAAGCTTCGTAAGCAGCGCCAATCATACCGGCATTGTTGCCGAGCTTAGGTCTTACGATTTTAACATTTTTGAAATTGTCCATTAATCTCGTATAGATTTTTCTGTCTATAAGTTCAATAATGTAATCCTCGTTCATAATACCGCCGCCGAGTACAATCATTGACGGATTAAAAATATAAATAATGTTTACCAAACCGGTAATAATTTCATCAATCCACTTGTCTATTTCGGAACGAATTTCAGGCTTTTCAATGTTTTCTTTTTCAAATATCTGAAAAGCGTTAAGCTCAACAGGGGAGACTTTGTTTACCGCTTTGATGAGAGCGTTTGCCGATGCGTAGCATTCGTAGCATCCTTCACCGCCGCAGGTGCATTGCTTACCGCCGCTGTGAATTATCATATGACCGAGTTCACCGGCAGATGAGCAAGAGCCTTTGTAAAGTTTGTTATTAAGATAAATTGCTCCGCCTACTCCTGTTCCGAGTGTAAGACATACAAAGTCGCTCACACCTTTTGCGGCGCCAAAATGAGCTTCACCGAGAGCAGCACAGTTTACATCGTTTTCTACAAATGTAAGTATGCCTGTTTTGTTTTCAATCAGGCTTTTAACCCTCATACCCGTATAATAGGGAATGTTGTCGGTAGAATAAACAACCACACCGTTTTCGCTGTCAACCTGTCCTGCGGTCGAAATCGCTACTCTGTCAATATTATCATACTGCTCTATTATTTCGATTACTCTTTCAATTATGCTCTGACCGCCGTTTTGAGCAAGCGTAGGTATTTTCTGCTTTTCGCTGAGCTTAAAGTTTTCGTCACATAAGCCGTACTTTATAAAAGTACCGCCGATATCAAAGCACAGTATTCTCATTTGCGTCCTCCAAGGCTTTTACAAATCTTTTTGTTATATCCATAGGTCTTGTTATGGCAGTTCCGCAAACAGCAGAGTAAGCTCCCGCCTCATATACATTGAGCAAATCTTGCGGTGACCATATTCCGCCCTCAGCAATAATAGGGCTGCTAAGTTCGGTTGAATACTTCTTAATAAGCTCAACATCTGGAAGCATTCTTCCTTTAGTGTAAGGTGTGTAACCTGCCATGGTTGTGCCGATTAAGTCACAACCAAGCTCGGCTGCAAGCTTGCCTTCCTCAAAGCAGGAAGTGTCTGCCATAAACAGCTGATTTGGATATTTTTTTCGTACCTCTGTAAAAAACTCCTCAAAGCTTTTTCCGTTAGGTCTTACTCTTTTGGTTGCATCGGTTGCAATAATTTCACAGCCCGCCTCAACAAGAGCGTCAATTTCTTTCATTGTCGGTGAAATATATACATCGCTGTCATCATAGACTTCTTTGATTATTCCGATAATCGGCAAATCAACAACTTCTTTTATGGCTTTAATGTCTACTATTGTATTTGCTCTGATGCCAACCGCACCGCCGAGCATAGCTGCATAAGCCATTTTTGACATAATGTAGGAATCGTATAACGGTTCGGTGCTTAGCGCCTGACAAGATACGATTAATCCACCTTTGATTTTTCTTAAAATTTCTTCGTTAAAATTATTCATATTTTTATTATATCATATAGAAAGTAAATATCAATAATTTATTCATAATATGTTGAAAAAGAAGTTCTTATATGATATTATGTTTGTGGTGATGAATTATGTATAATACAGAAAAATTCAAGGGTGTTTTTGTAGCTCTTAATACAATCTATGACAAGGACGACAATATTAACACAGAGGAGATTAAAAAGCTTGTTAAAGTTTACAAGTCTAAGGGTGTCAGCGGCGTATATGTATGCGGCAGCACAGGTGAAGGCTTTTTGCTCAGCACAGAGGAAAGAATGCAGGTTGTTGAGGCAGTAAAGGAAGCTGCCGGTAATGATTTTACAGTTATTGTTCATGTAGGCTGTGCAGGCACCAAAGAAAGTATTAAGCTTGCTAAGCATGCCGAAGCTGTCGGAGTTGATGCGGTTTCTGCCGTTCCGTCCGTTTATTACAGACTTTCTCCGAAATGCGTAGAAAAGCATTGGCAGGGAATTATAGATTCTACCGAGCTTCCGTTTATTATTTATAATATTCCTCAGCTTACAGGATTTAACCTGCCTCTTGATTTGTTTAAGAAAATGGCTGAAAATCCAAAGGTAATTGGTATTAAAAACAGTGAAGAACCTGTTTATAATATGGAAAGATACAGAACTGTCGCAGGCGATGATTTTATTATCTTTAACGGCTCCGATGAGCAGTTTTTGGGCGGGAGACTTATGGGAGCAAATGCAGGAATCGGAGGTACTTACGGTACAATGCCTGAGCTTTTTGTTGCTCTTGATAAGCTTATTAATGAAGACAAGATTCAGCAGGCAAAGAAGCTTCAGTATAAAATTAACGATGTTATTTTTGATTTACTCTCTCTCGAATCACTTTACGGTGCGGCAAAGCAGGTAATTTCAAGAAGATTCGGTGTTGATGCAGGAGTACCGAGATCACCGTTTTTAGAAGTAGAGTATTCTCAAAAGGTACAGGACATTGTTGATAAAATAGAAAGATACGTTTCGGAATTGGGAGAATAATATGGACAATAAGGAAAAATTGGATAATCCTCTCGTTGTACATAATATAGATGATGCATCTTATAAGGGTTCGGACGATGCGGTTACTATGAATGTTACGCATGACAAGCATAGCGGACCTACCCTTGAGAGACACAGATTCAAAAAGGATTCGTCAAAAGCCTCAAAGGTGCGATTGACTGTAACAATTTTAATAATTGTTGCACTTGCGGTTGCTTTTTGTGTGCTTTATCTTACAGGAAACATCAGCTTTAACGGTACAAAAACATCAGCTACACCTGACGAATCAATAAGCGAATCTACAACAACCTTGCAGCAAGCATATGAGGGAACTATCGTTATAAAGGGTACATATATATTCGTTGACGGCGAAGAGGTTGACGGTATCGGAGGTATGCAGGAAGCTCTTAGGTATCAAGAGGCATCTACAACCGCTTATGTAATCATTAATGATTCGGCAGACCAAAACTTTTTAGATAATGAGGTTTTACCGATACTTATGCAAATGAAGTTTTACGATGAAAAAACTACAATTAAGCATAAATCAACCTTGTTGGAGTCAAGCGATATGACAACAACAGAGCAGGTAACGGAGAGTGAAACTCAGGAAACTGAGGCTTCACAGGATGAAACCGAATAACTAATTAGAGCATCAATTTAGATGCTCTTTTTTATGTTCTATTGTAAACATATTGTGAATATTGTAAACAATGTGTGAACAAAACGTTGACTTGCATATAACCATTAATTATAATATATAAAAGATTGAAAAGGGGTATGTAAATGATTAAGTCAATGACCGGCTTCGGCAGGGCCCAAAAGGAAATAGACGGCTATGTTATCGCCGTTGAATTAAAGTCTGTAAATCACAGATATTTTGAGTTTTCATCAAGGATTCCGAGACAATACGGCTTCTTGGATGAAAAACTTAAATCATATATCAATTCAAAGGTTTCAAGAGGAAAAGTTGAATGCTTTGTAACTATCGAAGCGCTTGATACGGAAACAGCAAGTGTTGAGGTTAATCACACACTTGCGGGTGCATATGTTAAGGCGTTAAAACAGCTTAGTGAGCAGTACGACCTTAAAGAAGATTTTGGCGCTTCTACCGTTTCAAGATTTCCTGATGTTCTCGTTGTTCGTAAGAGTGAAGAGGATGAAGATAAAATCTGGAGCTATGTATGCAAAGTTTGTGACGAAGCACTTGAAAAGTTTGTTGAAATGCGCAGCGTTGAGGGCAAAAAAATGTACGACGATATTCATTCAAGAGGCGAGTACATTTTGGAATGTGTTTCATTTATTGAGGAGCGTTCTCCCGAAACCGTTAAGGAATATAATGACAAACTTGTGGAAAGAGTTCACGAATTAATTGGCGATGTATCCCTTGATGAGCAGAGAATTATTCAAGAGGTTGCAATCTATGCAGACAAGGTTGCCGTTGCGGAAGAAACTGTAAGGCTTCGTTCTCATATCGAGCAGCTTAATTCCTTTATATCCTCAGACGAGCCTATCGGAAGAAAGATTGACTTCCTTGTTCAGGAAATCAACCGTGAAGCTAATACAATCGGCTCAAAGGCAAATGATGTTGGTATCGCAAGAAAGGTTGTCGACATTAAGTCAGAGGTAGAAAAAATCAGAGAACAAATTCAAAATATTGAATAAATGGTAATGACTTATGAATCTTGTAAATATAGGCTTTGGAAATTTAATAAATGCAGACAGAGTTATTTCTATCATTTCTCCTGAAAGCGCACCGGCTAAGAGAATTGTGCAAAAAAGCAAAGAAAACGGCACATTGATTGACGCTACGCGCGGAAGAAAAACCATGAGCGTAATAATAACAGACAGCGATAATGTTGTTTTAAGCTATATGGAGCTAAAGCAAATTTCTGCAAGATTTGGAGCGGAGGTATTTGATGATGAATAATAAAGGACTGCTTGTTATTTTATCTGCTCCGAGTGGTTGCGGTAAGGATACTGTTTTTCAGGAGCTAAAGAAAAAGCGTGATGATGTTGTTGAGTCCGTTTCGGCTACCACAAGAAAGCCTCGTGACGGAGAAATCGACGGTGTCAACTATTATTTCAAAAGTGATTCCGATTTTCAAATGATGATAGTCAACGATGAACTTTTGGAATACGCACGATACAATAATTGCTATTACGGTACACCAGTGTCGGGCGTTGAAAAGTCAATTAAAGAGGGTAAGATTTGTTTTCTTATTATTGATGTTCAGGGCGCACAGAGTATAATGAAGCTCAGACCCGACGCTATAACAATTTTTCTTCTGCCTCCTAATCTTGAGGTGTTGGAAAAAAGGCTGTTTGGCAGATGCACTAATGATGTGCAGGACATTAAGAACAGAATGCAAATTGCAAAACGAGAAATCGAGATTGCACCGCTTTATAAATACAATGTTATCAACGATGATCTTAACAGATGTGTCGATGAAATAAATGATATAATTAACAAAGAGTTACTAACTCAAAACAGTAAGGAGATATAAAATTATGTTTAACCCGGATTTGAAGAAAATGCTTTCTAATGTAAATAGCAGATACAGCCTTGTAGTAGGTACTGCTAAAAGAGCAAGAGAAATCAGAGAAGAGGCTATCGAGAACGAAAGACCACTCTGCGAAAAGACTGTTTCAACTGCTATTGAGGAGATTTGGGACGGTAAGTATGTAATTGAAGAGCCTGATTCAATTAAGAGCAAGTAATAATTTTAATGAAAAGCGTAATTGCAATCGTTGCCGTTGATAACACATATTTTAGCTTTGATACCGATTACAGCTATTCTGTGCCACAGGAGCTTGATAATATAGAACTTGGGTGCAGGGTGCTTGTTCCTTTTGGCAGAGGCAATAATGACAGATACGGCATTGTCGTAGGCTTGAACGAGGAAGATGCTTCCTCGCTTAAATCAATCATAAAAGTGGTTGATAAACCGCTTGATGACGAAATGGTAAAGCTTGCGCTATGGCTAAAACAGAGATGTTTTTGCACCACCTATGACTGCCTAAAGCAAATGATGCCGAGAAGGTACGGTTTTTTGAAAGCAAAAAATCAAAAAATGGTTCGTCTGTGTGAAAATACAGATACGAATTTGTCATTGACTAAAAAGCAAAAGACTGTTTTTGATTTGTTATGTGATATTACGGCTGCGGGCTTTAACGAGATTTGTGAATTTTGCAGCGTCGGTGCTTCTGTGATTAAAGCGTTGGAGACAAAAGGAATAGTCGAACTTTATGACAGACAGATTTACAGAAATCCTTATGCAGATAAAGGAACTGCTTGCAACGAAGAAATAATACTTTCATCCGAGCAGGAAAAAGCATATCAAGCAAATAAAAGAATGCTTTCAAGCGGTAGGTTTGGCTTGTTGTTCGGTGTGACCGGCAGCGGAAAAACTCAGGTCTATCTAAAGCTGATTGATGATGTTTTGGCTATGGGTAAAGATGTTATTGTACTTGTTCCCGAAATAGCACTTACACCTCAGGCTTTGAATATATTTCATTCAAGATACGGCGCCTTGACTGCTGTTATTCACAGCGGTTTGTCGCTCGGCGAGAGAAATGATGAGTATCAAAGAATAAAAGAGGGCAAGGCACGAATTGTTATCGGAACGAGGTCGGCTGTTTTTGCTCCTGTAAGAAATCTCGGACTTATAGTAATGGACGAGGAACAGGAGCAAGCGTATAAATCAGAGCGTACTCCGAGATATAACGCAAAGGATGTAGCAAAATTCAGAGTAAAATATAATAACGCATATCTTTTGATGGCGTCTGCAACACCGTCCGTTGAAAGCTACTGTAATGCGCTAAAGGGTAAATATGTCCTTTCAGAAATTAAAGACAGATACGGAAACGCAAACTTACCCGATGTGATTATGGTAGATATGAAAGATGAAATGCACTTGGGAAATAAAAGTCCTATTTCATCTGTTTTGAGAGATAAGCTTTCACAGACGCTTGATGACGGTAAGCAGGCAATTCTGCTTATTAACCGCAGGGGATATAATACTTTTATTGCGTGCAATGAGTGCGGTCACATAGTTACTTGTCCGAATTGCTCTATTTCGCTTACCTATCATTCGCATACAAATAGGTTGGTTTGCCATTATTGCGGATATTCAAAAAAACTTGATAATATATGCCCTGAATGTCATAGCGATGCCGTCAGATACAGCGGTTACGGTACTCAAAGGGTAGAGGAGGAGATTTGCTCCGCCTTTCCAAATGCAAGGATTTTAAGAATGGATGCCGATACCACAACGGCTAAGTTTTCGCACGAGAAACTTTTAGACTCATTCAAGAATAAAGAGTACGACATTTTAATCGGAACCCAAATGGTTGCTAAGGGATTGGACTTTGATGATGTAACCCTTGTCGGAGTTGTTAATGCCGATAATTCGCTTTATGATGAGAGTTATACAGCATCAGAACGAAGCTTCGATTTGACAACTCAGGTGGTGGGCAGAGCCGGCAGAAGAAATGAAGCGGGGTGCGCTGTTATTCAAACGATTAATCCGCAAAACGAAGTTTTATATTATGCTTCAAAGCAGGATTATGTCGGCTTTTATAATAACGAAATCGAAATGCGCAGGCTGATGATTTATCCGCCGTTTTGCGATATTTTTTCGGTTACGCTTTCGGGCGAAAACGAGAATAATGTTGCATTGGCTTCTAAAGCATTTTTTGAGCGTATCGTTAAGTATAACAAAGATGAGTTTAAGGATGTTAAAATAGTCATTTTAGGTCCGACACCCGCTAAAATTTCAAAAATAAATAACACTTATCGTTACAGAATGGCGATAAAATGTAAAAACAGTGATAAAATTCGCCAAATGATAACATTGGCGTTAAAAGATATTCATAAAGAAAAGATATTATCTAAGGTGAATATAGGCGTTAGTCTTAATCCGCCCGATATATCCTAAAGGAGAATAGAAATGGCACTTAGAAATATTGTTGAAGTAGGGGACCCTATTCTTAACAAGAAATGCAGAGCAGTAGAGAGCTTTGACGGTAAGCTTTCCGATTTGATTGATGATATGTTTGAAACTATGTATAATGCAAACGGTGTAGGACTTGCCGCACCACAGGTCGGAATGCTTAAAAGGGTTGTCGTTATTGATGTCGGTGACGGTCCTATGGAACTTGTAAACCCTGAAATTACATTAACTGAGGGCGAGCAGAAAGAATATGAGGGCTGTTTGTCGGTACCGGGTAAGCAGGGAGTATGTATCAGACCTGCTAAAGTACAGGTTAAGGCTCAAGACAGAAACGGAAAATGGCAGGTTTTCACAGGCGAACAGCTTAAAGCAAGATGTTTTTGCCACGAGCTTGACCATCTTGACGGAATTTTGTTTACATCTAAGGTAATAGGAAAGTTGGAAGGCTAATGAGAATAGTATTTATGGGTACGCCTGATTTTGCCGTGCCGTGTTTAGAGGCTTTAATTAAGGCAGAACATCAGGTTGTGGGAGTTTTTACTCAACCGGATAAGCCGGTCGGCAGAAAGCAGATTTTAACTCCTCCTGAGGTAAAGGCGTGTGCGCTTAAATATGACATTCCTGTTTATCAGCCGGAGAAAATCAAAGGCTCAAATGCTGTTGAAATTATCAATGAGCTAAAGCCGGATGTAATCATAGTTGTTGCTTATGGCAAGATTTTGCCTAAGGAAATTTTAACAAGCGCTCCGTTTGGTTGCATTAATGTTCACGCTTCCTTGCTTCCGCTTTATCGTGGCGCTGCACCTATTCAGTGGGCAGTCCTTAACGGTGACAAGAAAACAGGTGTTACTGTTATGCAGATGGATGAGGGACTTGATACAGGCGATATTCTTTCAATGGTTGAAACTCCTATTGACGAAAATGAAACAAGTGCCGAGCTGTTTGACAGATTGTCTGTTATGGGTGCCGATGCTTTGATTGATACTTTAGAGAAAGTAGAGGCAGGAACTGCCGTCAGGACAAAGCAACCTCAAGCTGATACACAGTACGCTTCTATGATTGATAAGTCTATGTGTCCGATTAATTGGAATGATGACGCTCAAAAGATTCATAATCAGGTACGAGGACTTCAAACCTGGCCCGTTGCAACAACTCTGATAAATTCAAAGCAGTTTAAGATACACAAAACATTGCTTACCGATATTACCTCGGATAAAAAGGGCGAGATTGTAGATAATAATTCAAGGCTTATTGTTGCTTGCGGTGACGGAAAATGTCTTGAAATCTGCGAGCTTCAGGCTGAGGGAAAGAAAAGAATGACCGCTAACGCTTATCTTCAAGGACATAAATTAGAAATCGGTACTAAAATGGGAGAGTGACTTTTATATGAGCTACCTACTTTATTATTACACCGGAATAATTATGCTTCCGGTATTCTTGTTTGCACTTGCTTGTCAAACAAAGGTCAAGTCGAGCTTTAATAAGTATTCGCAAATCGTCAGTAGGTCGGGTATGACAGGTGCTGATGCTGCTTGGAGATTGCTTCAGCTTAACGGAATAACAGATGTTAAGATTAAAAGAATTAACGGCAGTCTCACAGATTACTATGACCCTGCAAGAAAAGAAATCTGCCTTAGCGAAGATGTATTTGATTCAAGGTCTATTGCTGCAATCGGTGTTGCTTGTCACGAGGCAGGACACGCTTGTCAGCACAACGAATCGTATTTTCCGCTTAAAATTCGTAACTTTGTAATTCCCGCAACAAGAATAGGTTCTGCCTTAGGCGTTCCGCTTTGCCTTATAGGTATGTTTATTAATTCCGAGCCGTTAGCTTATGCAGGTATTATTTTATATTCGTTTGTAGCATTGTTTCAGCTTATTACATTGCCTGTTGAATTTAATGCAAGCAAAAGAGCTTTGCAAACGATAGAATCTAACGGCTTTTTGAGTTCCGACGAATATGTAGGTGCAAAAAAAGTGCTTACTGCTGCGGCTTTAACTTATGTTGCTGCGTTAGCATCAGCCATTGCTACAATATTCAGATTGTTAATCGTTGCATCGGGTGGTAGAAGGCGTTGAAAAATTCAAGAACTGTTGCATTTGAAATTATTCAAAGCGTTTTAAGAGATGATGCATATTCAAACTTGGCTTTAGAAAAGTCACTTAGCGATGTTTCGGATAAGGACAAGGCTTTTGTTACAAGACTGGTATACGGTGTCGTAGAAAGAAAGTTGACTTTGGATTATGCCTTGTCGCTCTTTCTTAAATCAAAGGCTAAGCCAAAAGTAAGAATACTTCTATATATGGGTGCATATCAGATTTTGTTTATGGATAAGGTGCCTGATTCCGCCGCAGTAAATGAGACACTTAAAACTGCGGATGAGCTTGGTCTTACATATTATAAAAAGCTTATAAATGCCGTACTTCGCAAGCTTTGCGATTCTAAGAACACCGTACTTGAAAACGCATCATCTGAGGTTAAATATTCCTGTCCCGAATCGTTAATCAGAATGTGGAATAAAATGTACGGCGAAGACTGTACGCTGTCTGTTTTAGAAAGTCTTAATAATCGACCGCCTGTATTTGCTGTGCCTAACACTAAATTTGTTGACGCTGAGGAGCTTCAATATGAATTGCTCAGTGAGGGTGTTGAGTGTGAGGTTTATAATGAGTGCGTAAAGATTAACGGTCAGTTCGATGCTTTTAATCTTAATTCTTTTCAAAACGGATTGTTTTATATAGAGGATTACAGTTCTTATACAGCCGCTTCTGCACTTGATGCAAAGGACGGAGATATTGTTCTTGATTTGTGTGCCGCACCGGGCGGAAAATCTTTTACTATTGCTCAGTCAGGCGCAAGTGTTTATTCCTTTGACTTGTACGAGCATAGGGTTGAACTAATTAAAAAGACAGCAAAGAGACTTGAATTTGATAATATAACAGCATCGGTAAACGATGCGTCGGTATATAATCCCGAAATGCCTCTTGCAGACAAAATCCTTTGTGATGTTCCTTGCAGCGGATTCGGAATTATCAGAAGAAAACCCGAAATAAGATATAAAAATCTCGACGAAATTAAGTCGTTGTTTGATATTCAATATAATATTTTATCCATTTCTTCAAGGTATCTTAAAACAGGTGGAAAAATTATGTATTCGACCTGTACCCTTAATAAAAAAGAAAACGAAAAGGTTGTTGCCGAATTCTTAGAAAAAAACGACAACTTTGAATTGATTGAGCAGAAAACAATTTTCCCCACAAAAGACGGCGGAGACGGATTTTTCTATGCTCTTATGGTAAAAAATGACTGATATTAAATCACTTAGCTTTGATGAATTAAATATGGCATTTAAGGAACTTGAACTACCTTCATTCAGGGCAAAACAGGTGTATTCATGGTTGCACGAAAAGGGTGTCGAGTCCTTTGATGATATGACAAATATATCAAAAGATTTGCGTGAAAAATTAAAGTCGGAATTTTTTATACCGAGCATTATAATTGAGGATAAATATACCTCTAAGCTCGACGAAACAGTAAAATATCTTTTCAGACTTTATGACGGTGAATTTGTTGAAGCTGTTATTATGAAATATAAATACGGCTATACTATTTGTGTTTCCAGTCAGGTCGGCTGTAAAATGGGTTGTACCTTTTGTGCTTCAACTCTTGCCGGATTTAAGAAAAATCTTGCATCTTCGGAGCTTGAGGGACAAATACACACGGCACAAAAGGACCTCGGCATTCGCATATCACACATTGTTTTAATGGGCATAGGAGAGCCTCTTGATAACTATGATAATGTGATTAGATTTTTAAGAACGGTAAATGATGACAGGGGACTTAACATTTCTCTTAGAGATGTTACTCTTTCTACCTGTGGCGTCGTTCCTAAAATTTACGACCTTATTAATGAAAAACTTCCGATTACATTAACCTTATCACTTCACGCACCTAATGATATGCTTCGCTCTAAAATGATGCCTGTTAATAATAAATGGGGAGTTGACGAGGCGATTTCTGCTTGCAAGGCTTATGCTGAGCAGACAGGCAGAAGAGTATCGTTTGAATATACATTGATTAACGGAGTAAACGACACTAAAGATTGTGCGAGAGAACTTGCATCTAAGCTGAGAGGTTTTATTTGTCATGTTAATTTAATTCCCGTTAATGATGTTGAGGAGCGAGGAAATGTTCGCTCAACAGATAAGGCAATTAAAAGTTTCAGAGATGCCTTGTGTTCTATGGGTATAAATGCTACAATAAGAAGAACACTCGGCTCTGACATAAATGCGTCGTGCGGACAGCTCAGACGCAAGAAAAAGGATGGTAACACCGATGAAAATTGTTGCTAAAACAGATAAAGGTCTTGTAAGAGAAAATAATCAGGACGCATATGCTGTCGGAGAGCTTCCCGGAGAGGTTGCTTGGGCAGTCGTTTGTGACGGAATGGGCGGCGCTGCCGGTGGTAATATTGCATCTGCGCTTGCCGTAAAGGTTATAAGCGATAAAATTTCATCTTCTTATAATGAGAAGATGAGAAGTGCGTCAATTAAGAACTTGCTTGATTCTGCCATTACTGCTGCCAATATCGAGGTTTACGATATGGCATATTCCAGAAATGACCTAATGGGAATGGGTACAACCGTCGTTGCGGCTGTTGTAAGAGATTCTGTTGCTTATATTGCTCACGCAGGTGACAGTAGAGCTTATGTGGTTAAGGATTGCGGTGTAGAACAGGTAACGGTTGACCACAGCCTTGTTCAAAACCTTGTTGACAGGGGCGAAATAACAAAAGAACAAGCCGAGCATCATCCTAACAAGAACGTTATTACAAGAGCAGTCGGTGTTGATAAAAGAATTGACATTGATTTTTGCGAAGTCGAACTTGCTAATAACGAAACCTTGATTATGTGTACAGACGGTCTTAGCAATTATGTAACGAATGACGAAATGGTTGTTGATATTAAGGACGGACAATATTATGCTTTTGCTGACAGATTGGTTAAAAGAGCCAATAAAAACGGAGGCGGAGATAATATAACCGTCGTTGCCATTACAAATTGATACGGAGAGTAAATAATGGATAATTATGTAGGTAAAAGACTTGACGGTCGATACGAGGTACAGGAGATTATCGGTGTTGGCGGTATGTCTGTTGTATATAAGGCATACGATAATGTCGATGACAGGATAGTTGCCGTTAAAATTTTGAAGGATGAATTTCTCAATAATGAGGAGTTTAAGAGAAGATTCAAGAACGAAAGCAAAGCCATTGCTCTGCTCTCACACGAAAATATTGTAAGGGTTTACGATGTTAATTTCGGCGAGAAACTTCAGTATATAGTAATGGAATATATCGACGGCATTACATTAAAGGAATATATTAATAAGCAAAACTCAATCACTTGGAACGATGCCGTGTATTTTATGACGCAGATTTTAAGAGCTGTTCAGCACGCACACGACAAGGGTATTGTTCACAGAGATATTAAACCGCAGAATATTATTCTTTTGCCAAACGGAACATTAAAGGTTACCGATTTCGGAATTGCAAGATTTTCTCGCTCCGAGACAAAAACCTTAACCGAGCAGGCAATCGGTTCTGTACACTATATCGCACCCGAGCAGGCTAAGGGCGAGCAGACTGATGAGAGAGCAGACATTTATTCTATGGGCGTTGTACTTTATGAAATGCTTGCGGGTAAAGTGCCTTTTGACAGCGAAAATGCGGTTTCTGTTGCGTTAATGCAGGTTCAGGCAAACGCAGAAAAGCTTACTCAAATTAACCCTAATATACCAAAGGGATTAGAGCAGATTTGTGTTCACGCTATGCAAAAGAATCCTGATGACAGGTATCAGTCCGCTACTGAAATGTTGCTTGATATTGAGGAAATAATAAAAAATCCGAACACTTTATTTAATTATGTAAATTCCTCAGATACCCAAATCAGAAAAGCTCCGCAGGAAATCCAAAACAACGATACCAATGAGTATGAAGAAGAGTACGATTATGAGTACGAAAGAAAGCATAAAAAGAAAATGATTGCCGCTGTTACTATGGGTGTTATCGTTTTAATTGCCGCTATTGTTGGCGTTGTTTATATGTTTACTTCCGGTCTTAATACTAAAACTCACAGTCTTGAAAATTTTGTAGGCTTCTCGTACGATGAACTTCAAGACAGTAACGAATATAAATATGAATTTGTTGCCGAATACAAAAAAACTGATGAGCAACAGCCGGGTATTGTCCTTGGCCAGAAGCCCGAGGCAGGTTCAAAAATCACGGAGGGTTCTAAGGTTACGCTCATAGTTGCCGCTTCCGAAAAAGATATTACAATGCCGAATGTATACGGCTTGACCCTTGATACAGCTCAGCAACTTCTCAAGGAGTCCGAGCTATCTGTTTTCAAGGTTATGAAAATTAACAGCGACAGTGTAGGGGAGGGCAAAGTTGTTTATACCGATCCTAAGGCAAACAGTATTGTTTCGGGCGACCAAGAAATTAAAATTTATGTCTCTGAGGGTCCGTCCACAACGACAATCGAAACTATTAAAGTTCCTGATGTTGTCGGTCTTACACAAAGCGGAGCTAAGACATTCCTTGCAAAATATGGCTTTACAAATCTTTCAATCGAAGAGCAAGACAGTCCGCTGCCAAAGGGTGTTGTTATTGCACAATCTCCGTCAGTTGGAGATAATGCAAAAGTAAATGCTAAAATTAAATTGTTTGTCAGCTCAGGTGTTACTACAACCGAGCCGCACTCTGTTGATTGCACGGTTGATATTTCGTTGCCTAAGATTGATAAAAAGAGCGATTCGATAATCGTTAAGCTTGACGGTGTTGTTTATTACGAAAAGGTTCATGATATGGACGGCTCAAAGGTCAGTCTGAAAGTAACCGTTGACGGTAATAAGTCACAGAGGATTCAAGTTTCACTAAAGAACTGCGGTGCAACCGAAACTCTTAATACAGACGGAAAAGATAAAACTACATTTACGGTTGACTTTTCTAAGGCAACTCTTAACTAATACAAGAAATCAACGGCATTTTTGTCGTTGATTTTTGGAGTTTATATGATTAAAGGAAAGATTGTAAAAGGCATAGGCGGTTTTTACTATGTTGACTGTGACAATGAAATAATCGAATGTAAGGCGAGAGGAAGCTTTAGAAAGCAGGGTATGACGCCGCTTGTCGGAGACGATGTGGAAATCAGCGTTTTTGATAACAGCGAAAATGCCATAGAAAAGATTTTGCCAAGAAAAAATGAACTTATCAGACCGCCGTTAGCAAATCTGGATACGCTTTTTATAGTTGCGTCAATAGTTGACCCTAAGATTAATACGCTGATTTTGGATAACTTAATTGCCGTTGCCGAGTACAAGCACATTGAGCCGATTATTGTATTTACAAAAATCGACCTTGACGCCAGCGCAAGAGATTATAAAAACATTTATGACAAAGCCGGATTTAAGACGATTCTGTGCGATAATACCAACGGACTGGGTGCTGATGAAATCAGAGCAATGCTAAACGGCAAATGCTCAGCATTTACGGGAAATACCGGTGTGGGCAAATCCAGCCTACTTAATAATATTTTTCCCGAACTGAATTTAGCAACAGGTGAAACAAGTAAAAAGCTTGGCAGAGGTAAGCATACTACAAGGCATTGCGAGCTTTTCAAGGTTGACGGCGGATACATTGCCGACACACCGGGGTTTTCGTCTCTTGATTTTCAAAGGTGCGAGAAGATAATGAAGGATGATTTGCCTTATTGTTTCAGAGAATTTGACGAGTATTTGCCTTACTGTAAGTTTTCTACCTGTACTCATACTTGCGACAAAGGGTGTACCGTTGTTGAAGCGGTAGAGCAGGGAAAAATAAGCACTTCAAGGCATAACAGCTATGTGTCTATGTATAACGAGGTTAAGGATGTTAAGCAATGGGAAATGAAGTAAGGGCTTGCACTATAATTTCGGGTGCGCCTGATACCGATTATGATTTTTTAAGAGATAAAATAGACGTATCGTCTTATATTATTTGTGCAGATTCCGGTTATCTGAGATGCAAAGCTTTGGGGATAAAGCCTAATCTGATTATCGGTGACTTTGATTCATCGGAATATCCTAAATTGGACTGTGAAATTGTTAAACTGAATCCCGAAAAAGCTTATACAGATACTTTTCATTGCGTTATGGAAGCCGTTGACAGGGGCTTTAATAAAATAATTATGCTTTGTGCAATCGGTAGCAGACTTGACCATTCGTATTCTAATATTCTCTGTTTGAATTATTGCAAAAAATGTAATGTTGATTGCGAAATTATTAATTCAAAGAACAGACTGTCGCTCATAACGGACAGTAAGAGAATATATAAGGAGTATGAAAATTTTTCGTTGTTTGCATTTTTAGAAGCGTGCAAGGGTATTAAAATCAGCGGTGCTTATTATACAGCGGGATTTTATGATAAGGAAAAACTCGATTTTGATTTGGATACTCAGTGCGGTGTAAGTAACTATGTCTGCGACGAGTATGCAACAATTTCTCTTGACGAAGGTTGCCTTCTACTGGTAGAAAGTAACGATTAAAACATTTTTGCATATATTGTAATAAGCACAGATAATCGAGGTGTTTGTTATGAACAAAAAGTGCAAAAGAGACTACCTGTTCGTTGCATTCGGTGTCGGATGCGTTCTTGCGTGCTGTCTGCCGACAGTTTGGGTTACAAGAATGCTTGCAATCGCTGTTATAATTCTCGGTATTATTATCTGTTGCAGAAAGTAGGGGTTTTATGAAAGTCGTTTTAATCAAGAGTCCAAAAGTTATTGCTCCTATTTTAAGAGCAGTTTTCAAGGTTAAAAAAATACATTATGACGATTAAAAATCAAATCGGGGTATGTCATTTTTCGGTGACTGCTCCGATTTTTTTATTCAAATTAATGGTTGATATTTTATATTAACTATATTATAATAAATAAGACTATGTTTAAGGAATTGAGTAATGGATATTTTTAACAAGCTTGAAACATATATCGAAATGCCGGCAATACCTTTGAGAGGTCTTGTCATTTATCCTAATATGACATTGCATTTTGATGTTGGAAGAAAAAAGAGCATAGAGGCGTTAAATGCAGCGATGGAATATAATCAGCATATTTTTCTTATCGCACAAAAGGACCCGTCTGTTGACGAGCCGGGTGAGAATGATGTGTTTGAGGTTGGTGTTATCTGTGAGGTAAAGCAGATGGTAAAAATACCAAAATCAAATAATTTCAGAGTTGTAGTTGACGGAATACAAAGAGCTACATTAATTGATATGTATCTTGGCGACGGTTATTTTAATGCTGTTGTTGAGCCTGCTCAAATTATCCCTGCACCCGACACGGAGCAAACCGAGGCTTATGTCAGACTGCTTAAAAAGGAATATGAAGAATATGCGTCTATGTTCAAGAAAATTTCCAACGATGTCGTAACAAAAATTATTGATACTGTTGATGTCGGCGATTTGTGTAATATAGTATGTGAAAACAGCTTTTTCTCCTATAAGGACAAGCAGAAGCTTTTGGAGATTTTTGACGAAACTGAATGTATAAAAAGTCTGCTCCTGCTTATTAAAAAAGAAATTACTACTCTTAACATTGAAGCCGAGATACAAGAAAAGCTTCAAAAAGAGGTAGATAAAAATCAGCGTGAATATTATCTTCGTGAAGAAATGAAGGTAATAAGTGACGAACTTGGCGAGGGTGAAAGCCCGGTTGAAGAGGCTGAGGAATACAGACAAAAAATTAAAGCCCTTGCGTGTGATGACGACATTTCTCAAAGACTTCTAAAAGAATGCGATAAACTGATGAAAATGCCGACAGGTTCACATGAGGGAACTGTTATCAGAACTTATCTTGATAAATGCTTGGAAGTTCCTTTCGGTATTTATTCAAAAGACAGAATAAGCCTTAATAAATCAAGAGCTATCCTTGACAAAGACCACTACGGACTTGATGATGTAAAGGATAGAATTATCGAAGCACTTGCCGTACTAAAGCGTAATAAGTCATTTAACGGACAAATTATTTGTCTTGCAGGCCCTCCCGGAGTAGGTAAAACAAGTATTGTTAAATCGCTTGCCGCTTCTATGAACAGAAAGTATGTAAGAATTGCTCTTGGCGGTGTTCATGATGAGGCTGAAATCAGAGGACACAGAAAAACATATATCGGTGCTATGGTAGGACGAATTGCCGAGGCTTTGATTTCTGCCAAAACAATGAATCCGATTATTCTTCTTGATGAAATTGATAAGCTCGGTTCCGATTATAAGGGGGACCCTGCTTCTGCTTTGCTTGAGGCATTGGACCCTGAACAGAACAATACCTTTAACGACCACTATTTGGGATTTCCGCTTGATTTGAGCAAGGTTTTGTTTGTTACAACGGCTAATGACACCTCGTTGATTTCCACACCGCTTTATGACAGAATGGAGGTTATCGAGCTTTCGTCTTATACTCCTGATGAAAAATTCAATATAGCTAAAAAACATCTTGTAAAAAAAGAATTGACAAAGCACGCACTTACAACCTCCGAGTTAAAAATAAGCGACTCTACCTTGCATAGGATTATCAGGTCTTATACAAGAGAGGCGGGCGTCAGAGGACTTGAAAAGCAAATTGCAAAGCTTTGCCGTCGTGCTTGCATAGAACTTGAAAACGGAAAGCAGACGCTCAGAATAAACGAAAAAAATCTTTCAAAATATTTAGGCGTAGAAAAATATGATGACGAGGCTGTTTCAAGTGTTAATAAGATAGGCGTTGTAAACGGTCTTGCTTGGACACAGGTAGGAGGAACTATGCTTCCTATCGAGGTTTCTGTGTTGAACGGAACGGGAAAGATTGAACTTACAGGCAATCTTGGCGATGTAATGAAGGAAAGTGCAAAAATAGCCGTTAGTTTTATTAGAAGTCAGTCGGACAAATATTATTTGGACAGTGATTTTTATAAAACAAAGGATATACATATTCACGCCGTTGAGGGTGCTGTTCCTAAAGACGGCCCGTCGGCAGGCTTGGCTATTACCACCGCTTTACTCAGTGAACTTTCGGGTATTCCTATCAAGCAAAGCGTTGCAATGACAGGTGAAATTTCCTTAAAAGGAAATGCAATGCCTATCGGTGGCTTAAAGGAAAAATCAATGGCTGCCTATAAAGCGGGTTGCGATACCGTTATTATACCAAAGGATAATGTCAAAGATTTAGCAAAAATCAGCGACGAGGTAAAGCAAAATGTACGCTTCGTCTGTGTTTCGTCATTTGACGAAGTGGCAAAAATCGCTCTTGAATATATGCCGAGAAAGAGCGAAAAAGAATTAGTAATTAATACAAAGGGTGAAAAGCCGTCGGCTGCGGCTGTAACACAGTAATTATGAATTATAATAATGCACAATTTGAAAAATCATTCGGTGTTTCAAATCAACTTCCTGCCGGCAATACTGCGGAAATAACATTTTCGGGACGCTCAAATGTCGGAAAAAGCTCCTTGCTTAATAAGCTTTTTAACAGAAAATCACTTGCAAGAGTCAGCTCTGTTCCGGGTAAAACGGTTACTATTAACTTTTACGGTGTTGACAGCGTAAAATTTGTTGACTTGCCGGGTTATGGTTACGCAAAGCTCAGTAAGCAAGAAAGAGACCGTTTTGGCGAGCTTATGGATGGCTACTTCCATTCGGGAAGAAATATTCGACTTGTTGTTCAACTTGTCGATTTGAGGCATAAACCGTCTGCGGACGATTATGCTATGATTGATTTTCTTAAACAAATGGATATTCCTATGCTTGTTGTTTGCACAAAGGCAGATAAACTCAAGGTAAAGGAACTCGAAAAACGAAAGGCTGAAATTGTTGACGAACTCAATATGGTTGACAGCGATAAAATAATTCCGTTTTCTTCTAAAACGGGATTGGGCTTAGATAAAATTAAAATGTGTATAGAAAACGCGCTCAATGACTGAGTGCAACGGAGGATATATAAATGAATAAGGTACCGTTTTTAACACTTGAAAAGGCTAAGGAAATCATAAAGGATTATCCTACACCGTTTCATATTTACGACGAAAAGGGAATTAGAGCAAATGCTCAGGCATTGAAAGATGCGTTTTCCTGGAATGAGGGTTATAAGGAATATTTTGCTGTTAAGGCTACACCAAATCCGTTTTTGATTAAAATTCTTCAGGAATACGGCTGCGGATGCGACTGTTCTTCAAAGACAGAGCTTATGATGGCGAGAACGCTCGGTGCAACAGGCGATGACATTATGTTTTCGTCTAACGATACACCGATTGAGGAGTTTAAGTATTGCAACGATTTGGGCGGTATTATTAATCTTGATGATATTACTCATATTGAAGCGGTGGAAAAGGCTTGCGGTAAGCTTCCTAAAAAAATGAGCTGTCGTTATAACCCGGGCGGTATATTCAAAATCAGTAACGGCATTATGGATAATCCGGGCGATGCAAAGTACGGTATGACAACCGAGCAGATTTTTGAAGCGTTTAAGATTATGAAATCTAAGGGCGTCGAGGAGTTTGGTATCCACGCATTTCTTGCTTCAAACACCGTTACAAATGAGTATTATCCAATGCTTGCAAAGGTGCTTTTCGAGCTTGCGGTTGAGCTTAAAGAAAAGACAGGCGCTAACATTACATTTATTAATCTTTCCGGCGGTGTTGGTATTCCGTATACTCCCGACCAAGAACCAAACGATATTAAAGTAATAGGTGAGGGCGTACATAGAGTATTTGACGAAATTCTTGTTCCGGCAGGTATGGGCAATGTTAGACTTTGCACAGAACTTGGCAGATTTATGATGGGTCCTTACGGCGCGCTTGTTACTACTGCCATTAACGAAAAGCATACCCATAAGGAATATATAGGCGTTGACGCTTGTGCAGTAAATCTTATGAGACCTGCTATTTACGGCGCTTATCACCATATTACAGTATTGGGTAAGGAAAATAATAAGTGCAATAATAAATATGATGTTACAGGCTCATTGTGCGAAAACTGTGATAAATTCGCAGTGGACAGAATGCTTCCTGAAATCGAAATGGGTGACATCATTTACATTCACGATACGGGCGCTCACGGTTTCTCAATGGGCTATAATTATAATGGTAAGTTAAAGAGTGCCGAACTTTTGTTAAAGCAGGACGGAAGCTGTCAGCTTATCAGAAGAGCAGAAACACCAAAGGATTATTTTGCAACCTTTGATTGCTTTGATTTTTACGATGAGCTTATAAAAGAATAATTTATTTACGGCAGGATTTTTTCTGCCGTATTTTCATTTTACTCTTTACTTTCACAATTTAATGTGCTAAAATGAAAACATATTATTTACGGAGGCTTAGTTATGAATAATAAGCTGGAAAACAAAAATGTAGATTTTTTATTTAAGGCTATTCTTTCTCTTGAAACAAGAGAGGAATGCTATGATTTTTTTGAGGATTTGTGTACCGTACAGGAATTAAAAACACTCAGTCAAAGAATTGTCGTTGCAAAAATGCTTTCTGAAAAATCAGTATATACCGACATTGTTGAGCAGACAGGCGCTTCTACTGCAACTATCAGCAGGGTAAATCGTTCGCTTCAGTACGGTTGCGACGGATATGATAAGATTTTTGAAAGAATTGCCGAGAACGAGAGCGATGAGCAGCTATAAATGCTTTGCTCGTTTTTATGACGAGCTTACTGAAAATGCAGAATATGTGAAGCGAAGCGATTATATTTACGATTTTTTGAATCAAGAGGGCATAACCTCGGGTATGATACTCGATTTGGCTTGCGGAACTTGCTCCGTGTCGCTTGAACTTGCAAAAAAAGGTTATAGAATAATCGGTCTTGATTTGTCAGAAAATATGCTTGAAATCGCCTCAGAAAAGCTTTCTGATAACGGATGTGACTTTTCCTTGGTCAAGGGCAATATGACTGACTTTAGCCTTGATAAAAAGGTCGATTCTGTTATCTGTTCTCTCGACAGTATAAATCACTTGAACTCTCTTTCTGATGTTAAAAGAGCATTCTCTTGCGTATATAATTCATTAAAGAATGGTTCACTTTTCATTTTCGATGTGAACACCATATATAAACATAATGAAATTTTAAGCGAAAATACATTTGTTTTTGATGAAGAGGATTATTACCTCGTTTGGGATAACGAACATATTGATGACACAAGCGTAAGAATACTTATTGATATGTTTATTTTTAACGGTGAGTCATATGACAGAGAAAGCGAAGAATTTGTCGAAACCGCCTATGCCACGGACGAACTGCTCGGTGTTTTGAGAGATGTAGGCTTCAAACGCATGGGCGTTTATGACGAATTAACTCATAATGCGCCTAAGCCTGACAGCCAAAGACTTTATTTTGTTTGTAAAAAGGAATAATTTTATGGGAAAAATAGTTAGATATATAACAAGAGACGGTTCTGCTTTTATTATCGCAACCGACTCAACCGATATGGTATACGAAATGGAGCAAATTCATAAGACCTCCGCAACCGTTACGGCGGCACTCGGCAGGTTTATTACTGCTGCTTCTATGATGGGCGATATGCTTAAAAGCGAAAATGACAGCATTACTCTGAGAATTAACGGAGGCGGTGCGTGCGGTGATATGATTGCTGTTTCGGATTACTGCGGAAACGCAAGAGCGTATGTTCAAAATCCGATTGTCGAAATTCCGTTAAAGCCAAACGGAAAACTTGATGTTTCGGGCGCTGTTGGTACTGACGGTCAGCTTTATGTAATAAAGGACATCGGTATGAAAGAGCCATATATCGGTCAAGTTCCGATTGTAAGCGGTGAAATTGCGGAGGATATTACAAATTATTTTGCCACCTCTGAGCAGACACCGTCTGTATGCGCATTAGGCGTCCTTGTAAATCCTGACCTTACGGTTAAAAAAGCAGGCGGATATATCATTCAGCTTTTGCCGGGTTGTCCCGATGAAGTAATAGATGTGATAGAGAAAAATGTTGCAGAAAATGAATCCGTTACAACAATGCTTGACAGAGGTATGACTGTTGATGAAATTGCAGTTAAGGCTATGAAAGGTCTTGAACTTGATAAACTTGATGGAAGCGACTGCGCTTATAAATGTAACTGCTCAAAGGAAAGAGTTGAAAATGCACTTATTTCAACAGGTGCCGAGGCATTGAAAGAAATGGCAGGTTCAGGTGAGAACACCGAAGTTGAATGTCATTTTTGCAATAAGGTATATACCTTCACACCTGACGATATTAACGCTCTGATTAATTCTGCAACAAAAAAGTAAAAAATATTAAAAAAAGTGTTGACATTTAATCGAAAATACTGTATAGTATAACTCGTTGCTAATGCAATTCGGGAGCATAGCTCAGCTGGGAGAGCATCTGCCTTACAAGCAGAGGGTCACAGGTTCGAGCCCTGTTGTTCCCACCATATCCAAGGTAGAAATACCTTGGATAATAAATGGCCCGGTAGTTCAGTTGGTTAGAACGCCAGCCTGTCACGCTGGAGGTCGACGGTTCGAGCCCGTTCCGGGTCGCCATTTATTTGCTTCTGTAGCTCAGTCGGTAGAGCAGAGGACTGAAAATCCTCGTGTCGATGGTTCGATTCCGTCCGGAAGCACCAATATGCGGATTTAGCTCATCCGGTAGAGCGTCACCTTGCCAAGGTGAAGGTAGCGAGTTCGAGTCTCGTAATCCGCTCCACATAATAGAAAGCACTAATGTGTTTTCTATTAATTTTATGGCACCATAGCCAAGAGGTAAGGCAGAGGTCTGCAACACCTTTATCCCCAGTTCAAGTCTGGGTGGTGCCTCCATAAAAAGACAGTCAAATGACTGTCTTTTTTGTTTACCCTCTTGAAATTTTCATTGACTTTGCGTACAATAATATCAAAGTCATAAACTTTTTCTAACAGCTCAAGCCATTGGGTGCTTGACCTCTTAGATAGGTTTGTGGCTTTTTATTTATTTACATACAAAACCTTTTTATTTTTTATTGTGTTTTTTACAAAATTGTAAAATTTATCTTTGTCTTATCCATTGCATGCCTGATACGAGCGACAAGGCGGTTGAACCAATCCTTTTTGTTTTCTTTTTGCAAAATGTTATGCTATTCTCTTGTAATTGTTTTTTTCATTTGATATAATAAACGCACAAAGTAATCGGGGAGGGGCAAGCATTGCTTGCTATGTAAAACTATGGGTGGATTTTTCGGCGCAGTATCAAGAGAAGATTGTGTTTTTGATTTGTTTTTCGGTGTAGACTATCATTCTCACCTCGGAACAAGAAGAGCGGGTATGGCTGTTTACGACAGCGAGAGTGGTTTTGACAAGGCTATTCATAATATCGAAAATGCTCCTTTCAGAACTAAGTTTACTAAGGAATCAAATTCTATGCACGGTCAGATGGGTATAGGTTGTATCAGTGATTTTGAGGCTCAGCCTATTTTAATCAGGTCTCATCATGGCACATATGCTATTTCAACCGTCGGCAAAATCAATAACATTGATGAAATTGCAGACGAAATTATTAAAACCAATACTCACTTTTTTGAAATGCACGGCGGTGGTATAAATCAAACAGAACTTGTTGCCGCCATTATTAATCAAAAGGAAAATTTTATAGAGGGCATCAGATATGTTCAAGAGATTGTTGACGGCTCAATTTCAATTTTAATCTTAACCCCTAAGGGCGTTTATGCCGTTCGTGATAAGCTTGGCAGAACGCCGATTAGTATCGGTCAAAAGGAGGACGGTTATTGCGCTTCTTTTGAAAGCTTTGCATATCTTAATCTTGGATATAAAGAGTATAAAGAACTCGGACCCGGCGAGGCGGTTGTACTCACTCCTGACGGAGTAAAGACGCTTATTCCTGCCGGAGACAAGATGCGTATTTGCACATTTCTTTGGATTTATTACGGCTATCCATCAGCATCATATGAGGGCATAAGCGTAGAAAAAATGAGATATAATTGCGGCAAAGCTCTTGCTAAAAGAGATAATGTTAAGCCGGATATTGTTGCGGGCGTACCGGACAGCGGTATTGCGCACGCAATAGGATATTCAAACGAAGCAGGTATTCCGTATTCGCGTCCGTTTATCAAATATACTCCTACTTGGCCGCGTTCTTTTATGCCGACTAATCAGACAAAGAGAAATCTAATCGCAAAAATGAAACTTATTCCTATTCACGATTTAATTGAGGGTAAGAGTTTGCTTTTAATTGACGATTCGATTGTTCGTGGAACTCAGCTTAGGGAAACTACTGAATACTTGTTTGAAGCAGGTGCAAAGGAAGTACATATCAGACCTGCTTGTCCGCCGCTTTTCTACGGCTGTAAGTATCTCAATTTCTCTCGCTCAACGAGTGAAATGGATTTAATCACAAGAAGAGTAATTAAAAAACTTGAGGGTGTCGAGCCGACAGATGAAATAATCAAGGAATATGTTGACCCCGATAGTGAAAAGTATGCCGCAATGATTGAAGAAATCAGAAAAGAACTTCACTTTACTACTCTTAGGTATCACAGACTTGATGATATGATTGAATCGGTAGGGCTTGACCCGAGCAAGCTTTGCACATATTGCTGGGACGGTAAGGAATAATGGAATTTAATAACATTTTACAAAACAGAAGAAGTATCAGAAACTTTGATGCTGATAAAACCGTAACTAAAGAGCAAATTGAAGAGCTTATAAAATATGCCATTTATGCTCCGTCGTGGAAAAATTCACAAACGGCAAGATATTATTGCGCCGTTGACGGAGAGGGAATGGAAACACTTTCAAATTGTTTGCTTGGTACCAATAAAGAAAAATCGACAGGCGCCGCTTTGATTGTTACGACTTTTATTAAAGACAGAGCAGGTTTTGACAGGGAAGGTAATCCCGATAACGAATGTAAAAACGGTTGGGGATTTTATGACCTCGGACTTGCAAATGAAAATTTACTGCTCAAAGCAACCGAAATGGGACTTGGCACTCTTGTAATGGGTATCCGAGACGGTGAGGCACTCAGAAATGTGCTTTCAATTCCCGAAAACCAAATCGTCGTTTCTGTGATTGCTGTCGGTTATCCGGCTGAAGCACCGCAGATGCCAAAACGCAAAACAGTTGATGATGTAACTACTTGGATATAAAATCAGCCTAACAGAACTTTTACTTAAATTCTGTTAGGCTTTCCCTTTTATAGGCACTTGCAAAGATAATCCATTACCGCCTGTATTGTCGGTGTAATTACTTTATTTCTGTGATATAGCATTTGAATCCATATGTCTGAACTTACATCACCCACATTTATATATTTAATTTTTCCTTTGTCAACAAATGGCTTTGTTACAAGGTCGGGAAGATATGAAATGCCCATATTTTGCTCTACAAGCCTGCAAATCAGGTCTGTATCACCAATTTCAAATACAGGAGTGATTTCACACGAATTCCTTGCCAAACGCTCGTCAAGTGGTTCGCGATAGCTCATACCTTTTTCCGTTAAAATAAATCTTTCGTTCATTATGTCCGACAGGGAATAAACTCTGTCATCAAGCTTTTTATTTTTGTTTGACGCTACAAAATGGATTGAAACCGGATGTTCCTTAACAGTGATATAATTAGAATCATAGAGATGCTTTTCGAGCGTAAATATAAAGTCTACATCGTTTTGTTTGGCAAGTCTGAGCATTTCGTCTGTTGTGCCTGAATATATTTTTAATGACACTTCGGGGAATTTATTATGAAAACTGCTGTAATTATCCCAAAAAAGCCAATGACAAAGTGAGTCAGCCATTGCTATCGTTACATTGCCTTTAATTTCGTTTTCTTCGCTTTTTGCACGCTTTATCATATCGTCGCTCAAATCAAGTATCTGGTGAGCTATTTGAAGCAATTCCTTGCCTTTTGGTGTCAATTTGATAGAATGATTGATTCTTTCAAACAACATTACTCCCAACGATTGCTCAAGCTGTTTGATTTGAAATGAAACAGCCGCCTGAGTATAGCCGAGTTTTTGTGCCGCTTTTGTAAAACTGTTTTGCTCAGCGACATATATAAATATTTCCAGGCTTTTCAAATCCATAGTTTTTTGCTCCTAAATCTTAACATCATACTTTATATGTTATAATATATTAATTTATATTTCAATACAATTTTTTATAAAAATACACAACATAATATGCCTTTTAATGTAAGAATTGACTAATGTTTACAGTTTGTTCATAAATTATGGCTATAAAATTAAAATTAATTATTGAATTTTAATTTAATAAATGGTATACTTTATCTATACTTGTAAGGAGGGGACTGCTTTGAGTAAAGAAACCAAAATCGCAAAAAAAGAACAAAATGCTGCGAAAAAAGCTGCTAAGCTTGAAAAGAAGCAGACAAAAGACTACGCAAACCTCGTAGCTTCAATTAATAAGAAAAATGCTAAGGCTGAAAAGAAAGCCGCTAAAAAGGGTAAGCCGTTTGTACCGGTTCCGATTCCGACACAGGAAGAGGCCTTTGCAGCAACAGGACAAAGCAAGGGCAAGAATATCACAAAGATGATTATTCTCATTCTCTTAATTTGGATTTTAGTATATTTCTTGGTAATGTGGTTTACATATGTGGCACCTGTTAAGGATACGGAAGAACCGGAAGCACCGGTTGCAACAGAATACGAGAGATATTCAAATCCACACGAAATTACCACAACAAAGACTTATTCAGTATCAGAAGCAAAAGCATTGTTAAAGCAAGTGCTTCACGATAACTGGAAGACATTAGGTTACTCATCAGATCCATCCTCAGCAGCTATTAATACAAGTGGCAACACCACCGTAAATGGCGCTCAGTGCTATGGCTTTACAGCCGGTGGTAAGACATATGCAGTAGCTATGAATCTTTCTGCTGTATATGAAAAGACTAATGAAGGCTACAAGCCTGTAACATTCCATGAAACAGAATATTTGGAATTCAAATAATGCAGAATTAATCCCGAGCTTGTCTCGGGATTTTTTTTAATTCATATAAGTAAACTAAAAGCCCTCAGTCAAACGACCGAGGGCTTTGCGACGCATTTTTAGTTTTTAAGTGAATGCATAGGTGCAGGAATCTTTCCGCCTCTTGAAATAAACTTATTCGGTGAATTAGTATTTACAGGCATTACAGGTCCTGAGCCAAGCAATCCGCCAAACTCAAGCTCGTCACCGACTTTTTTGCCGATTGCAGGAATTACTCTTACTGCCGTAGTCTTACAGTTTACCATACCGATTGCAGCTTCGTCAGCAATTATACCGCTGATAACCTCTGCAGTTGTATCGCCCGGAATAACAATCATATCTAAACCTACCGAGCAAACAGCAGTCATTGCCTCAAGCTTTTCAATCGTAAGAGCGCCGCATCTTGCAGCATCTATCATACCTGCGTCCTCAGAAACAGGGATAAATGCACCGGATAATCCGCCAACGCTTGATGAAGCCATAACGCCGCCTTTTTTAACTGCGTCGTTAAGCATTGCAAGACAAGCGGTTGTACCTGCGCCGCCACATTTTTCGAGTCCGATTTCTTCTAAAATGTGAGCAACAGAGTCGCCGACAGCAGGAGTAGGAGCTAACGAAAGGTCAACTATACCGAACGGAACGCCAAGTCTTTGGCTTGCAAGTGAGCCGACAAGCTGTCCCATTCTTGTAATCTTAAATGCAGTCTTTTTAATAAGTTCTGCAATCTCGTTAATTGAATAATCGGGATATTTCGCAACGGCAGCCCTTACTACACCGGGTCCCGAAACGCCGACATTGATTACGCAATCAGGCTCTGAAACTCCATGAAAAGCACCTGCCATAAACGGATTGTCCTCGGGTGCATTACAGAATACAACGAGCTTTCCTGCTCCGATACAGTCGTTGTCTTTAGTGAGTTGAGCTGCTTCTTTTACCTTTTGACCCATAATTTTTACAGCGTCCATATTGATGCCTGCTTTTGTTGAGCCAATGTTTACGGATGAGCAAAGATGCTCGGTTTGTGCAAGCGCTTGAGGAATGGAATTAATCAATTCCAAATCACCGCTTGCAAAGCCTTTTTGAACGAGTGCGGAATATCCGCCTATAAAGTTTACTCCGATTGTTTGCGCAGCTTTTTCAAGTGTGAGAGCGTATTTGACAGGGTCGCCTCCGCTGATTCCCGCAAGTATGGAAATCGGTGTAACACTTACTCTTTTATTAATAATCGGAATACCGTATTCCTTTTCGATGTCCTCACCGGTTTTAACAAGGTTTTCAGCCTTTTTGCAAATTTTGTCATACACCTTTGCACAGGATTTGTCAATATCGCTGTCTCCGCAGTCGAGCAGTGATATACCCATAGTGGTAGTTCTGATGTCAAGACATTCGTCCTGAATCATTCTGATTGTTTCTAATATATCGTATGAATTAATCAAATTATCTTCCTCCTATATTCTGTGCATGGAATTAAATATATCCTCATGCATAGCATGTACGGAAAGACCGTTCTCTTTGCCATACTCACTTAGGCGGTCAGACAATGTGCTGAAGTCTACATTAGAATTTGTAACATCAGCCATCATAATCATACAAAACATATCCTGTAAAATTGATTGCGTTACATCAACAATATTAACATTGCAGCCTTTACAAATATTTGAAACATCGGCAAGAATGCCGACCATATCCTTTCCAATAACAGTTATAACACACCTCATAGTTTATACCTCCAAATCTTTTATATTATTATAGAATTAATACATCTTTATGTCAACCTTACTTTTTTGTATAAATTGCTATTTCTTGCTATTTTCAGTTGATTTTAACGAAATGTGTGCTAAAATATAGAACATAGGAGAATTACTATGAACTACTCTCGGATTTACGACACTCACACACATTCAATTCATTCGTTTGACGGCAACAATTCCGTTGATGAAATGGTTAATTCTGCCTTTGAGCTTGGCTGTAAGGGTATTGCTCTTACCGACCATTGTGATATAGACGGAATGGTTGATACCTGTTTTGATTTTCAGGATAAGCAGTTTTTGGATGTTGAGCGAGCGAGAATTAAGTATGACGGTAAAATAAAGGTATATCACGGTGTTGAATTAGGGCAGGGAATTTTTGAAAAGGAATTATGCCAAAGGTTTATTGATTCTTATGATTTTGACTTTGTTCTCGGCTCTGTTCATAATCTTAAAAATATGGAAGATTTCTGTTTTTTGGATTACAGCACTTGTGATGTAGATAAGCTTTTGAACGATTATTTTAATGCTGTTTTAGAGACTGCGGTGTGGAATTATACCGACTCTGTTGCACATTTAACATACCCGTTCAGGTATTTAATCGACCGTGGCTTTATGCCTGAAAATATAGAAAAGTACGACGATGTAATTAAACAAATATTCTCAGCTGTAATTGAGAATAATAAGGCTGTCGAACTTAATGTATCGGGGCTTAATATGTTTATGCACGATACATTGCCGTCAAAAAAATACATTAAAATGTATCACGATATGGGTGGAAAATATGTAACTGTCGGTTCGGATTCTCATTATACCGATAAGATAGCGCTTAATATCGATAAAGGATACGACATATTAAAGGAATGCGGCTTTGATTGCTTTACTGTATTTGAGCAAAGAAAACCAAAACTTATAGAAATTATTTGAGGTGTATTATGGATAAATTATTATATTTACTTGAAACGAATCCTCGTCTTACCAATGCAGAACTTGCAGTAATGCTCGGCATAAGTGAAAAGGATGTAGAGGAACAAATCAGACTTTATGAGCAAAGCGGAGTAATAAAAGGCTACCGCGCCATTATTGATAAGGAAAAGGTTATGACACCCGAATGTACCGCACTTATTGAAATTAAGGTACAGCCTAAGTACGGTAACGGTTTTGATGATGTTGCAGAAAGAATTGCAAACCTTGAGGAGGTAAACAGTATTTATCTAATCAGCGGCGGATATGACCTTTGCTGTATCGTTGAAAATAAGTCTTTTGAGGAAATCGCTATGTTTGTTGTAAAGCGTTTATCTCCTCTTGAGGGTGTTGTTTCTACTACTACAAACTTTATTTTGAAGAAGTACAAGGAACAGGGCGTCAGCTTTTCAGAAAAGTATGTTGACGACAGGGGGACATATTCGTTATGATAAATTATGATGAATTTTTGAACCCGACCCTTGTTGATGTTCAACCCTCCGGGATAAGAAAGTTCTTTGCTATTGCAGAAGAAATGCAAAATGTTATCTCGCTCGGTGTAGGTGAGCCTGATTTTTTAACTCCGTGGCATATCAGACAGGCGGGAATTGATAATCTTGCAAAAGGTGCAACAAGATATACGGCAAATGCAGGACTTGCGGATTTAAGAGAAGAAATTTCAAGATATTACGCAAGAAAATTTTTGGTTAAATATGACCCAAAAGAAGAAATACTTGTTACCGTAGGAGGCAGCGAAGGAATAGATATGGCAATCCGTTCGCTTATATCTCCGGGTGACGAAGTGCTTGTAATAGAGCCGTCTTTTGTTTGTTATAAGCCGATAGTAGAGGTTTCGGGAGGCAAAGCAGTACCGCTTGAGACATACCAAAAGGACGATTTCAGATTAGACCCTAAAGTGCTTGAAGAAGCAATTACGCCTAAAACAAAGGTTCTTGTTTTCCCGTATCCCAATAATCCAACAGGTGCTGTTATGAACGCAGAACAGTTAAAGGAAATTGCAAGAATTGTAATCGAACATAATCTTTTTGTTATATCTGACGAGATTTATTCAGAACTGACTTACACTCCTGAAGGACATACAACTATCGCATCAATAAACGGTATGCAGGAAAGAACTATTGTTATAAACGGTTTTTCAAAGTCCTATTCAATGACAGGCTGGAGGCTCGGTTATGCTTTAGGTCCTGCACCTGTAATAAAGCAAATGACAAAACTGCACCAGTTTGCAATTATGTCTGCGCCCACCACTTCTCAAAGAGCAGCTATTGAGGCTCTTAAAAACGGTGATTTTGATATTTCAAAAATGGTGGGCGACTATGATATGAGAAGAAGATTTACCGTAGATGCTTTTAATAAAATCGGCTTGACCTGCTTTGAGCCAAAGGGAGCGTTTTATGTGTTTCCTTGTATCAAGTCAACAGGCTTGAGCAGCGAGGAGTTTTGTGAGAGACTTATAAGAGAAAAGAGAGTTGCTGTTGTACCCGGCAGTGCGTTTGGTGAATGTGGTGAGGGATATATCAGGGCATCATATTGCTATTCGATAGATAACATTAAAGAAGCAATCTCTCGCATAGGAGAATTTGTTAAGGAATTAGAGAATGAAAATAGAGGTTAAAGCGTACGCAAAAATAAATTTATTACTCGATATTGTTGCAACCAGAAAAGACGGTTATCACGACTTGTTTATGATAATGCAGTCTGTCGGAGTTTATGATACGGTAACCGCAGAGAGAAAAAAAGGAAGCAAAATAACGCTTTCCTGCAATATTGATACTATTCCGCTTGACGAAAGAAACATCGCTTATAAGGCCGCCAAAGCGTTTTTTGATGCTTGCAAAATTAAGAGCAGAGGAGTTCATATTGATATTGTTAAACGAATCCCTCACGCCGCAGGTTTGGCAGGCGGAAGTGCCGACGGTGCAGCTGTAATAAAGGCTCTTAATGAAATATATCAAACTAACCTCAACGATAAGCAACTTTGTGAAATCGGTGTAAAGGTCGGTGCTGATGTTCCGTTTTGTATTACGGGCGGAACACTTCTTTCTCAGGGAATCGGTGACGTACTCACTCCTGTTAAACCGCTTAGAAAATGCTTTATTGTTCTTGCAAAGAGCGAGTTTGAAGTAAATACGGGAAGCGCTTACGGGCAGTTTGATACCGACGGGAAGGTACATACTCCGGATAAATTCGGTATGCTTTGTGCTATGGAGTCCAGGGATTTAGCAGAAATATGCTCAAAAATGGAAAATGTTTTTGAGCAGTTTATTGAAGTGCCTAACAGAATTTATATGAAGCAAATAATGCGTGATAACAACGCTTTGGGTACTTGTATGAGTGGCTCGGGTCCTACCGTTTTCGGAATTTTTCAGTCAAAAGAGGACGCACAAAGAGCAGCAGACGAGCTTAAAGAATATGCAAAGGATGTTTGCGTTTGTACTCCTGTAAGCACAGGCTGTAAGATTTCTAAAATTACTGAATAAAATATGAAATACCTGTCAATCATTGTTGTGAAAGGCAGGTATTTTTATGTCAAAGAGATTATTACTGTTCGTACCTATTTTTTTAGCATTTTGTGTAGCTTTTTCTTTTGTTGCACCTATGATTGCAACCGGTGAAAATATAAGCGAAAAGGTTTTCAGACTTCACATTCTTGCTAACAGCGACAGCGTTGAGGATCAAAATCTGAAGCTTTGCGTCCGTGATTATGTGCTTGAAAAGGGAGAAAGTATTTTTACTGATGCAGATTCACTTGAGGAAGCGATAAATAAAGCAAACTCACATATTGACGAACTTGAAAAATACGCATTGGAGGCAGTTCACAAAATGGGATTTGATTATCCTGTTTCTGTGAAAGTAGACAGGGAATACTTTGATACAAGAAAGTACGACGGATTCTATATGCCGGCAGGCGAGTATAATTGCCTTAAAATTATTATAGGCCAGGGCAAAGGTCATAATTGGTGGTGCGTGATGTATCCAAGTGTTTGCCTATCAGGTTGCACAGATGATTTAGATAAAGTCCTTACTGATGAAGAAAAAGAATTTATCACTTCATCTGAGTTTATACCTAAATTTAAGATTATAGAAATTTATGAATCTATCAAGCAAAAATTAAAGGTCGCTTGATATAATTGCAAGAAAACTAATGAAAATGAAAATATATCTTGACATTAGATGCAAAATCAATTAAAATATTTGTGTTGTGCTGGTGTGGCGAAATAGGCAGACGCAAGGGACTTAAAATCCCTCGGTAGAAATACCGTACCGGTTCAAGTCCGGTCACCAGCACCAAATGCACAACAATACATATTAATTTGCCGGCGTGATGGAATTGGCAGACGTGCTGGACTCAAAATCCAGTCCTGGCAACAGGGTGCGGGTTCGACCCCCGCCGCCGGCACCAAAAAAGACAGTAATGATTTTCATTACTGTCTTTTGCTTTGTTTATTTATTAACCACATTTTGAGGATGACCCTCTATAAATGCCTTTAGATTATCCTCTAAGATTGAAAGAAGTCTTGCTCTCGTTTCCAATGCAGCCCATGCTATATGAGGCGTAATAATGCAATTTTTTGCACTGAGAAGTGGATTGTTTTGCTCCGGCGGTTCTACCCTTAGTACATCGACGCCTGCGCCTTGTATTCTTTCGCTGTTGAGTGCTTCAGCCAAATCGGTATCGTTTACAACAGGACCTCTTGATGTGTTAATGATAATAACACTCTCTTTCATTTTAGATATTGCGTCCTTATTGATTATGTTTTCTGTTTGAGGTGTAAGAGGACAGTGACAGGTAATTATATCACTTTCCTTGCAAAGCGTGTCAAAGTCTACAAATTCAACATTCTTAAATTCATCCGGCTTTGGGTGTGGTGTAAAAACTAACACCTTCATACCAAAAGCATTTGCAATACTTGCTACTCTTTGACCGATTGAGCCAAAACCTATAATACCGATTGACTTTCCGTCAAGCTCGCTAAGCGATGATTTCCAAAAGCAAAAGTCAGGGCAAGCACTCCATTCACCGTTATGTACTGCCTCGCTGTGCAAAGACACCTTGTTTGTAAATTGTAAAATCAATGAAAATGTAAGCTGTGATACCGCAGAAGTAGAATAAGCAGGAATGTTAGAAACGATAATACCTTTCTTTTTAGCGGCATCGCAATCTATAACATTATATCCCGTTGATTGCAGGCCTACATATTTCAAATTAGGAAGTTTATCAAGAATATCCGATGTAATAACGCATTTGTTAATAAACAAAACATCTGCATCCTTTGCTCTTTCAACAATTTCCTCGGGCTTTGTTCTGTCATAAACAGTAACATCACCGTATTTTTTAAACGGCTCCCAAGATAAGTCGCCCGGGTTTGTTGTATACCCATCTAAATTAACTATTTTCATATAGATTACCTCCGTACAGTACAAATTATATCCCTAATACCTAATAAAATCAATCAATTTATTGAAAGAATATTAAATATATAGTATAATTATAGCATATTATTAGTGGTGATGTTATGAAAAAACTGCTAATTATATTTATGTTAATGACTTTTACTCTTACAGGTGCGTTATTTGTTTGCAATAGAGCTGATGAAAAAATAGCTCAAACGCTTTCGTATTCAAAAATGCGACCTGTAATTGTAATAGACGCAGGACACGGTGGTGTTGATGTCGGAACTGTCGGTGTAGACGGCTGTAATGAAAAAGAAATTAATCTCTCAATAGCGCTGAATCTCTATGATTTTTTATCGATGTGCGGCTATGACTGCAAGCTGACCAGGACAGGGGACTATGAGGTTTTTAATGAGAATGAAAAAAGAGAACGCTCGGATTTATATAACAGAATGGATTACATAAATTCATTTCAGGATTGCGTAATGATTTCGATTCATCAAAATCATTTTGAAAATGAAGCAGAACACGGAGCGCAAATTTGGTATTCGCCCAACGATGAAAAAAGCAAATTGATTGCCGACAGTATTTTGCATAGTATAAAGAATAATTTGCAACCTGATAATCAAAGGGTAAACAAGGAGTCCGACAGCAGCTATTATTTGCTTCATAAGGCTTGCAACCCATCTGTAATGATAGAGTGCGGATTTATGAGCAATAGGGAAGAAAACAGTAAATTACAGGATTTAGAATACCAAAAGGATTTATCATATTCAATTATGTACGGTTTAAGTGAGGAAGTATAATGGCATCTAAAGTAAAATCATTATTTGTATGCAGCGAATGTGGCTATGAAAGCGTTAAATGGTACGGCAAATGCCCAAATTGCGGAGAATGGAACACAATGGAGGAACAAGCACCTGTTGTAAGCTCGAAGAGTGGAATTAAAAGCCGTGCGACCATACAGACGCCGCTTAAATTGTTAGAAATTGACAGCGCAATAGAAAAAAGAATTTCTACCGGTATGGAGGAATTTGACAGAGTTCTTGGCGGAGGTATTGTAGAGGGAAGCCTTGTTCTTCTTTCGGGTGACCCCGGTATCGGTAAATCAACAATATTGCTCCAAATGTGCCAATATATCGGCAAAAAGCGTACTGTACTATATATAAGCGGTGAGGAATCTGCAAGACAGATTAAACTCAGGGCAAACAGATTAGGAGTAGATTCAGAAAATTTATTTGTTCTTGCACAGACCGATGTTGCGTCCATCGTTGAAACAATAAAGGTTGAAAAGCCGGATTTAGTAATAATCGACTCTATACAAACAATGATGATTGATGATATTTCATCATCTGCAGGCAGCATAACTCAAGTAAGAGAATGTACTAATGTGCTTATGCATCTTGCAAAGTCTTTGGGAATACCGATTTTTGTGGTAGGTCATGTAAATAAGGACGGCGCTATCGCAGGACCAAAGGTGCTTGAACATATTGTTGATACGGTTTTGTATTTTGAGGGTGAGCGAAATTACTCTTACAGAATTTTGAGAAGTGCAAAAAACAGATTTGGCTCTACCAATGAAATAGGCGTATTTGAAATGGCGCAAAGCGGTATGAAAGAGGTAGAAAATCCGTCTTTAATGATGCTTTCCGGCAGACCTAAAAATACAAGCGGAACTTGTGTTGCTTGTACTATGGAAGGCTCAAGGCCTATTCTTGCAGAGGTTCAGGGATTGGTCACATCATCAGGTTTTGGCACGCCGAGAAGAATGTGTACCGGCTTTGATTATAACAGAATGAGTATGATTATCGCTGTTTTAGAAAAAAGAGCAGGATATATGTTTAACGGAATGGATGCTTATTTGAATGTTATAGGCGGACTAAAGCTTTTTGAACCCGCCGCAGATTTAAGCGTAGCAATGGCTTTGGTTTCGTCATTGAGAGACAAGGTGCTTAATGAAAACACGCTTGCTTTCGGCGAAATCGGGCTTGCAGGAGAAATCAGAGCTGTTAATAATTGTGAGCAAAGAATTAATGAAGCCGGCAGACTTGGTTTTACTAAATGTATTATACCGTTTCATAATTATAAAACTCTTTCTAAGGAAACTAAAGTTTCTATGGATATTGTACCTGTCAGAACAATTCGTTCTGCCTTTGATGCTATAACCGAAGAATAAGAATATCGAACAAAGCCAATTTGATTCATTTTATAAATGTAATAAAAGTCTCTCTTGATATAGAATATATCAGGGGAGACTTTTTAATTAACTTACAAGGAGGCGAATCCAATGTAAGATTAATAAAATTGCTAATGAATAACAAAACAAAAGGGGATTTTTGAAATGACTGAAAAAGAGAAAACTAAACTTTATTCTTACTATGTAAATAAGGATTTACGGCTTAATGATGACTGTGTTACATATGCAGATAGATATTTAATCAGGAAGGCAGACGAAATAGACCACTTGGAAAGCATTATCAGTATTGTACGCAAAAAAATGTTTAATGAAACAATGCTTGAAGTATTCAGACTTCTCAATTTACCGCCGTTTAACAGGGAAAAAGAGGGGTAACACCCTCTTTTCGTTTTTGTTCTAATTTCGCAAAATTAATATTTTGCGAAATATAGGGGAGCGCGAAATGTGGAAAACGGGGCATTTGGTGTGGAAACGCTGAAATTGACGCGTCTAATAGCATAATGCAATTAGATATATAATCGCTATAACTCACTAATGAATTAAGCAATAACATTTTTTATTTATAATCTTATAATCTACAACTTAGAATAACCTTACTTTGTAAACAAGCGTTTATGAGGATTTGTATTACTTTACGATTTTATGTATAATGTATTCTACTTAATAATCTAATTATTTTTATACTCTATCACTTTATTAATTTGATTGGATAAATTTAACTCTCCTCTGGAGACGATAGAAATATTTTTTTGGAACAAAGCATTGATTTATTTGCTTCCCTTTGCTATTATAATATGTATATGGCAAAAGTTTTGCGAAATTGGGAACTGAGGTGTTTGAAATGAAACGAGAGGATATATCAAAGCTTCCGCAACTTGTTCAGGATTATTTAATCTATATTGAAGCTATTAAGGGACACAGCACTCTTTCCGTTATGGAATACGCAGGAGATTTGCGAACCTTTTTCAGATATATTTGCAGAGAAAAAGGATTTTGTCTAAAAGACGCCGAGGATGATGAAATAGATTTAAGAGTTATTGATTTAGATGTGATTAAAACAATAACTCTTAATGATGCATACTCTTTTCTGATTTACTGTAAAAACATTCGTCACAACAATGAAACGACCAGAGCCAGACGAGTTATTTCAATACGACGATTTTTTGCATATTTGACTGATAATTTGGGACTTCTGCAAAACAATCCGATGAAAAATCTTGAAGCACCAAAAGTTAGAAAAGCACTTCCAAAGTATCTCACTCTTGAAGAATCAGAAAAATTACTATCTGTAATAAACGGACCAAACAAAGAACGAGATTTTGCTATAATTACCCTGTTTTTGAATTGCGGAATGAGACTTGCAGAGCTTGTTTCTATTGATTATACAGACATTAAATCGGACGGAACTCTTGTAATTACCGGTAAAGGAAACAAACAACGCACCGTTTACCTTAATCAAGCATGCGTTGATGCAATTACCGATTATATGAAAGTTCGACCGAACGATAAGGTTAAAGACAGAGCGTTATTTTTGAGTTCGAGATACCAACGAATTAATCAAAGAACCGTACAAATTATGGTTGAAAAGTATTTAGAAAAAGCCGGATTGGGCGGCAGAGGCTTGTCCGTGCATAAGCTCAGGCATACTGCGGCAACCCTAATGTATCAATATGGTAACGCAGATTTACTTGTATTAAAAGAAATACTCGGACACGAAAATCTCGGCACAACAGAAATTTATACCCACATCCAAAGTGATGCCGCTAAGCAAGCAACAGATATGAATCCGTTAGCAAACAATAAATCAAATTTCTAAATCGAAACAACTGAGTTTAGGAAAAATTCTATTGCGCTGTTCATTACTGCGACAATTACAACCGCAGCACCGTATATTATAAAATTCTTAAAGCAGGATTTTGCAGACTCTATCTCATTAAAGTTTTGCTTAAATGTTGCTTGAAAGATTTTTTTGCTTAACTCCCCTGCTTTGTTAATAGCAAAAATCATTACTAAAATAAATGCGGAAATTTCAGGAGCGTTAAGTAAAAGCGAATAACCTATCCCCTTAACATTATACAAATTATAATAATACGAAAGCTTAATGCTAACCTCAAATCCGCATAAAAACGGAATAATATTTATAGTTGGATAACCAATTACGCTAAGCGCAAAGACTATGGTTAAAATATAAACACAAAGATACACTATAAGTTTTTGCAAAAAAATGTTTACGAAGCTTATGTTTTCTGAAATAACAAGCTTATCAAGTACCTCCTTGATTGCATCAGTATTAAGGCTCTTATATATTAAAGTTCCCGAAAGCAGACCGACGATATATATAATCTGTCTCTTATACACATCTGACGCTGCCGACGA
>ERZ1026772.111-NODE-111-length-62028-cov-39.023252_pt1 | contig 62028 bp, 71 predicted proteins | sample MGYA00380124_ERZ1026772 | MGnify/ENA primary metagenome ERZ1026772 (study PRJEB33269, sample SAMEA4719760) | human gut metagenome | biome: human-associated habitat; feature: organic feature; material: feces | place: Cameroon | collected 2013-10 ...
TCGCCGTAGACTTCCGCATTGCCGTAGACTTTCGCATCGCCGTAGACTTCCGCATCGCCGTAGACTTCCGCATTGCCGAGGACTTCCGCATCGCCGAGGACTTCCGCATTGCCGTAGACTTCCGCATCGCCGTAGACTTCCGCATCGTCGTAGACTTTCGCATTGCCGTAGACTTCCGCATCGCCGTAGACTTCCGCATCGTCGTAGACCCAGCAATCACCACAGTGCGATAGGTTGTCTTCATTCTCTATCCATCCGCCTATCTCGCCTTGCTTAATATTCCCGAAGTTTCTGAGAGCGTTGATGCGGTGCAAGACGCGTCCGCCAACTTCCAATATTTCATCCGTAAGTTCGTATTTCTTTTCCATTGTTTATTGCTTTAAAAATTCTAAAAGTTCTTCTGCTTGGCTGAGGGCGAAATCAGAGTCAGAGCCTTCATCGTACTCCTTGATTGTCACCCAGCCGTACCATTTTCTCACCTGCACCTCATAGGTGGTTATGATTGACTGCAGGGTTAGCAGTCGGTCGCTGTGCGTGAAGCACGCATAGATTCTCGGTCTAATCCTGTATTTCATCGCTCGCCTCCTTTCTTCAGTTCAGCGATTAAAGCGTCAGCTATCATGACTGCATCTTTTACACCGCGTTCGAGGCCCTTGCCGTAATATTCAAGAAGAATGTGCGGTAATATATCCTTTGCTATCTCATATCTGCGCTGCTCCCAGTCTATAGTACGCAATGTCTTGGCGATGCTCACCACCGCCTCCGCCTGTCTTTGTTCCAATACGTTCATTGTCTTTTTAGTTTTGTTAGATTATCGCTTATTGTTTATCCATCTCTCCCTCAGGCATCTGACTGCTTCCGTCTTTTTTAGGCATCTTGTCAGAGCCTTCACAAGTATCGCCTCGCTCGCAAAATGCGGCAACTGCGCCTCATACATTTTCAGTTCCTTGTCAATCAGAGCTGTGATTGCGCGGTAATCCTCCCTTGAGAGCGTGATTGTCACCATAGAGCTTTCTTCCGTGACAGGTGTCGCTACTAAACTGCATAGTCCCATAATTTTATTATTTATAATCCGTATTTGGTGTATAATTTTTCAGAATACTTGTCAACTACATCCGTTTGAATTGACGCAAGGTAAATCTGCGTTGTCTTGATGTCCGTATGACCCATTCCTTTGCTTATGACCGTCAACGGTACCTCCGCAGCGTTGGAGAGGCTTGCCCAAGTGTGCCGTGCGCAATAGAATGTCAACGGTTCGGAGAAACCTATGTATTCACCGATTTTGGTGAGGAACGAATTAAGTTGCCTTATCCGGCTTAAAGACAATCCCAACAGACTGCGCCCCCCATCAGCCTTATACTTTCGTATGATTTTCTTTGCCTTTTCTGGCACTTTCATTGAAAGCACTTGATGTGTCTTTTTTCTTGCGTATGTCATATTGCCGTTACGAAAATTGGAAGGAGTAAGGCTCGCAAGGTCTGCTGGAGATATACCGCGGAGCAAGAAGCTGAGAATAAACAAATCGTATGCTTGTTTATACCCTTTGCGCGTGGTGTCTTTTTCCACCCTCCCCCATTTATAAAATTCGTCCATATTGATTGCGAGCAATGCCTTGAACTGCGTGTCTGACAATGCCCGTGACTTTGTTTTGGCAACAGCCGTTGTCGCTCGCTTCCACGGAGAAGCGTCCTCTACAATTCCACGTGCCACCGCCCTGTTGTACATAGTCCGCAAATTGCGGTTATACATACCGATGGAGTTCATAGACAAGCCCCTATGCACCATTGCTTCCTGCGCAGCCAGAATATGCGTATAGTCAAGCAGACCGATGTCGATGCCCTCGAACAGATCACGGTTGATACGCAGAATCTTTTCATAGCGTTCCGCGGTTGTGTTTTCGCCCATTCGGTGCAATTCCGCAATCTCGGCGGCGCAGAAGTCTATGAACGTTATTCCAACACTTTTTCGTTGAATTGTGCCTGTCTTCTGCATAATAGCCTCCATTGAAATCTTAGCCCTTATAGGCTTCGCTTTCGTTCGGTTGGGCTTTTTCACATCTTGCTCTGCACAAACGGAGGGCTTATGTCTGTTTGTCGTGACGACCACCGTTTTTTTGCGTGGCTTCTTTTCGGTTTTCTTCCGTAAATCCTCGTCCATCCGCTTCTCGTTGCGGACAACCAGCGTGCGCTTGTCAAGTCGCACAACCTTGCTCCCCTCCTCACGTTTCTTTACATCCGCGAGCAGTTGCAAAGCGCGTTCCCGTGCGCCATAGTCTGGTGTGTATTCACTCGCTTCGTACATATCGTTATTTGTTTGTGCTTCCGAAACCGCCTTTTCCGCGCTCGGTCGCTTGGTTGAACAACTCTTCCTCATCCACAACCTCGACACCCTCATAACTCACGGGGGTAAGCACAAACTGCGCCACCTTCATCCCTGGATGAATTACTTCTATGCTTCTTCCGACATTGATGAGATGTATGTATATCTCGCCTTGATAGTCCTCGTCGACAACGCACGCTCCAACAACGAGCGTTCCTTTGGGGGTGTTCGCCTTTGGCGTCAGACCAGCGCGCCGCATAGCGTCTGTGGATGTCGCCACGCTGGAGCGGTTCATCGCTATCAGCGCGTAGCCGTGCGGCACTTCCGCCCTTATACCGCTCGGCACGAGGATGTCAGTCCCCGATGTCAGCCGAGCCGTGAAGCCTTGCGGCACGTAGAAGTCCAGCCCTGCCGAACATTCAGTCCCTCTTGTGGGGGTCTTCACCTCCCTAATCTTCGTTATCTTCATCTGTTTCTGACGATTTTAATTGTTCTTGCATCTATTCTGACAATTCTCCCTCCCTCGTCACGCTTGCGTAGGACAGGAAGCAACCCAAGAGCCTTGCGGCGGCTCAATCTCAAGTCAGCCTTTGAGTTCTCTATAACGTCGTAGTTCATATCAGTACAGTTTATTGAGTTCGTAAGCCTTTATCACTCTTCTCACATCCCTCTGCGTCATAAGGTAATCCTTAGCAATGACACTGACTGGGATGGACAACATATGCGCCTTGTAAACATCCTTGTGAAGAGGGAATCGGATGTCAAGCACCTCCACAATCATTTTCTGTTTGGGGGAGTAGTGAGCTATGGCGTCGCGGAAGAAATAATCAACCGCCTCGCCCATCACACGGAGAGCCATAGCCTCCTCCTCCGGTGTGTAGTAACTTTCTGTCTTCATTCCGTAGTAGTATTTTCGCCTGCCTCTGGAGATTGACAAGGCGAAGGTTGTTCTTGTCGTGGGGAATATCCACCACCGCCCTCGCGCACCGCATCAGCAGTCTGTAGTTGTTGGTTGAGATAGTCTTCATAAGCTCTTGCCTGCCCTTGCAGGTCGTTGATTGTGTGCAGGCATCGGATGATATCGTTGAGTTCCCCCTCATCGAGATGCGCCCAGTCGTTGGCTATCGGTCTGAGAGCCGCCTCCGCCACGAGCAGCGCAGTGAGGAACCTGCTGTTCACACGTTTGTCTTTCTGTATCTGTTCTTTCATAATTTTTTTAGAATGGGAGTTCCTGACGGCTTGCCGTCACCATCGTAGACGTTGGCATATCGGCAAGGTCGGAGAACCTTGTGTATTGCTTCTCATAGGCGGCGATGAACGAAGTCGTTCCGGTGTTTCGTCCTTTCGCCACGATGATCTCCGCCGTTCCGTTCGTGCTGACGTTGGCGAACCTGTCCTTGTAGGCAAGGTTCTTACCCTCCGTCTTGTAGTACTCCGGGCGGTAGACGAATATCACGTTGTCGGCATTCGACTCGATTTCTCCGGAGCCACGCAGACGGGCAAGGGAAGGGTAGGGGTTCATGCGGTCGCGGCTGAGTTGGGAGAGCAGAATGATGCTCACGTCAATCTCACCGGCGAGCCGCTTCAGCGTGGCGCAGATGTCGCCTATCTCCTGCACACGGTTGTCAATCTTGCCCATAGAGATGAGCTGGAGGTAGTCGATGACAAAAAGTTTAGCCTTCTTGCGGTAGGCAAGCTGACGTATCCAGGCGCATATCTTCGCCACGCTCTGCGCCTTCCGATTGAACCACATAGGCAGCGTTCCAGTCCTCTCCACTGCGGCGCCCACGCGGTTGTAATCGTCCGCTCCGAGCCGCTTGTAAAGGATGTCAGAGGAAGACACCTGCGCATCGCCCGACACCATACGTGCCGCAAGCTGCATCACCGACATCTCCAGCGTCACCACCCCCACACCGACACCCGCGGTGGCGGCATTGAGGGCGAACGTCAGAGCAAGGGAAGTCTTGCCCATAGATGTCTCTCCGGCTATTATGGTCAGGTCGGTAGTGTGCAGACCGCCACGCTCGTCTATCCCCTTTAGTCCCACGGGAATCTCAGGAGCGTTGTGTGTCCGCGACTGATTCTCGAATACATTGCGCATCACCTCGTTGCAGGCCTCCTCAGCCGTCACCATCTCCGTGGTGTGCGACACAAGGCAGTTGGCGATCTCCGTGTTGAGCTGTTGGAGGGTTGTCTCCGAAGGCTCGAGCGGTTGCATAAGCTTCTGCTGTGCCTCCATAATCGCGGCAAGCGTGCACCTCCTCACAAGCAAGTCCGTCAGCAGCTCGTCCGCCCCATTGGTGGAAGTCACGGGACGGGTGCACAGCGTTGTGAACGCAAGGAATGCCGCCTTGTCCACCGTCATCAGCCGTGCCGTCACAGCCATCATATCCGCATCGCCTCCGTTGTTGCGGATGTACAGCATCGCCTCCCATATCGTGCGGTTCTCCGGGATGGAGAACACATCAGGGTCAAGGACATCGGCAAGGCGGTAGAACTCACCGCTGTTGGTAATGCAGGCACTAAGCAGATTGGCTTCCGCTTCCGGATTGCATAGGCTGTTCATACTCTGGGGGTTTATAGGTTTCCTTGAAATTCTTCATCCGCTCGTAGATGTCCTCCTCGAAGCGTGGGATGCCGAGGAAGAACGGCTTGCCGTTGCCGACATCCTGCATATAGTGCCGACCGAAAGCCGCGAAAATCTCGTCATTGTAGCCGAGAGCGGCGATGTGCGGAGCCATGAGGTCGTACAGGAACTCGTTCCACGCCGGCGGCTGGGCAAGTTCTCCATTCGCTCTACGGATGTTTAGCAGCGAATCAGCGTGCTTCTTCGCGTCTTGGATGGTCTTGTAGTCCTGACCTCGCTCAATCCAGCCACGCTTGATGGTGTGAATCTGCACGGCAAGTCTGTCACGGGGTAGGCTGTACTTGTAGCACATAGCCTCCACCCACATATCCTCGCCCATCAAGATGTCCTCAATCTCCGACACAGGAATAATCTCCGTTGCTGTCGGCGATGTCGGTTTTTCTCTTTCTTTTGCTACGACGTAGTCGTAGTTTTCTTTCTCTTCAAGGGCTTTTTCTTCTTGGGTAGTAGGGGGTGTGGGGGGAGAAGGGGTTTCTTCTTTTTCAGAAAAACAATTCAAATCAATTGTTTTATTTGTTTTTATTTGTTTTTTTTGTTTTTCAATTGTTTCTGAATTGTTTTCGATTTGTTTTTTTACCGCATTGCGGTTTCCTTTCGGAGCCCCGCGCTTGCCGGGGATGTCCATCCCGTCCACAATCTGGCTATATATGGCAGTCAGAAGGAAGTCCACCTCGAAGGACAAACCTTCCGGCATAGACTGCTCCTCCACGATTGACCGAATCGCTGAATATGCTTCCGCCTGCTGCTCGGGTCTGAGTTTGGATATTGCGTTCATCCATTCTGTCTTGAATACGAAATCCATATTGCTTACTCCTCTTATTTTATAGATGCTGCATAGTCGTTGAGCAGCCTGTGATAACTGATTCTGTCGGTGGCCACCAGATGTCTGATTGCCTTCAGTGTTTCCTCGTGCACCGCACGGTGGATTTCGGTGAACGGGACGAGATGCGGAGGATTGGAGCCGTCCTGCATCTTCTGTATCATCTCATATAGTTTCTCTTCGTCAATCATATTTTGATTTTTAGCGGTAGATTGGCGGCCGTCCACGCAAGAAGCATAGCGTCACGCTCCTCCTGGTTGCTCCGCTTGGCGGTATAGCCGGTGATGGCGCATATCTCCTCGTGGGTGATTTTACGGTCTTTGCCTTTCCATATCTTGCGCAGAGGCGGTTGAAGCCGTACATCAAGGCTGAAGTGCCGCGCTATGTCGGCAATGTCGATGCCTATCTGATGGTTGCGCCCCACGTGGTAGCCTTTTTTAGCCGCCACCGCCTTGCTGTCGGAAGGCAGTGAATGGAAGTTGTGGGCAGTAGTCCAAGAAGCCTCCACCACCACAGCGACCGTCAACGTGGGATATTCGTTGCGCACTCTGCGGAGGTCGTCCAACAGCGCGGGAAGCGTCATTGTGGTTGCCTCTACCCTTTTGGTTTTGGGACAGAGTGTTGCGACACCGCTTGCCTCCACGTCCGGGTCGATGCCGATGATAATGTCGTGGTCTGTCATAGATACTCCTTTCTTCTGTTGATTTCAATCTCAGCTTGTCTAATCATATACTCTTCCTCTGGAGTGGGGATGTACCAACCTTCGGTGGCCGCCCAGTTGCGGAAGCGTTCTATTGCCGTTGTCATATCCTCCGTTGACAAGTCTCTGCTTGATTTCAGCGTCCTCACGTTCTGTTTCAGCCGTGCGTCGTAGCGTTCGGTGACGAACAAGACTGCGTTGCAGTGCGCCTTGAAGTAGTACCGCTTCACGTAGTCCATCGTGTTGCCTGTCTCCATTGCCACAATGCCGATACAGACGTGCAGGTAGCGGTTCTGTGGGTCGCTACGCTGCTTTCTCTCGGTCAGTTCGACCGAGGGCGAGTGCTTGTCAATCAACGACTGCAAGCGTGTCTTGGCACGCTCACAATCGTAGGGGTTGGAAAGGTCGAACAACATAGTCCGTTAGAATGGAAGATCGTCGGAGGAGGCAGACGGAGCCGCCTCAATCTGTTCCGTGGTCGGTTGGCTTGGCATAGGCTCCAGTTCGGAGAAGTCGCCTATGTAATAATTCTCGCCTTCCACTTTTTGGTCTTTCGGTACGCTTACTTTCATAGAATGGGTGTATGTACGCTCTCCGAATGTGGAGGGCGTCTTGCGTTCCCAAAGGCAGACATTGAGGAATACGTGTTCTGTGCCGTCTTTACAAATAACTTTTTTGAAAAATCTCTTTGGGACTTTGGTTAAGTCGATTGATCCAGTGTAGTTGCTCATAATGTTGTGATTCTTATGGATGGTTTTACTTTTGTTGTCTTGATGTACTCTCGGTAGGAATCAGGATGTTCCTCCTTGAATCTCTTTGAGTCGAATGTTTCTTTGGTTGTCGGCTCAATGTAGGTGAGCCGCATATTGTCGGTTTCCCACTTCTTCACTCCAGCCTTCTCCATCTCGCCCTTCATCCGCTCGGAGAACGTCTTCACCTGCTCCTCTATCTCTTTCTTCTTGGCGAGCAGGTCAAGGATCTGCATCTCCATCGCCTTGTAGCGGTCGGGCAACGTGTTGACGCTCGGAAGTGGGTTGACGAATTGCCGTCCTTCCACCTCGGCGGCGAGGAGAGAGTCAATCACGCCGTCAGGAATGCGCTGTACCTCCGTTATTTTAGCCTTGTCCCCACGAAGCCAGATGGCAAGCAGACCGACAACCTTACAGCCGGGGTTTTGACGCTCGAAGAATGTGGCGTAGATGGACAGTTGCCAACGTACCTTGTCCTCGTTGAGATTGCGCACGGTCTTGATGTCGCCGAGGATATACTCCGTGTCGGAGACTTTGAACACCTTGTCAATAGGAGACGCAAAGTGCTCGTTGTCGCTGACAACGTACTCGGATTCACACGGAACGTAGCCGCCCTCCTTGATTAGCCGTTGGTAATTGACCACTTCTGGAATATCCTCGAAAGTAGTGCCGAAGTCGTCGCAGAACTCCACTTGTGCGTGGATTGCACTGCCACGCTCGGCTGCGGCCTTCAGCGTCTCTTCGTCAACCCCGGCATATTCATCGGGAAACAATTGCCGTTGGAGCATCCCGGTGATGCCCTGCAACGCCCTCCCGTCGGGCGCGGTGTAGGTATGCCCGACGGGGTCAAATTTAATCTCCGAATATCTCAACATATATTAGTTGTTTTGTCTCTGTATTAGTTGTTTTAGTTGCTGTTTTCTTTGTGAACAAGCGGTGATTACCGCTTCGTCCTTGCCGAAGTAATAAGAGTTCTTCTTATATATCGCAACGACTTCCTCCTCGGTCTGTGCGGCATACACCGCCGCTATTACTGCCGCCTTGTCAGGAGCAGGAATCTTGGGTGCTGGAGCAGTCGCCTTTGCCTTGTTTGAGGCCTTCGAGGTTGCCGTGTACTCCTTGCCGTTGTTGAGCGTGTCGGCATCCTTTGTGTCGTCGATAGCAAACAAGCCGTTGAGCGCGTATTTTCGCGCGTAGGAGGAGGCGGCTCCCGTCACTTGGCTGCCGTCCATTCCTTTTTTTGTCGCTTCCTCACGGGCGAATGCCTGGTTGGGCAGCGATCGTTCTCCGTCAGTCAGCGTTGCGGTTGCCTTGACGTAAAATCTGTCACCAAGCACCACTATTTCATCGGTGATGGTGAGAAGAAGTCCCTCGGCTTTCAGGAGCGGCTTGACCGCCTCGAGGATGCCCTCGCAGCTGCGGTAGTTGTAGCCGCTGTAGTCGTTCCATTGATTTTTCGGCGCCTTGAGCTGTGACTGCACCGCAATCACACGCTCGATGAATGTCTTGTCTGCCATATCTATATTAGTTTTTTGTCTGTAATGATACAAAGCACTTTCGTGGAGGCGATGAACGATACCAACGCCCCAGCCTTTGTGAGAGCGAACGGCAATAATGCCGCGCTCTCGTCCTCGTTGCAGAGGAGGACGATGCTGATTCCCATCCACACGGTCATCAGCAGGTAGATGATTAGTTTCTTCATATATTTTGTTTTTTTATAATTGTCTGATGAAAAGGAGGCTATCCTCGCAGACCGCCTCCGAGAAAAACATTGTCAATAAATGATAAAAAAAGTATAGTCGGCACGGAGGAGTTGAACCTCACGACAAACGGAGAGACATGTAAGTGTTTGTTAATAATAAAGCCGTCCGCCGCCACCTGTACGTGCCGTGGTGCCTCCCATATCCTCACGGACGGAGAGGCTGGGGATACAATTATCATCAATTTCTCCATAACAAAAGAATGTAAGTGGCAGAGGGGGGAATCGAACCCCCTGTGAAAAACAAATATCAACTAAACTCAATTACTTAACTCAATCATACTCTACTAAATGGGAAATGCGGAACCACCGCGCTCTGCCTTGTACCTCCTGCGTCCTCACGGATTCGGAGGTGATAATTATGAGTAAAAGTTGCTTCAATAGGAGCGGTGGGAGGACTCGAACCTCCCCTCGGCACCTTGCCACCGCTCGGAATATATAGAGTGAGCAGTCTGTTGCTCTGTAAGAGTGCTGCTCGTTGGTTGGTTGTATACACTGCGGCGTCATAGGCTCGCCGCGTAGCCTCAGCACCTGTTGCATAGTCGGTGCTGACCACATCCGCAACGCCAACTCACACACTCGGCTGGAATGCTTATTGTGTGCAACTCGTTGCGGTCGTTATGCTTGTAGTCAATACGTCAATGTACTCTTTGTAGGCAGGATGGGAATTGAACCCATCCGTGTACCATACTGCCTTATTCGTAGATGAATGCGTCGGAGCATTCGTGCCCGACCATATCACAGAAGAACTGAGCTTCTTGAAGAAGGTGCGTATATGTGGGGCCGTCCAATATCGGCGAGATTGCCCACTCGCCGGAGATGTAGCGGTTGCACTCGACCAACAAGTCGTAGGTCTTACCGTCTACGCCTGTCACCTTAGTAGTGACCTCCGCATCTTGTTCGGCATCTTGTTCGGCTTGTGCTATCGCTTCCTTGCATTGTCGGATAGCATCGTTCAGCGACTCCAACTTGATTCCTATCGGCTTGCGGCTCTCGAGGATTCTGACATTCTCCTCATACTCGTCCGCCCATTCAATCAGGGCTTTTGCGGCAGCCTCGTCTGCGTCTTTCACTTTCGGTGCGCTCTCTCGGAGAGCCGCTTCAGCGGCTTTGTAGGCTTCGAGCCGCTTCGCCCAGACCGTGGGGCGGTATATTCTTCTGACATCTTCTTCCATATCTATGACCATTCATAAGTGTTGCTGTATCCGTTGATGACCTCGTCCAAGTCCCCTTCATTCTCTATCTCAACATCGCCCAGCTCACCATCGCAGGCGGTGATGTCAACGATGCTGACCCCGTAGGCGTCCTCTCCGTTTTCGGGCTCCGTGTAGGTTGCCGCGCGGAAGTACTTGTTTTCCGCCCACATATTGTAGAATACGGAGATGGCTAAGCCATTAATCTCTGTCCAGAACTCCCATTTTTCGTATGGGTGGGAGAACGCATCCGAATAGGACTCGTCTACTTCTTTTTTGAATTCTTCTGCGATTTGTGCGATGTCCGCTTTGCTCAGTAGGACGCTCTTTAATTCTGTTGTCTGCATTGCTCTATATGTTATTGGTTAGTTAGCGACTGAATGTCTTGTCAAGGTCGCTCTTCTTGATTCTGATTACGTTTCCGTTCCGTCCTGCGTGGAGCCATCCACCGCGGATGCGGTTGTGGATTGTTCCCACGCTGACGCCCACGTATTCGGCTGCCTCCTTGATGGTGAGCAGAGCGTCTTCCTCCTGCGGCTTGACCGCTTCAAGCAGACATTCTCCCCAAGCGAGGAAAGCCTGTCGCAGTTGTTCGGTGGTCACTGAGATGGTGACGTTCTGACCGGATTGCAGGATGCTGTTGATGTCAAGCGTATTCATTTCGTTCTCGTTGCGGTTGTCTTTAGTTCGCGGTAGTTCTGCACTACGCTGATTCTTTTCTTTCCGCCTTTGTTGATGGTGCAGGCGGCGGCACGGACGGTAGATGTGGAGGCTTCTCGGTAGCCGAAGACGACTACGTCGCCGACCTCCATCTCTCTCAATGTTGCCCTTACAGACAATTTTTTTACCTTTTTCATTGCTAATTAGTTTTATATTAGTAACTTTGTGGTCTTAATAAGTATTCGCTTTACATCTTTGTTTTGGAATACGACACAAAGATAGGTAAAAATACCTATATACGTATTATATTTGCAAAGAAATTTTAGGTAAAAATACCAATTCAGAATGATTCCAAATAACGAACGTGACGAAGATGCTGTAAGACAACGTATTAATAGCGTCTTAGAAAAAGAAAAATCATCTATTTATGCACTCTCAAAGGAAACGGGAGTGGAACAGACTAAGTTGAATAGACAACTTAGTGGTACTTCTCGCCTCTCTTTTGAAACAATCAAGGTGTTTTTGCAACGATTTCCGAGGATTTCCGCAGAGTGGTTACTCAATGGTGTAGGCGATATGTGCTGTGGCGTCCCCGACGAACAGCTCGAACGTGAGATAGCGGAGGAAACAGGTCGTGTGCAGCGCATCGGCGACAACTCCAATCACAACACACAGACAATGACGGATTCCGCCATTGCCAAGGAGAATGAGATGCTAAGGAAGAGTATCGAGGAGAAGAACGAGGAAATCAAGTTCCTCCGCTCCTTAATCCAAAGAAATGCAGACTAAATATTTTCGGTTATGAGAAAGTTTTTTAATAAGATGAAAATGGTGGACGAGCAGATAGTGGAGACACTGCATATCCATAGGAGCGTGCATCTCGCCAAACTGATGGTGCAGTTCTCTCCTCCCGTAGGCGCAGGATTGATGATGTGCCACACGGCGAGCCTCCTGTGCGGCTGTGTATGGACGATTGCCTCCGTAATAGCGCGGAGTGCGCTGCTCGTGTTCGCGCTTATGGTGGTTCTTTCCGTGGCTTTCGGCTTTTGCTGGATTCATCGGGCGTTCTGCGGCTACAATTTATTGGTAAACGCTTGCATTGAATATGAGAGGCTGTTCGGGTTCGGAACGCTCCTTACCCCGGCGAGATGGTTTGTGCTTGCGCTTGGCGCCGTGCTTTTCTTCCTTTACTTCCGCCGAAAGTGGCTTGTTAAACACAAAAAATACAGAATCTAAAAAAATGGATATGAAGAAAATATTGAGATGGACGGCAGTGCCGGTTGTGGCAGTCGTGGCGTGGATGCTTGCCAATTTGATTGAATTCGTCCTACTGCAAGGTGTGTTTGATTGGATTGGTACATTGCCGAAGGACAATTGGTTCGGTAGGGTTCTTGCCGGCTTGGCTAACTCACCGGGGCATATAATAAGGGTGTTGATATACGGGATGCTTGTGATGTGCGCTATATTGATAACGGTGCGTGTGGCTCCCAGCCACAAACGCAAGGTGGCGGTTGTGGCTGCCGTGGTTGCGACTGCGACTCCTATTGTGCAGGAGATATACTGTATGTCTGTTGGTGCGACATCCTTGAGTGACGTTGTCGTCGAGTTGTCCAATGCGTGGTATTGGATTGGGATTGTATTCATTGGGTCGTGTGCGGCTTGCAAGTTAGTATATGATGACTACGATTATTAAGACAGCATTAGCGGTGATGGTAGCGTTATGCACCATCTCCGCCTGCGCCCCGGAGCGGACGCAGAGCCAGGCAGAGAAGGTGTATGTGTGCCACGGACCCAAGTCCAAGAGATACCATATAACTCCCAACTGCAAGGGTCTCTGCCGGTGTTCCACCGACATCAGGCAGATGACAAGGCAGGAGGCGGAGGCAAAGCACTACACCCCTTGCAGGATATGCCACAAAAAAAGGGAGGCATAATCTGTCTCCCTTGTCTCGGTAATACCCATACATAAGTCGCCATGGGCTAATAACTCTCCATCCATTCGGTGTATGCGTCACATCCGCTGAGGCAGTCAGCCACATAGCCGGTGGTGTCCTGCTCGCACAGATACTCCCACACCGCCTTAGCCTCGGTCTGTCCGTCTCCTCGGTCGTAGGCTGTGGCGAACTCCTGCCACTCAGGGGACGCCTCCACCTTTGCCCATAGTGACGGCTCGTCCCAAGCGACCACTTGCATAAGCGAGATAAAGGAGTTGTCCCGCTGATATTCCTTGTCTGTTGTCTCTACGCTGGTCTGTGTGTGGTTGGTTGCGTAGATTGCGTGGCTGCCGAAGCCGCACATAAACATCGCTCCTGAGAGGAGAGCCGCTGAGATATATTGTCTTGTTGTCATTGTCTTGTTGTTTTATTCGGTTGTTACTTTGTTTAGATCAATGTCGGGGGTGACGGCGCGCTTCTTTCCGCTGCGTGTGGTGTAGCGTATCTTGCCCGTCTCATCGTCCACCCACTTGACAAGGGTGATTACCCCGGCATCCGCGTTGCTCTTGCTGACGCTGACTTCCTTGCGGTTCACACCGTCACTCACCACGATGTAGTACTTGACGTTTCCTTTTTTCGTTTCGCCCTGATGTATGCGGGGCGACACCATCGTGATAGTCTGAGACTCTACCCATTTCGCGCTTGCGGTGGATGCCATCAGCAGTGCCACCGCCAAAAAGATTGCTTTCATAATTTGTTGTTTAGTCGGTTAATATTTAAGTAGTTAAATGTCGCTCTTTTTACTATCTTTACGCTTGACGAACAAGCCTATCGCCCATACGGGGAAGGCTGCCGCCGCATATATTGCGGTAAGGTCTTGCGTGTCGGTCACTGCCGCCATCAAGGTGGCGGAGAACAGAGACAGGGATGCTGAAGTTAAAAATCGTATCATAGTTCTTTGATTTTTGAATTACGCCCCAAAGGTAATATGTATAACTTTACCAAACAAATAAAAAGTAAAGAAAATGTATTACGTTAACATTGTTTAGTAATTGGTATACGCATTACTATATATATAATGAGTACCTTTGTGTTATAAACATACAGATATATGGACAATCTTGACACTATCTTAAAGACCAAGGGACTGACCAAGACGGCATTGGCTGACCGCCTTGGCATCAGGAAACAGAACCTTAACGGACTACTCAAAAATCCAACGCTCTCCACCATCAGGAGGATAGCGGACGCACTTGACATCAATCCGAGAGAGCTGTTTGCCGCAGGAGCGGACGAGGTGACGGCACTGATTGAGTGTGACGGAGAGTTGTACGTGGCGCATGATCTGCGCACACTCCGCCAATTGGTCGGAGATTTGGAAATTCTGAAATCTGAGAGAGATGGGGCGCAAGGGTAGACCTTTCGGCACGGAGGTGGTCACCCCACCGGAGGTAAGGAGGATATTTGACGAGCTGGGGGCTCAGCTCCTCGCCACACGCAGGGCAAGACATCTGTCAATAGCCGCACTCTCGGAGTTGGCAAGCGTGTCGGGTCTGACAATCAGACGTGGCGAACACCCTGCAGACTATCCGCGTTACCTTGGGCTCCTCTCACTCGCCAAGATATGCAACGCTCTCGGCTGTGACATCGTCATCGTGCCACGAAGGAGGTAACTCCCATTGTGTGGGAACAAAAAAAGAGGCTGCACTATGTGCAACCCCTTTTCGGTGTGTGGTGGTGTGGTCTTGCTATCTTGGGATCAAGACCAACGAGCAGTCAAGAGCCTCGCATAGGCTTAGTATCGTATTAAGACTTGCATTAAGGTTGCCACTTTCAATCCGTGCTATATTGGAGCGAGCAACACCGCTCTTCTCGCTGAGGGCGACTTGTGACATCTCTTTGCTCGTCCTCGCTTGTTTTAGTGCCTTGCATAGGCGCATACGTGCCTCTGCCTTGCAGACAAGCATATCGTTGTTCAATTCCATTTTTTGTTGCTCAGATTAAAATTCTACATCCCAATCTTTATCAAGGAGTAAGTAACCACGTGTGTGTGTCACCCCTGGTTCCGGGTAATCTACGATAGCGTACATTTTCTTTATTTCAGCGTTTTCGTAGTCGTCTTCTTGCAGTAAATAAAAGTGTTCTTTCGCCTCGTTTATTGCGCTCTCTTCGTCTATAGCCACCAAGTCCAAATTTTCTGACAGTAACGCATATATTAGATAGTAAATATCTTCTTGCTTATCGCACTCTATCATATCGCCGCCATCCAAGCAGTACCAAGCATCTGTATATTCACGCACATTATACCCACAGATGTTTTCGGGTAACTCAATTTCATCGTAAAAATCAGTACCAAGCGTTTGTTTTAGTTTTTTGAGTTGTGCGGGTGTAAAGTAGGTAGGTTCGTGACCATTTTTGTTATTATAATCATCAGTATCGACAATGTATTGCAGGCTGTGGTAATCAAGTTCTTGAAATAGTTCTGCAAGTTTGTCCAAATCCATAACCAAGTGTTGGTCTCTCATTGTGTCGTAATGCGATGTGATTGTGATAGTTGTTTTCATTGTTTTTTTTGCGGACTTTAACGACCTGCTCGGGTCGGTTGAGTTAGTGTTTTATTTTGATTTCTGATGCAAAGATAATACATAATGTAGTATATATGCAACACTTTGCCCAACAAAATGCACAACGTTAACACTTTTTAGCAAATACGGGCAAAAAACAAGGTGTGACACATATTGCCACACCTTACTATATAATATATACCCATTTTGCACAAATCTGCACAAAGTGTGCAAAAAAAACTATGTGTTGCCGAAAAATGGTGTCACTCTCCCTATGCGGTTGTGGCTGTCTGACGCCTTGACAGCGTCAGCCAACGCAGTGTCACGCATGGCGGCGTAGTAGTCAAGTCTGTCACTGCCGATAAGCGCAAGCCATCCACACACAATTGTCAACACTACGTAGTCATGGGCGAGAGTCTTAATGAGTGCCACTTGTGATGACGAGGTGTCGCCATCCATCTGCATTGCCAACGTGTACACATCCGGTGTATGCGCTATGTCATCCGTGGCGATGTCGCCACCGATAGGTGTAGCCGTGTAGCCGTGCAGGTGTTCCGCCAACACCGCAAAGGCAGTGTCGGCGAATCGGATAGTCCTCCGTGCATTCTCGTCCTCGCAGATGTCGTTGTATATGTGCTTGACGTGTGCCGTTTCTGCGCTCGGCAGGGTGTCGGCAATCACGCTCAATATGCTCTGTGCATCATACTCTATCTCGTCGCGCATAAGCGCAATTGTCACTTGTCGTTGTCCTTTTTTCATTTTCTTCCTGTTTTTTCCGTGTATTTTACTCTTTTTCGCGCATCTAAGTCGCTGACAATCGCTTCTGCAAGGGTAGCCCCTTGCTCCGCGTAAAATTTCGCACTCTCAGGAGCCAGACGCCCCAGATAATCCGCCAATATGCTTGCAATGACATACGCCATAGTGTTTGCTCGTATGTTTCGCTCGCCTTGCGGTGCAAGATTGTCGGGGAGAGCAAGGGTGATGATGGAGCCGTCATCGCTGGCGGTGACACTATCCACCCACTCTCCACAGATGGTGACGAGAGATGTCACAGCCGTGTCATACATCGTCGCCAAAAACTGTGCGTCATCGTCAGTGGCAAACACCTTGTCGTAGGTGCTTGGATCATCTGCGCCGACACTCCTGCCGCCGACATAGACTGTCTCGGCAGACACCATCTGCAATGCCTTCAGCTTGCTTAGTTGGATTTCAATTTCTTTCATATTATTTCTCGCTTAAAAGTTGGATACTCAGATTGTTAACCAAGTTCATTATGTTACTTTTCGCGGTCGCAGGCTCTGCTGTCGCTCGTGCATCAAGGGCGAGTTTGAGCAACCTCACGTATAGGTTGCACAAGTCTCTGTCATCCAAGTTGGTAATTGCGCGCGCAAAGTTTTGTTTTTGTGACCACACAAGGCTCGCCACAAAGTTGCCGATGTCGCCACCATTGGCAAAGGTCTCAGCCTTGCGCTGTAGCTTTGCCTCCTCCTTTTTGCTAAGGACAGGAGCTTTGCTTGCGTCGATTGCCGCAAGACGCTCCCTCCATGCTCTCTCTCTCCGTTGTTTATCCATAGTTAATTTTTATTGATTATATCCAAAGGTAAGTGCTTAATTTTGAGATATTAAGATAAAAAATAATTAACTATGATAGGTAGCATTATAGGAGGAGCGATGAAGCTCGGTGGGAGCATCTTTGGCGGCATCAAGGCGAGCCGAGAGGCGAAAAAACAGCAGAAAATGCTTGACGCTCAAAAGGCTGAAAATCAAGCGTGGTATAATAGGCGGTACAATGAGGACGGCACTCAGCGTGCCGATGCCCAACGCTTGCTGACCAACACGCAAGACCTGCTCAGGAGGCAGACAAAGGCGGCACAGGGAGCCAATGCGGTGACGGGCGCAAGCACGGAGGCGGTGGCGGCGCAAAAGGCGGCGAACAATCAAGCACTTGCCGAAGCGACAAGCACCATTGCCGCTGCATCTGATGCTCGCAAGGACAACATCGAGCAGCAGTACCAAACCAACAACAACGCTTTGGCGGACAAGCAAATGCAAATCAGCCGACAGAAACAAAACGCTATCACGCAGGCAGTGCAGGGCGTGGCAGGTACGGCTGATAGCATAGGCGGCATCAATGACAGATTTGACAAGGACAACGACAAGACGAAGTGATATGGATAAAAAAAAAGACATCATAGGGGGTAGCGAAGCCCCCGTAATCACCGACAAAAAAGTGACTACGACAATACCGACAACGTCAATTGGTGCGACTGCTCCATCGCAGAGCGAGGACGAGTACAACGAGAATCTGCAGACACCGCCACAGACGACACCGCAAGCACCTCCTACTACGCCTGCCCCGGCTGTCACGACAACGTCAACAATACAGACGCCGCAGTATAATGACATCGACAGGCGCAATCAAGCGGACTTGGCTGCTCAGACGACCACAGCACCGACAGCCAACGAAACTATGATATTGCAGTTTGACGAGGCTGGCAAGGCGGATGTTGCGACACCGAAAATAACCCCAAAAACTACCGATACGGCTCCTGCGACCGATGCCACACCGGCAACGGATGGTGAGGAGTTCCGCTCTTATAGAGATATCCTCGCCAAGTACGCACCTCTAACGAGTGACGAGGAGAAAAAGAAGCAGATGCGGCGCGAGAAGCGGAATGCCATCATCGGTGCTCTCGGTGATGGTCTCTCTGCATTGTCCAATTTGTATTTTACAACAAAGGGCGCGCCCGACCAAGGGCTAAAGCCTGGTATGACCGATGCCGCGAAAAAGCGTATGGACGATCTCCGCGCTAAGTGGCAAGCAGAAAAGGACAAATATCAAGACTTTATGCTCAAAGGTTTGGAGATGGATAGAGAGCAGGGCAACTTCCTCAAATCTTACAAGTTACAGTTAAACGCCGACAAGAGAGCCGACGCAGCGGAGAAGCGCAGTGCAGAGGAGTTTAAGAAAAAGCTCCCGCTGCTCGAAAAGCAGCTACAAGCCGCTGAAGAAGAACTGAAAAAACTTATCCGAGAGAACAAAATTGGCGATGCTACATGGGAAAAAAGTGTGGAGGTTGCCAAGGAAGAACTGGCTTGGAAAAAATACGTGCTTGATTTTATGAAAACGCACAAGGGCTATACTCCTAAGGAGTACAACGAGTACCTTGCTACCGAGCGTTACCGCAGCCGCACGTTGGCAAACAACAGCGGCAATGGTGGCGGAGACAAGGGTGCTGATGACACCTACTATATCGCTGACATAGTTAACGGCAAGTCGTTCAACGCATCGAAAGATCAAGTTATAAAAACATATCGCTGGTTGCAGTCGCGCAATTTCGTCAGTGGCAAAGCCAAAACACCGGCAGATATGGTGTCAGAGATACAGAGCTACTATACTGGTGGCCCCGGCGGCAATCTGTTAGGTGGCGGAAACAAACATTACGGACGTGTCGACGACAAAAAAGGAGGTTCAAAGACAGACGCATTGCTCGGTGGCAGTAGTAGTGGTATTACAGGACTTTATGACAATTTTTAAAAAACAAAAAAAATGGGCAAAGACAGCGCACTCAAATTATATAACGCACTCAAATCTCAGGGCAAATACACCAAATCATTTGCCGAGTTTCAGGGCATCCTCGGCGACAAGCAACGGAGTCAAAAACTATATACCGCATTGAGCAATGATGGACTATACACCAAGACGTTCAGTGATTTCTCCAACCAGTTCGGCAGTGGCAGTGAGACTCCACACACCACACGCACACAGACCACGACACCCAAAAAGCGTGATGTAGTGGCGGACACCATCAATATGCTACGCACTCCGTCTTCGCAGTATACACGACCGCAGCCGAGCAAGGCGGCAGGCACGTTTGAGATGCCGTCAAAATATGACATCTATCACAATATGCCTGATGCCGTAAAGCGTCACCAGACACCGACACCGCTCAAGCCGGAGGCGGTAATGCCGTCAGTGCCAAGCAATGCGGCAGAGAGCGTATGGGCGGCAGCCGACAAAGCGGAGAGCGCAGATGTGCGCGAAAAGGTTGACGAGGGGTGGTCGTGGCGTAAGATTATGCAGGCACTAAGCAGCGGAGCATCTGTCACCGGCGGTCTTGGCGATGACAATGCCCAGGCTCTTGAGACTACATCTGTGGCCCACCTAAAGACGCACGACTTGCAAAAGTTGTCAGACCAAGCGTGGGCGGCACTCGGCTCCAAACAACAGCAATCAATCATCAACGACACATACAGCTATCTCAAGGAGCAGTACCCCGATGCCGATGACAAGGCTTTGGTAGATGCGGCACGCAAGATGGCAAGGGCAAAGAGCGATGAGCAGATGTACAACCTTGCCGTGGAGAAAAATATGCCTAAGAGCGTTAGCGAGTTTTTCTTACGCAAGGCAGCGGCAGCAAGCTCTTTCGGCAGTCTATCCAAAGGGTATGCGTCAATGATGGCAGGCACAAGGGGTGATATGGAGGCGGAGGACACCGCCTTGCAGAAATATGGTGCGAAACACAAAGTGGCGGACATCGCAGGCAGTGTGGCAGGCTTTGCCGTTGATCCGTTGACGTATGCCTCCGGAGCGGTAGGCGGAGCGGCAACCAAAGTAGCGTTATGGACAGGAGGCAAGGTCTTGTCAGAGGCGGCAATACGCAAGATGTCGCAGACACTTGGCGGCAAACTGCTCCTCGGAGCGGTAGGCGGAGCGGCTAACTTCGGCACATTCGAGGCAGGCGGAGAGGCTCTCAACCAATACAAGTGGGGCGGCACTCTCGATGTAGACCCTGAGACAGGCCGATATGTCGTAGGCGATTTCTCGGTAGGCAAGATTGCTTCCCAGATGAGACACGGGCTCACGATGGGTGGACTTACGGGGGCATTCGGCACGTGGCTCGGCAATGTCAGCACCAAGGCGGCACAAGCCACGTCAAGCACCTTGGGCAAACTTGGTGTGCGCACAGGCGAGCTTGGTGTAGGTCTTGTCGGAGAGGGTACTATATTCGCCACGCCAGAGTTCATCTCCACGTATGGCGAATACAACGATGTCATCAAGTCTGTATCTGATAAAAATTCCCCCAACTATATTGCCGACGACAAAGAGCGGAGCAAGTATATTGCCGAGATAAAGGCACAGAGAGGAGAGCGGATGATGGATATATGGCAAGACAATCTTGCTATGATTGCAGGTTTCAAGGCACAGCACGCAATCAAGTCAGCAGGACGCACCATCTCCGAGCTGGCGGCATCACGCAGAGGCAAGGTTGGCTTTGTAGAGCGCATGGGCAGGATGCTTGACGGACATCCAAGCCTCGCCCTGAGCAAGGAGGAGCAGACGGAGTTGGACAAGCACGGCTATGGAGACTTGACACAGATGGTCAAGGAGTACAAGGCGTATGCTCAAAAGGACGGAGATTTGCCGTATAACAAAATCACGCAGTTGCTCAACGACAAAAACGTAAGCGAGGCGGCAAGGGCAAAGATGTACTACTATGTCACAGGACACTCCTTGCCAATGTCGGCAGTGATTGCGTCCAACGTCATTGACAATGGCGACAAGACGTACACCGTGCAGTCCTTGGGTGACAACGGAGTGATCACAAGCAGGACTTATGGAAGCCTCAAAAGAGCGGACTATGAAAAGGCTCGCATAGACAGACAAGCAGAGCTCAACGGAGTGGCGATGGCGGAGCAGATGTTTGATAATATAGACAAAGCCGAGCGGCTAAAGGCTGTCTGCACAAGGCTCGCCCAAGACAAGGGAGTGTCACCGGAGACACTGCTATGGCTGACACGCAAAGACCCAAAGCAGATGACTGCCGCAGAAAAGCGGTGGGTGAAAGAGATAGAGGATGCCGCCAACGAGGATGCTCCGCAGGGCGAAAACGCCACAGTGAGACACATCAAGGGCGTCATTCTTGACGAGTATGGTGTTGATGTAGACAAGGCGTTGCGCAAGGCAGCGGACAGCCGCACCGAGGCGGAGAAAGCCGCCATCTCGGCTTACAACAACGAATTGGCGCAGGCGGTAGCAGAGCGCAAAAACGCCATTAGCCAAGGCGAGACTACTGACGCATACAGAAGGGGCTACGAGGCAGACACGCAAGGTATGCGTGACGCTTACGTGGCGCAGATGTATGAGCCGAGCGAGGACAATGCCGAGACGCTCAAAGGAGTGGAGGCGCAAATCACGGAGAGTGCCAAGTATCAAGCGGCATTGGAGAGAGACGAGCTAAAGCAAATGACACATAAGGACGGCTCCACACACCTTGCCTCACTAAAAGAAAAAGACAAAGAAGGAAACGGCAAGCAAGTGTACATCGTAGACGGCGACATCATGATGAAGGAAGACGGAAGTGGCATTGACGCAGACGCAAGCAGCAAGAGCGTCATCATATACGACCCGGCTACTGGAGAGAAAAAGATGGTGTCACCGACTGCGGTTGACGGCATAGAGTCGCTTGGCGAGGTCAAGACAGCAGAGCAGAGAGAGGCGGAGATAAACGCACGTATGCAGGACACCATCCAGCGAAGCAAGGATTGGTTGGAGGGCAACGTAGCCAACCCTGTCGGTATGCAGATACAATTGGGTGACGGACGTATCGCCACCATAGAGGCGATGCACGAGGACGGCAAGTCAGCCATAGCCACGCTTCCTGACGGCACTCAGTTTCTGGTGTCAAAAGACGTATTGCAGAGTATCGTCAACAACGGGCAGTATGCGGATTACAAAGCGAGGAGAGATGCCGAGGCAAGCAAACGAGAGGCAGAGCAAAGCACCGAGAGCGCACCGGAGACAGCCACGGAAGGCGGACAGCCATTGCCGGAGGAGGTTGCCTCTAAAGAGGAGGAGCGCAGAGAGTATGCACAAGGTGATGAATTTGAGGTCATTGTAGATGGCCAAAAGATGCACGCAGAGATAGTGTCACCAAAGGACGCAGACGGAAGGTTCGTTGTCAATGTGGATGATGGCGAGTCTATGCGCACTCTGTATGTTACCCCGGAGGAGTTGGCTGCTATGGAATACAGGGAGGAGCCATCCCCAAAGGCGGAAGAGACAAGGCTTGCCACCGAGGATTCCTCGGAAAAGGCATTGGAGAGAGGTGCGCAACTGACAGAAGAACACGCCCCGACTGCGCTTGAGCGTATTCCGAGAGATGAAAAAGGCAACGCTCAATTCCACGATGTTGACACCGAGACCGCTTGGGATGGTCTCGTGGAGATGTCGGGCAACGAGGAAACCGCACGCAAGGTGGCAGAAGCATCGCTTGCCAATGCCGAAAAGAGGCTGAAGGCGGCAAAGGCACTGAAGGAGAAAGGCGACACCCCGGAAGAATTGTTGCAGTCGATAAAAGAGAACGAGAAGGCGGTGGCGGAAGCAGAGAAAGAGGTTGACGCTTGGAAAGCCATCGTAGGCGAGAAGTCACGCAGAGAGGAAGCCGCCAAGGCGGAAGCGGAGCGCATAGCGACCGAGAAGGCGGAGGCGGAAAGGAAAGCCGCTGAGGAGCGTGAACGTGTCGAGAAAGAGGAGAAGGCTCGCATTGAGGCAGAGAAGAAAGAGGCGGAGAAGATTGCCGCAGAAAAGGCTGAGGAAGAAGCTCGTGTTGAAGATGAGAAGAAGGCTGAGGAGGAGCGTGTTGCTAAGCAGAAGACTGAGGAGGCGGAATCCGATAAGGAGGAAGCGGAGAAGCGAATGGACGATGAAGAACCAAAGCCCGTAGGGAGTGGTGTGTTTGGAAACATCTACAACCAATTCAAGGGCAAAGTGAAGGAAGCCTTTGATTTCTTGATGAAGCATAAAGGCGGCGACTTGCTCGGTGTGTTCCACAGAAAAGATGTTGGTGACATTGATTTGGTGTGGGGTGACCACGGAGGGGGATTGGCGCATATTATTCGTCGACACATCATTGAACAAAATGACTTCAAAAATGTGGATGAGATACAAAAAGTCATTGAGGATGTTATACGTAATGGTTTGATTGTTCGAGAAAACAAAGACAAAATCAACATCGAATATAATGGATATAGGGTTAGCATAAAAAAGACGATTCGTGATTCAAAAGGGAATGTCGTTGAAAACAAGAACTGGATTGTTACAGCGTTTGATAAAAGCAAGCCTAAACACGAAAAAAGGAATCCATCGTCAAGCGAAACCTTAACAACTCCTTCCGCAAACCAAAAGGCTGATGGAGTGACTTTACCATCAAACGAGGATTCCACCGGCAAAGGTAGTGAAAAGGCAGAGAAGAAGCAAGAGAAGCATAGCGTTTTTGACAAGGCTAAGGAGATTGCCGACAAGGAGGAGAAGAAACGCAAGGCGGAGGCTGACAAGCCAAAGCAAAAACCGCTGACTGAGGCGGAGCGCAAGGACGCCGAGGAGGTTGCAGGTGCGTTGGGCTATCGTGTGGAATGGGTGGACACGATGGAGGAGAACGGAACGATAGACGCGGACAGGAAAGTGATCCATATCGCAAAGGATGCCGAGAACCCGTTGGTGCAGGTGCTGGGACACGAGGTGGCGCACGGAGTGAAGCGGATGGACGGTGGCAAGTTCAAGGCTTTGCAGAAGGCGGCTAAGGAGGTCGTCGGCGAGAAGGAATGGAATGAACGCATCGAGAAGAAGCGCAAGTTGAATGCTTATGCCGAGGGGAAACTTGCCGAGGAGGTGACGTGCGACATCGTTGGAGAGGCGTTGAACGACAAGGATGCGTTGAAGCGTCTTGCCGAGTCGCTGAGAGGAGAGAAAGGCATCCTTGCCCGTCTGCGTGACGCAGTGGCGAGGATGGTCGAGTATTTCAAGAACAGAGGCAACAAGGAAGGTGTGCGCAGGATGAAGGCTGCCGACAAACTTCTCGCAGAGTTCGAGAGTGCGTTGAAGGAGGGAGAAGGAGTCAACGAGAGTGCGAGAGAGGCGGGCGTGCCAACAGACAATGTGGGCAATATCGATTTCTCACATAGAACGTACCACGACTACAAGGACGATGATGGGAACGAGCATAAAGGAACAAGGGGGAAAATAATAGAATACCTTAACAATGCCGGGATGAAGAAATCCGATATCGGGAAGTTTGTGGACAATATGGACTATTGGTACGATTTGACGGGCAAGGTCGCCAGCCTTGTGGACAAGGACGGGAACTTTGACTTCCCTGCATTCCACGAGTGGTCGCAGACATCACCATTGTACAAGAAGTACGAAGGCAATATTGTCCGTGCGGTGTCAACGTTGGTTTCCAATGGGGAGTACCCACTCAACTTTGAGCTGTCGACCGACTGCATCAAGCGCGAGGCGTTCACGCAGATACTGAACGAGATGATAGACTTGGGCGGAGCGATATGGAAGAACCTTACTCCAGCCAAGATACAGGAACTGCGCACACTTCAGCAGAGCTACGGCATACAGGTGGCTTGTCCGTTGTGCTTTGTGGAAGGCAAGCGACTGAACATAATGAAATGGGCGATAGGCGTGACCGACAAATGGAACGAGGCTGTGAGAAGGGTTGTAGGAGACGACGCCACTCCATTCGGCTTCGGCAAGGAGACATTCGTGCCGGACACACCATACAACGAGAAGACCACGCCGCAGGATGTGGTTGACCAGATAAACGAGGTGGCGCGCATCGTCGGAAGCCGTGACGGGGTTCTTCCGAAAGACCTTGCGAGGATGCAGGCGAACACGAAGGCTATGGAGGAACTTCTTCAGCGGTATTACGAGGACTACGTTGAGAAGCACGGCAATGCCGGGGGATTCTCGCTCGACAACAGTCAGCTTGAGGAACTTGCAAAACTGAGAGGCAATGGCGCAAGCAGCGCGGTTGACAGAATGGTGAATATGATAGCCACCCACCCGGAGCTTCAGCATACGCTTGATGTGTCCGACCTTGTAGGCTCGAAAGGACTGATGGAGATACGCAGGCAGAGCGGAGAGGCGTTCGCAAAGATGTACTCGCTGATAGTCAGTGCCAACGGAACGGGGACTCCGAAGATAGTGCAGGACGCACAGCCGTACAGCGGAGAGATACTCGACGTGCCGCAACGGAAATTCGATAAGGCGGCGGAGATAGGCGGAGCGAGACTTTTCTCGTTCTCCGACTTCGACATCACAAAGACATTCGACATAATGCAGATAATGTGGGACTGCGCCGCAAGGAAAGCGAAAGTGCAGTCGTACAGCAAGGAGATTCCGTACATCCTGATGTTCGGCAAGAGCGGAGTGAAGATAAATATGTCAATGCTCCCGGAGGCACGCCCGTCGGAGGAACTTGTGCGTGAATACAACGAGTCGAAAGGAAGCAGGAAGGCACGTGTGCTTGAGAGAATAAGAGAGAACGCAGGCCTTGATATGGACGGAGGGCACATTGTAGGGATGCAGTTGTCGGACTCGCACTCGGTGTCGAAGGAATTCGCAGAGTCAATCTATCACAATCCCGACTACAACGCCAACTGCGGAGCGATAATGGTAGGCATCTCTGCCAACCACGCACTGTACGCAATGGGACAGGACTATGTGCGGCAGGTGATTCCGTTCCATCTCAGCGGAATGCCCATATCCGCAAGACGCGCCACGGACTGCCAATACTACAGGGACTTCACATCGGAGCAGAACACCGGCATCATCGTCAACGGGAGAAGGGTGAAGCAGTTTGACGGAAGCGGCAGACCAATCTTCAACAAGGATGTGAAGGCGGACTTCGGCTTCTACGAAGGCGAGAACGAGCAAAGCTGGGATATGCGCCAGCGTTGCCGTGACTACGTGAGGTGGTGTGATGACAACGGACTCGTTCCGAGATTCGAGTGGGCGGTCAACTCCGACAACTACAAGGCTTGGTGCGAGAAGAAAGGCTACAAGCCGAACCAAGAGATTGTGGATATGATGGACGCCCACACCACTGACGGAGTGTATGACGAGTACTACAAGGTCATCACGGACTTCACCGCATACAAACCGATATTCGATGAGAATGGCAACACCATAGGCGAGGAGTCGGCACCGCACAGACCCGTGACTGGAGACTTCGCTGTGGACGACAAGACTCTCGGAATGGTTCTCGGAGTGGACTCGGAAGGCAGAAAGATTGACGACACATCAATGCTCGCCAACAGAGAGAACACGATAAAGAACGCTGACGCCAACAAGAAGGAGATTGCGGAGAAGGCCTTGCTGATACTCAACGGCAAGGCGAAGGTGGAGAATCTGGTGAAGAAAGACGGTGAGCAGTTTGACAACAACAGCGACTCCGACAAGTTTATGGAAGCCTCCAACGGCGGTGTAGACCGCAGTGTAAGGGAGAGCCGAAGCGAGAAGACGGAGTTGACAGAAGAGGAGCGGGAACTGAGGGACAACCTTGTGGAGCGTATGCGCAAGGGTGGACTTGACGTGGTGACCGATTCGGAAGAGATGCAGAGAGTCATAGACACCGAGAACGAGCGGACGAGGAATAAACGCAGCAAGAAAAGCGAGGCGGCAAGGAAACGGGACGAGGCTCTTTACGCTGTGGATTGGTCTACGGCTTTCGTTTCGGGCAAAAGCCGGGAAGAGGCGACAGAAATTCGGAGAGAACGCGGACGTAAATTCAAGGAGGAAACGAAAGAATTATACGGAAGAGTTTTGTCGGGCAATTTTGATGATGTAACTTTGCGTCTGATAGATAAGTTTGTAGACAATTCAACACCGAACAATCCATATGAACGACCAATTTCTAAACGACTTCCAGCGCGAGCATTACAGAAAATGCGAGGAGGAGAACGCACGGGTAGCGTCGATGCGCTTTTCTCACGAATATGCGAAAGCACAGTCGGAAAGGATGGAAAGACTCTGCCGAGAGCAGAGCGAGAAAGAGCGATTGAGGAGAAGAAAAAAGAACTCCTCAAAAAGTGGGCAATAGCGACAGGCAATTGGCACACAGACGTGTCAGACTTCTCTGACGGCAAAGAGCCGATAGGAAGCGGCACGGACTCCGATGTGTATCTCAGCAAAGATGGCAAGAGCGTAATAAAAGTGTCGAAAGGGAAACCTTACGGCAAACGCTTCCGCCCCGATGTTGACAATGTAGCGTTGTTCAACACCGTGTTCCCGGGAAGTAGATACACCATTGAAGGCTACGGCGAGATAGACGGCAAATTTGTAAGATTCCTCAAGCAACCATTCGTTGACTTCTCCGACAGCACACCGCTGACGGAAGGAGAGCGTGTTGCCTATATGGAAAAGCTTGGTTTCAAACCTATAAACAAGGAGAACACCGCATTCTCCAACGGAGAGATTGTGGCATCAGACTTGCAGAAGAGCAACGTTGTAAGAGACCGCAACGGCAATGTCAGAGTGATAGACGCTGATATGAAGCTCCACACGAAAGATGTTGGAGGCAACTACTCGTACCCTGACGTAGAGACGGACACGACAAGCTTGGCCGAGCGCGAGGAAGTGAACACCGGTTCTGTCCGTGAGCATCGTGTGTACCACGGCAGCGGAGCGGACTTCGATGCTTTCGACCACTCGCATATGGGCGAGGGCGAAGGTGCGCAGGCTTACGGCTGGGGTACTTATGTGACCGAGGTGGAAGGTATCGGCAGGACGTATGCTATTCAGAATAGTAAGTATGCAAGAGAATATCCTGTATATAACGGTGATTCCCACGGACTTAGCGAGGGGCGCATCAATGAAATATTGGAGGTTTTTTTAGATGGTGTCTCTGACGAAACCTATATCCTAAGAGCGTGGGATGATGCTATGCAGTGGTATAGCAGTAGGAAGGACGATGATTATGCACAATCTTTAGTCAGAGACGCGTCTTTATTGAATCCTTCTGATATTTCCATTGCTGGGTCCAAGACAAGAAATCTTTACACGGTCGAGATTCCCGATGACAACGGCAGCAACTATCTGGATTATACTGGCAGAAACAGCAGTATGCCGTCGCAAAGAATAGATGCGATATGTGAGCAGCTTGAACAACTGGGTTGGGTGCGTAAGGACTTGCCGAGTATGATAAGGCTGACAGATTCTTATGACAATATCGTAATTAATCCAAATGCAACTGGAGCGGATCTTTATGAGGAAATAAAGACTGCATTAAAGAGTGGCAGGAAAGCGAGCGAACTGTTGTCGAGAGCCGGCTTTGTGGGAATCAAATATCCCGCGGAGTATACAAGCGGTGGCCGTAAGGATGGCGCAAAGAACTACGTTATCTTCAACGAGAATGACGCGAAGATAACCGCCCATACACGCTTTCTGCGGACAGCAGGCGGAGAGGTGTACGGCTTGGTGAAGGACGGACGCATATACCTTGACCCAAAGGTGGCTACATCGGAGACTGCGGTACACGAATACACGCATCTGTGGGGTGATATGCTGAGACGCAAGGATGCCGAGCAATGGAGCCGCACGGTGAAGGAACTGAAGAACAGCGTTCTTTGGGAGGAAGTGAAGGAGTTGTATCCGGAACTGAAGACCGATGACGAGATAGCGGACGAAGTGTTGTCAACGTTCAGCGGACGCAGAGGAGCGGAACGCTTGCGCGAGGAAGCACGCAGGGTTGCCGATGGCGAGGGCGGAGTGTTCACCAAGGCGAAGGCTATCGAGACGTTGGAGCGAGTGAAGGGAGCCATAGCGCGGTTCTGGGAAGGAGTGGCGAGGATGTTCGGCATCAACCGCTACCGCAGTGTCGAGGAGTTGGCTGATATGGCAATGAAGGACTTGCTTGACTCCAAGAATCCTATGAAGGACGAGAGCGGAATGAGAAAGCGAGGAGAGGTTGGCGATGAGGGAGTAAAGTCGCTGAAAGGAGAAGAAGCAATGGTGGCTCTTGACAATATTTTCGAAGACAAAAAGACTGAGAATATGCCACAAAAGGTTTCATCTTTGGTCAAATTTATGGAATTATTCCGAAAGCCTGTTCGCACATTCCTTGGCGAAGTTGTGAATGTTAAGGAAGAAGTCTATAATAAAATCATTCGTGAGAAAAGAACAAGTATTTCAGGTGCTGTATTGCCGACTCTTGAAAATGCAGACTTCGCCATACGTGATACAGATGGAAGTACTTTATATATAAAGCGATTTAAGAGCGAGAACAATGATAATGTTTATAATATAGCAGTTGTAAACAAGTATGGTGAAGTGGAGGATTATGTAAGTTCCGTTCACATAAAGAGTGACAACAATCTACGTAATAAAATAACGAAAGGTGCTGAATTGTTACTACCGCAAGAACGGATTACCGACGGGATTTTGCCCCGAAACAATCCAACACCCACTGCAAATGTAACAAATATTTCTGAACCGAGCAAGCCACGCTTCAGCAGAAAGCCGGGCGAGAGCATTTTCGACTATGCGTCACGTGTGTCGGAGGACGTGGATAGAAGCGTGAGAGAAATAGTAAGCGCACGGGACGAGTATGAGAAGAAGGTCAAGAGCAAAGGCTTCCAAACGAAGGAGGCGTTGCAGAACAGTATGCTCGGACTGCAGGAGTTTATGTCCGCAATAGACCACGCATCGGGCAACAAGCGGTACATAGAGGACATTCCCGATTTTGAGAATCCGATACTCGGAGAGAACCGCCTGTCGTCGGTGAACAAGGAGGAGATGCACCAAGTGGCTAAGACGCAATTCAAGCCGTTGATGTCGGCAGTGGCCAAACTGAGCGGCAACGGCAAGGAGAGCGGCGAATTGTACGACTATATGTTCGCCAAGCACGGACTTGAACGTGATGCCGTGATGCGGCAGAGAGAGGCGCAGAAAGAGTTTGACAAGTACCAAAAGGCAAATCCCAAAGGAACTAAAACAATTGGAGATTTCGTTGCAAGCCTTGAAGGCAAAGATTATGCAGGACTTACGGCATTGACGGCAGAAGACGGCAGAGTGAAGTCGATACAATCGCAGATAGACGCCATAGACGAGCAGATGGAGGTTACAGACAACCAATTGTTGCTCCATTATCTCGGTGGTCAGAAGAAGCGGTTGAAGGTGGATTTGCTCAATGCCGCAAGGGATGCCGCCGATGACATCCGCAAGGCTTTTGAAAACAATCCGAGCCATGACCGGTCAGACATAAATGAATTATGGACAAGGGTAAACGAGGTGAACGGCAACACACTGAGGAAGTTGTATGAGAGCGGTATGCTCACGAAGGAGGCATACGACGACATCAGCAGCATGTATACGAATTATATCCCTATGAGGGGATTTGACCAAACGACAAGCGCGGACGCCTACGCTTATCTGACGCACGGCGACAGCGCATTCAACGCACCGATAAAGACAGCCAAAGGGCGCAGCTCCAAGGCTGACAATCCTATAGCATATATGCAGGCGATGGCGGAAAGTGCGATAATGCAGGGCAACCGCAACGTATTGGTGAAACAAAAGATGTTGAACTTTGTGCGCAACCATCCGAGCGACCTTGCAAGTGTCAGCGATGTGTGGTTGCAATATGACTCGGTTGCAGATGAGTGGAAGCCGGTGTTCCCCGACAACATCGGTGCCAATGACAGCGCATCCGTGGTGGCGAAAAAGATGGAGGCATTCGAGGATAAAATGAAACAGATGGCAGAGAAACACCCGGACTTGGTGATGAGAAGCAACGAAGCACCTGACATCCCATATAAGGTGGTAGAGAAAGGGCAGTTGAACGAACACCAAGTGCTTGTGAAGCAAAATGGCAAGTCTTACATCATCACCGTCAACGGCAGCCCAAGAGCGGCACAGGCAGCGAATGGCTTGACGAATCCGGACACAGACTTTACGGGTGCAGTCGGTAAAGTCTTAGAGGGAGCCGAGGCGTTGAACAGACAATTGTCCTCCTTATATACCACGTTTAAGCCCGGCTTCGTCGGTTCAAACTATGTGCGAGATGCCTTGTACTCAAATACAATGGTGTATGTCAAGGAAGGGGCTAAGTATGGTGGTTCCTTTAATTTCAATTTCGCCAAATACAATCCAGCGGAAATGGCGAACCTATATGCACGTTATAACAAAGGCAGCCTTGACACATCCAATGAAACGCATAAACTGTTTTTGGAGTTTATGCAGAATGGTGGAGAAACTGGCTTCGTGAACCTAAAGCAGATAGAGAAGAGGAAGTCGGAGATAGCGAAAGCAATCAAACGGGATGGGAGAATATCCGCGGCACGATTTTGGGGCGGTTTGAACAATGCCGTTGATTTCGCCAACAGGGCAGTAGAGAACAGCGCAAGGTTTGCGGCATATGTCACGTCACGGAAGAGCGGACGCAGTGTCGGACGATCAGTGTATGACGCAAAAGAGATTTCCGTCAACTTCAACAGAAAGGGGAGCGGCTCTAAATTTATGGGAGCGGAAGGACAGACCAAAGCAGGAAACGCCGCCGCCTTTGTGTCGGGAGCCGGAAGAGGCTTGTATATCTTTTGGAACGCAGGTCTTCAAGGACTCACCAACTTCTCGAGACAGATAGGAAGGCATCCTGGCAAAGCGTTGACATTAGCGGCTTTGCTGTTTGGTTTTGGAGCATTGATGTCGTATTTAGGAAGCAACGACGATGACGATGAAAACAATTACTTCAATCTTCCCAAGTATATCCGCAGAAGCAACGTCTGCTATAAGATTGGAGATTTGTTTGTCACGATTCCCCTTCCCGTTGAGTATCGGTCATTCTATGGTCTTGGCGAATTGGCGAGCAGCGCACTTGCCGGAAAAGAGGGCGGAACGACAAAAGACATCGCCAAAGAAGCGGTTTCCCAAGTATCGCAGTTGTTCCCTATTGACTTTGCAGAAGGAGGCGGAGGACTGCACGCATTGATTCCGAGTGCCGTAAAACCGATAGTGGAGGCAGAAACCAACACCGCATGGACAGGTCTGCCGATTTATAAGGACAATGATTTCAACAAGAATATGCCAGAGAACACTAAAGTGTATAAGACAACCAATGGACATCTTGTAGAGATATCGAGAGCGTTGAACGATGCGACAGGAGGCAACAAGTACAAGAAAGGCTTTATAGACATAAATCCTGCGAAAATGGAATATGTCCTCAAAGGTATGCTCGGAGGAGCGTTCAGTTTCCCAGACGAGCTTGTCAAAACAACAGAGATGATTGTGGGCGACCGTGAATTTGATTGGCGGTATATACCTATTGCCAACAGATTCGTGAGGAGCGCAGACGAGAGGACGGAGTACAAGTCTTTGAACGAACAATACTTTAAGTTGAAAGATGAAATGGATGTCGTCAAACAACAGCTGAAAGGCTTTGAAAAAGAAGCTGATGCCGGGAACGAAAAATACGAAAAGGCTCTGCTTCAATTGGAGGACAGCAAAGATTATGAAAGGTTGGAATTATTCAAGGATTATGAGAAGGAACTTAAAGGCTTGAACGATGAACTCAAGGAACTAAGGATGTCTCCTGATTATGACAAGGCAGAAGAAAAAGAGTTGCAAAAAGAGATTGCTGAACTACAGAGACAATTGATTGACGAGATGAGAGAAATTAAAAAATAACTACGCTTAACTGATTGTGTTCTATAACTTTGAGGATATGATAAAGGTTAACAAGAATAGAATGATACCGTTGTCTCGGCTTACTCAAAGAGAGCGAGCCGAGATGGACACGGTCAAGTTTGACAACAAGTTCAACGATGACCGCAAAGCGACAGACATCCTTTTCCTTGCGAAGAACTATTGGGATGCTATGAGCAAGTTCCGCAAAGACCGGAAGCGCAACAAAGATTACAATTACGGCAACCAATGGGGCGACAAGGTGGTGGTGGACGGCAAGACGATGACCGAGGAGGAGTATATCATACAACAAGGCGGCACACCGCTGAAGTCCAACCTTATCCGAAGGCTTGTGCGCAACGTGCTTGGCGTGTACCGCTCTCAGACCAAGGAGCCAATGTGCGTGGCGCGAGACCGAGACGAGCAGACGCTTGGAGAAACGATGTCGACCATACTCCAGTACAATTGGCAGTTGAACGATATGTCGGAGATAAATGCAAGGTCGTATGAGGATTTCCTCATAGGCGGTCTCGTTGTGCATAAGAAAACGTTCGGGTGGCGCAACGGCAAGTGCGACTGCTGGACAGACTATGTCAATCCGGACAATTTCTTCGTTGACAACAGAGTCACCGACTTCCGCGGTTGGGATACTCAGGTAATAGGCGAGATACATGACTATTCGTTCGAGGATGTGTGCCGAGAGTTCGCGCATTCACCGGAAGACTATGCGGCGTTGCGAGGAATCTACGCACAGGCGCACAATGCCAAGTACTACTCCATAGACACGTCATATACTTTCGGATCGAAGAGGGAAGGAGACCTTGACTTCTTCATCCCCCAAGACCCTAACCTATGCCGAGTCATAGAGGTTTGGAACAAGGAGATGAAACCTCGCTTCCGATGCCATGACTATATGACGGGAGACTACTACAAGATAGACGTGGAAGACTATAAAGAGTTTGTCTTGGACGAGAACCAACGCAGAAAGGAACAGGGTATGGCACAGGGCATCGAGGAGGACGACATCCCTACCATTGAGGCGGAATGGTTTATGGACGACTATTGGTATTACCGATTCCTCACCCCTTTCGGTCACATATTGCAGGAAGGCGAGACCCCCTACAAACATCATTCCCATCCGTATGTATACAAGGCATATCCTTTGATTGACGGAGAGATTCACTCGTTTGTCGGCGATGTCATAGACCAGCAGAAATACGTCAACCGTCTGATAACGCTGAACGACCTTGTCATACGCAGCAGTGCCAAAGGCGTCGTCCTTTTCCCCGAGGAGGCGAAGCCTGACGGTGTCACTTGGCGAGAGCTGCAGGAGACGTGGGCGAGAGCGGACGGCTTTATGGTGTACAACGGCAAGAGCGGCACGGCACCGAGACAATTGAGCAGCAACAATACCAACGTAGGCATCCAAGAACTATTGTCGTTGCAGTTGAAGTTCTTCGAGGACATCAGCGGTGTCAACGGAGCGTTGCAGGGCAAGCCGGGATATTCGGGAATGTCGGGAACATTGTATGCGCAACAGACGCAGAACGCTACCACATCGCTTGTGGACTTGCTTGAGACATTCTCATCGTTCGTGGTGCAGTCGGCATACAAGGACGTGAAGAATATGCAGCAGTTCTATGACACCAAGAAAAAGGTGAACATTGCAGGACGCAGTGGTGGAGCGGTGGTCTACGACCCTGAGAAGATAAACAACATAGAGTTTGACCTATCCATTGTCGAAAGTACGCAGACACCTGTCGTGCGTCAGATGGCGAACGACTTCCTTATGCAGATATGGCAGTCCGGTCAGATCTCGTTGGAGCAGTTGTTGGAGGCAGGCAATTTCCCATTTGCCGACAGCCTGTTGCAACAAATCAAGGCACAGGGGCAGGCGATGGCACAAGGGCAACAGCCACAGCCGTTGTCGGCAGACGTGCAGCAACAAGTACAGCAGCAGGCGAACCCAGCCGCTGTACAGCAGATGCAGGCAATAATGCAGAGTGCCTAACGCTTGGCAAACCAATCGAGGAATGCGGAATGTTTAAGGGCGATGATGTCGGCAGGCATCTCGCCCTTTCCGTTCCTGTAGGGGGTGCAATAGAAACACTCCCTTTGCATATCGGAAACGGACGCATCTTTGGATATGTAGTTTTTCCGTTTGAGGATACGGAAGTTGCGCCTGTCCACAACGACAAGTCTGCCATCCTCAGACGGCATTACATAATAACGCTCACCATTCTCACTATGAGCGTTGTCCGCTTTTCTTACGGCAAGAGAATACACAATCTCAGCCTTGATTTTCTTGAAGATATTCATATCAGAATTTTGCTAAAGAGTTAATATTGGTCTTTGTTATCAATCTGTCGGTGTGCGCCACAACGCTTGGACGTTCCATCTCGAAGAAGCATATATGCAACCCAATGGCACGAGTCATCAGCAAGTCATCGTGCTTGCCTATTTCCGCACCAAACGACCCGTTCTGCTTCTGTTCGTAGCATAGATACTCATCAAGACACCGCTCGTCACGCTCCACATACAGAGCCTCCCTGACTACTTTCACAAGGGTGGATATAATCATTGGTTTTGTCTGCACGTTGGTGTGGAATCCATACTTCACGCTTCTCCCCTCACGGATGTCAATCTCGCTCGGCTTGCGCGCATACAGATTGTTGTAGACATTCTTGATTTGGTTGAGGATGAACACCGACTGGTCGCCATCAACCATTCTGTCCCTGTCTTTAGTCTCAAGGGTGTTGGACTCTATGACAAGCAGGCTGTCGTTGTATAGTTTGGCTATCTGAGCCGCTTTCCACGCAAGAAGGTCGTGGTCTATATGCCCGTACCATTGCGCCACCACGCAAGGTTTTCCGTCTGTCTCCATCATCCAATACCTGTCGAACACCACGACAACGGAGAAGTCGGCTTTGTTGGAACGACCTCCAACGTCCACCACAGTAAGGTATCGGTTTGCGATGCGCTTGTCCGGAAACACTTCTGGCAATTCCCATACACAGAACTTTCCTTGCGAGTCCGCCTCGAATTTCACGTGTTGCAAAGCCTCCTTGCCGCTGTCACCGTCACCATACACGTCCCCGACAAGCTGAGGGGGACGACAGGACGGTTTGAGCAATTCCACCTTGTATTTGTCGAACACCGAGCATCCTGAGTGTTGGAAAGCCTCCACGTCATCGGATGGATATTCGGCAGCCATATCACCGTGTTCATCATACTCGGCACGTTTCAGACAATACCAATGGATTCCTTCAAGCGTGGCTCCCTGCTGCCATAGCCACCACAGATACTTTCCGCTGTCGTGCCGTCTGTCCGAGATATACTCGTTAAGTCTGTTCTTGTAGAGATTCCTTGCAAATTCCTCCCTGTCTTTTATCGGCAGCGTGTATCTCTCAATCTTGAACCACGGCACGAACAAGGATTTGAATGTAGACTTGTTCTCCTTAGCCGCCCGGTATTCAGACTCGAAGAAATTACCCGTTCCGTTGGCTGTGGACTCATAGACAATCATTGTCATAGGCATGAGACCAGCACCGGAGCAGGCGGTACGCACAATCTCCTGCGGAGTCTTGCCCTCGGTCTTCTTCCAAAACGCCACCTCGGTGCAATGTACAAGCGCGGAGTCTCCGCCACGCGCGGAGTTAGGCTCCACGGCAGTGCCTATCTTCACCTTGCAGTTGCGTTGCGGAATCTTGAAGATGTTCCCCGATGCGGCTTCCGTCATAAACTTAGGCTCGTTGTCCTTGAAAGACGCACCGACATCGTACATCATCTCCAATGGATATGCCTGAATCAGTTTGTCGAACATACCTTTCACTTCCACCGAAGCATCCTTCGTGTGACCGACTATAAGGCTGTTCCATCCCGTCTTGTGGACAAGTTGTATCCACGACATATAAATCTGCGTCACCGTAGAGCCACCCCATTGGCGAGCCTTCAGCACGATCACACGGATGGGCGCACCGGCAAGGCGCATCTCCTCGAACACCGACACAAGTATACGTTGCGGAAGATTCAGCGAAAAAGGGATGTCATCGCCACCCTCCTTGTTCTTGATCCTTGCAAACACGAACGCCCAAAAGCAGAAGTCGTGCTTGCACCGTATGCGTATAAGTGTTTCCGACAAGGCTTCCTTTCCTATTTCCGGTCTGCCCGACGCTCCGAGGAACTTCGCCAAAGAACCGCACCTAAGCACCGCTTTCACGAAAGGCTCCTCGAGCATCGCTTTCGGCACGTACTGCCTCGGTATGTCAAAGTCGGGAATCTCAATCCATTCACGTTCCAATATAGCACCTTCTCCGGTCAAAGGATTGAACGGAGCGAAAAGGACGGCATTCCTCTTGTCGTTCTCCTTCAGCAATCGTTCAATTTCTTCTTCCATTTAATCGGATTGATAAGCAGTCCGTACAACAGACCTGCGATGTAACAATATAGATGGATTATGCCGTTCACACTCGGTATGAGCATACCGAGGAGAATGAACGCTGCCATATATGAATGGTAGTAAACCTTGTGCTCCACCAGATAACTGAAGCGACCGAGCAGAACGAAGCAGATTCCGGACAATCCGACAGTAGGCACGTCCCACATTATAGGAGTGAACGAAGCGCAGACAAACGCCACAACAATGTCGGACACCGCAATGTTGAAAGTGAACGCCACGGCAAGCAGACACCACACGTTCATAAGGCAGTGGATAGCAGAGACGTGGAAGAAATGATAAAGGAATCTGTTGCGGAAAGCGCATCCGTCGAATATGGCGAAAGCCTCCACATCGTTCACGAGTAGAAGACAAATAACAGCGGCTGACACCGCAAGCACTATATTGCGAGCTGTCCGTTTCTCCATCTCTTCCTGATTTTATGGAGGATGACCTTTGCACTCTTTATTGTGAGATAGAACTTAGGCGCACCGCCCTCTATCACACGTATAACGGCATCCTCAAGTTTGATACCTTCGTGAGCCCGCTCAATCTCAGCCACACGCTTCTCTATCTCCTCGAACATCTCTCTGCGAGTGCCGCCCATCTGTGTCAAGTCATAGCCCTTGCGTATCTTGTGAATCATCACGACCGCACGTTCTATGGACACCCAGAAATGCGATGTCGGAGAATTTATGGTTGCAGTAAGAATGTCAGAAAGGTTGAACTCCCCTTTCTGAAGCGACAACTGTTCACGGAACGCACGCATAAGGTCTCTGTCCCTGTCGTCCTTGAAACACGCAATGCTACCTTTCTGTCTCATACCCTATCAAAATTAAAAATTACTCAGTTAATAAAAAAGACTGATAGCCAACACGATAGGAGTAACTTTGGGTAAGTAAGAATATAAACAAAGCAAATCAATATGGAAGACCCTAAGAATGAACAGGTTAAAAGCAAGCGAGACTCCTTTCTCGAACGTTTGAAGGGGAAATACCCCGACAAGCAATTCACTGACGATGAGGAGATTTACGGAGCCATCAACGATGATTACGACAATTACGACAACGAGTTGAAGCGGCTGAAGGATGACGAAAGCAAAATAATGGAGATGTTTTCGGCAGACCCACGCACGGCAACGTTGTTTCAGACGGCAGCCGCAAAAGGCGATGTCATCACAAAGTTCGTGTCGTTGTTCGGCCCGGAGATTGCCGATGCCTATGAAGACCCCGAGAAGATGGAGGAAATCTCCAAAGCAGGGCAGGAGTATCTTGACCGCATAGCGCAGAGCAGAGACCTTGAAGAGCAGTATAACAAGAACATTCAGAAGTCGGTGGAAGACATTGAGCAACTGAAGAATGAGAAAGGCTATACCGACGAGCAGGTTGATGAAGGGATGAAGAAAATCTGCCAAATCGCCTATGATGCCATTGTAGGCAAGTTCTCCAAAGAAGCACTCGACTTCGCCTTTAAGGGATTGTCACACGATGAGGATGTAGAGACGGCGGCGCAGGAAGCGGAAGTAAGAGGACGCAATGCCAATATCGAGGAGAAGCTGAGAAAGCGCAGCAAGGGTGACGGAATCCCAGCCGCACCAAGCGGACGCGCAGGTTCAGCGCAGACCACACCGAAGCGCAGCCTTGGAGCCCTTGACTCCGCAAGTGAAGCCTCTTCCATTTGGGAGAGAGGCGGTTTTAAAAGAAACAAGACAAATCAATATTAACAAAATTAGAAAACAATGAAGAAAGAATTTTTGAAAAAGAACTTGTGGCGAATGCTTTTGGGTATTTTGGCAATGGTGTTCGGCGCAACGGACGCCGTCGTAATGGCGGCAGCGGCAGACCTGCCTGACGCAGGAAAGACCAACTCGGGCAACCCCGACAGCAATGACGGTATTGCAACCGAGACGCAAGGACGTGAGGACGGTGATCCGGAGATGTACACCAAGGACATCGACTCGAAGATTGTCAAGATTCGTCCGATGGCTACGCCTATCGACCAAATCAGCCGATACGGCAAGTTCTTGAAGACCGACTCAATGATCGTCAAGTACTACTCTCTCGGCACACGACCCATCAAGACAACGTTGTCGGAGGATGTAATCAAGATGGAGAATGGCGCCACATCTATGACAATCAAGGTGTCAGACCCGACAATGTTCACACTCGACGACACAATCCGAGTAGTCGGAGCGAAGGCGGTTTCTCGCCCGGACGGAACGAAGTACAACGACGAAGACCCGTTGGAGAAAGATGACCCAATGCGTCCCGACTTGATTCTGTGTGTGTGCGGCAGAGACCAGAACAACGGTTATCCAGTAGTGTATGCGGTCAACGGTGACTTGAACGACAAGAAAGAGCCGATTCTCATTCCTGCGCTCAACAAGGACGAAGTGACACTCATCCGTATGGGCAAGGCTTGTGCGGAGCTTGACGTTCAGACAGGACGTTTCAACAACCTTCCTACAAGCGAGGAACAATATTGTCAGAACTTTATGATTCAAGTGGAGCAGTCGACATTTGACAAGATTGCGTCAAAAGAGGTTGATTGGAACTTCTCCGACATCGAGGAGGACGGCATATATGATATGCGCCTTGCACAGGAGAACACATATCTCTTCGGAGCGAAAGCACGTATCAAGCACATCACAAAGGACAATATGGACACTTGGTTCACAGGCGGTATTTGGTATATGGCAGGTAAGGACATCGAGGTCGGAGCATACAATGAGACACGCAAATGTGTGGAAATCAGCGATGACAACCTTGTCGAGATTTCAAAGGACTTGTTTGTGGGCACTGGCATCGGCAACAAACGCAAGGTCATCCTCTGCGGCTCCGATATGCTTGAGGCATTCTCTAAAATCAAGTCGGAGAAATTCCGCTTGAAAGAGAACGTAGAATCTTGGAATCTTAAATTCAAGTCTTGGTCTACCGACTTCGGTGAACTTCTCGTCATCCATCACGAGCTGTTCGATATGAACGGAATGAGCGACTGCGGCTTTGCTCTCGATCCCGAGTATCTCACGAAGAAGACCCACATCTCTTGGCAGCGCAACATGCTTGACTTGAAGAAAGCAGGCATCCGCAACACGGATGCAGTGGTAATCCAGGAAGTCGCTTGTCTGTATCTGCGTTATGCCAAGGCACACGCACGAATGAAACTCGCGGCAAAGGCAGGAGCGTAACTGAAACATAGTATTAACAGATAAAGGGGTGTCCAACCGATACCCCTTTTTAAAAATCATAACGATATGCAGAAAACATATAAGTCCAAGTCGTTTCTCAGCATCTCAGTGGCTGTGGGGAGAATGACTTGCCAAGACACGCAAGACAGCAACAAATCTGTGACAAAGGACGTTTTCAAACACATCACCTTTGAACCGGACACCACGGGCTATGCTTACTACAGCACCGCTGACGAGGCAGAGCAGAAGGCTATCGAGGCACACCCTTTGTTCAACAAGATGTTTGTTTTGAAGGATGCCCCGGCATCTGTGGTGGCAAAGAAGGCTGCCGCAGTCCCTGTGGAGAAGAAAGAGGTAGAGGTGACGAGTGCGGCTGACGCAAAGCAGTATCTTGTAGACACATTCGGCATCAGCAGAACGAAGATACAGTCGACGGCAGACATCAAGAAATACGCAGAACAGAACGGAATAGTGTTTGTAGGTATCTGATATGCGGTACGACTTGAAACAGATAGAGAAGGATGTGCGCCTTGCCCTTGACAGGAACAAGGCAGCGGACAGCCTCCTTGACGAGGAGACCACCACGCTTACGCTCAACGACATCATTGACGGGCGGATAGAACTTGCCGCACGCACCGTGCTGCTCAACGCTCCGCTGCATCTCATCGGAGAGGGGAAGGAATTGCCTGTGGACGTGAATTGGGAATCACAACCCGGCTATGGTATGGGATTCATTATGCTCCCGTCCGACTATCTGCGTCTTGTCACGTTTCAGATGACAGACTGGGAACGTCCGGTCACCGAACCGATAACAGAAGAGAACCCATTGTATGCAAGACAACGCAGCCGCTATCCGGGTGTCAGAGGATGTCCGCAGCGGCCTGTCGTTGCCATTGCTTCTTACCCTTCCGGTATGGCGTTGGAGTTTTTCTCCTGCCGAGGAGGAGAGAAGGTGGCGGTGCGCAGGGCAAGATATATTCCGATTCCGAGAATTGAAGTGGGAGAAGACAACTTGAAGGAAATTGAACTTCCACACAAATGTTATGACGGCATTGTCTTCACCACGGCAGCGATGGCATGCGCTGTACTGAAGGATGACTTGGCGGCAGTAATAAGTGAAACGGCAAATCAATTATTGAAATGACAACAGACGTACATAATTTAGGAAATTTCGCATCACTGGCAGCCGCTTGGGAGAAATATCCGAACGGAGCGATGGTCGGAGACTACATATTCATTGCCGGGGTGCGGTATGACTGGGACAAATATGAGAAACAATGGCTGACACCAGTGGCGGTAACGGATATGAACATATCAGTGTTCGATGTCTCCACCTACGACTTTGAAGCAAATGATTGGCGGCACGCCTTGCCTAATGGAGAATACACTGTTGTCTCCAATACACAAGCGGTCGGCAAGCTGTTGAAGTATGACGACGGCTTCGTGCTTGAAGGTTTTGTCACATTGACGGAAGCGGGGGCGGACAAAGTGTTCTCTCCTGTCGTTGATGGCGGCAAACCAAAGGCGGACGCAAAAATATTGTCGGGCAACCAATCGTATCACAAGTATGTGTATGTGGATTCCAAAGGGGTGTACAATGTAAGCGACGCCACGGAGAGAGGTCAGATAGGCGACATTCAACACCATCTTGACGACATTCAACACCATCTTGACGACTTGCAACAATATGTGGACGACAATTTGCACTCGTTGGACAAGGCCGTTTCCGCCATAAAGAAGGATGTCGGCACGACGGAGGACGAGGCGGACAAGGAAGGCAGTCTGCACGCACAGATAAATTATTTGAAGCAGAACGGAGGAAGTTGTGACTGCGAAGAGATTCTTGAATACGACAAGGCTCTTGTGACAGCACTCACCCTTGACTCCACATCTGAGGAGATAAGTCTCGCTTTCGTTCCCATAGGAGCGAAAGACAAGACAACACCTGTGCTTCCGAAGGTAAACGACCTGTTGGTGACCAAGGGTAATGTGAAGGAGATGGCTCAGTTTGTCAACGTCACCGACTATCTCACTCCAAAAGGCACACACCGATACACACTGATTTATCAAGACGGCTCCATTCTTCACACCATACAGATGCTCGGCTTTACAAGTGTACATTCCGTGGGTCAGAACGACCTTGCGGATTTCTCAGAAGTTGAATTGGTTCCAAAGACCATATAATCATTAAATTTATTTTTTATGGCAGAAAAAAAATTACAAGTGGACAGCCCGGTGAAAGTAATCACATCGGGCACAAAGCCGACCACAGAGAACTTACCGAAAGGGAGCATCGCAGTCGGCAGAGTAAACAACCGTCTTGCCGCTGTTGCCGCTCTCGGTGACCCAAGCGAAGAGACAGAAGCGGAAATCCAAGACCTTTTGCAGTACGATACTGTGGAAGGAGAGAATGCGACAGTCACCGACTTGGGTGGCATCAAAGCAGGAACAAAAGCGAGCGATTTAAAAGGCAAACCCCTAAGTGAAGTACTTGACGCTTTGTTGTTTCCGGTTGTAAACCCAACGTTTGTGGCTCCGACAGCGACATTGACCCTTGATTCTTCAGTGGCAAGGACACAAGAGGTTGGGGCGGTGGCACCGACAGCGGACAAGTTTACACACTCTTTTAACAAGGGTTCTATCAACATCGCCGGCAAAAAGGTGAATGATAGAGCAGGCGCGGAAACGGCATTCGCATTGTCTTGCAACCAAGGCTCAATCCCTACTACATTTGACTCAGCAAAAGCATACACATATAAAGGGCGCGTTAGTTATGCAGAAGGCCCGCAACCTAAAGACTCGAAAGGCAACGATGTTGGAAGCCCTCTTACAGCAGGAGCGGTGGCAACCACAGAGGTTGTAGTGAACGCAGTATACCCTTACTTTGCGAACACAGCGGCAGCGGCAACAATGACTAAGCAGCCTTTGACTACCAACGCTTATATTGAGGTTTCTTGTGTCAGCGAGACATCGGCAAACCGCCACGCATTCGCTTTGCCTGCGACATACGAGGTTACAAAGATTGAATACTTCGATACTGTTGCCAACAAGTACAATCCTATGGCAGTGTCCGACTTCACGGGCGTGGCTTACTCAGAGACAGTACAAGACAGTTCGGTTCAGTACAAGAAGTATTCTCGCAATACAGAAGGTTTGTCAGCGGCAACAAAATTCAAAGTAACATTCACTAAAAGATAAGAAGGAGGTATAAGTTATGGCAAGAATAAAAGGACAAGCGAATTATGCTTCTAACTTTGAGGTGTTGAAACAAGCACCGCTTGATTCGAGAAGTGTGGTCTCGGAATCAGACGATTTAATAAAGAAAGTAACTTGGCAAGATGCGGATGGCAACATCTGGCTCTATAATGGTTTGATGGTTGTAGTGCCAAACACCGACACGGAAAAGGTTCCAGAAGTCTATATCTTGAAGAAAAAAGAAGATTATGACAAACCCGAAACGTGGGTAAAACTTGGAGCAGATAACGCCACTGCGGTAGCCGCCATTCAGGAGGCGTTGAAGAAAAAAGCTAACCTTACAAACGGTAAGGTATCAACAAATGAACTTCCTATTGCAACTTCGTTAGGAAACCCTAATAACGGTACAATCCCAACAACGTTTGCAGTTAGCAAGGCTATTAATGATAAGATTGTAGGTCTGCTTAATTGGCAAGGGGTTAAGGATACTACTGACGAAATCAAGGCTATTGCACCTGCTAAGAAGGGTGATGTATGGCATTCAAACGAAGATGGTTCGGAATGGGTATGTACTGAAGATATATCTACAGTCAATGATTCTGCGTGGACTGAACTCGGCACTCCTATTGATTTGAGTGGATACTATACCAAGAATGAGGTTGACAAGAAGGTCAAACCGCTTGCCGACAGCATAGGCACTGATAACGATGTCGCTTCTGCTAATGGTTCTCTGTATGCACGAATCAAGAATAACGCGACTGACATCTCAACTAATACAGCAGAGATAAATGCTACTAAAGAAAAAGTCAGTGGTCTTGACACTAAGGTAACAGCTAACACCGAGGCAATTGTAACTAAAGCAAGTAATTCTGATTTAGCGGCATTGCAAAGCAAAGTTGAGCTTAAAGCAAACCAAAGTGATATTCCGACCGCTGTGCAACTCGTTGTAAAAACTATTTAAATATCTAACCAATGGGGATGGGCTCTCCATCCCCTTCCTATTTATATAATTATGGCAGAAGTAACGATTAAACTTGACAGTCCTATTTCAATAGTAGATAAGGGTACTCCATCAACATCTAATCTTCCTAAAGGAAGTATTGCAATAGAAAAAGATAAAAATAATAATTTAAAGATATACGGAAATGTAGGCAATGAAGTTGTCGATATAGAAAGAGTTGATGCATTAGATAACGGAGATGCATCTGCATCATTTGTGGCGGGTCGTAACCTTAAAGTTAATGGTTGGGAATTTTATTGGAAAGATGTTTGGGAGGAATCAGAACCATCGGCGATTAAACACATAGAAAGTGCAGGTGTCAATGCTGCTATTAATGAAATAAAAGGAACTGGAGCTGATGTGTCTGCTTTCACGTTTCCGACAACTAAAGATGAATTCATTGCATATCTAAAAACTATTACGTTTGATTTCAGCAATCAACCTAATCAAGTATCTGGTTATGGAAGTGTTACATACGGAATTATGAATAAAAATGCTGGAACAACTACTATTGTGGAAGGTATGTATAATGATATATCTAATAAAATGCATAGGTCGCATATAGAAGGTCAACATATGACTATTCCTGACGTAGAATATGCATTATCTTGTCATGTAGAAGGACAGGATTGTAATATTGTAGGATATGCTTCAAATTGTCATCTCGAGGGTAATCTTAATGCGACAATTCACTCAATGAATCCCAATGCTCATTTTTGGGAAGAGGCGATTGCATGCCATGTCGAAGGTAGTAATAATGTTGCGGGAGGGAGTAGTTCACATGCAGAAGGTCAATATAATGCAGCTCTTGGAACAGCGTCACATTGTGAAGGTAAGGGATTTTATTCAGATTATATTACTGATTGGAAACAACGAACATACAGAGACAATGATTACATAGTAAATAAGTGGAAAGAAACTCCATTAGGAAAAAAAGAAGGAGAGACAAAAATCCATTATAAATTTTCCGCAGCAATAGCCCCATTCTCACATGTTGAAGGAATGGGAAATATAACAGAAGTGTGCAGTGTTGCGTTTCCTGGACTGGATACGGGAGTAGAAACGGTGTTCATTAACGGTTCTAATCATGCTGAAGGTGTAGGTAATTATAATGGAGCTCCAGCCTCACATGTTGAAGGTATTAAAAATGAAATAAATAAAGGTGCCTACGCCTCACATGCTGAGGGTATTAAAAATACTACCCAAAACAGAGCAGAGCATGCTTCTGGTCAATATAACAAATCAAACAAAGCGACCGATACATTTGGAGATGCAGGTAATACATTATTCTCGGTAGGTTGTGGTACATCGGATGCTGATAGAAAGAATGCTTTTGAGGTAATGCAAGATGGAACATGTAAATATTTAGATGTTGCTACAGGAGAACAGATAGATGTTGGTGTTGCAAAAGAATTATCAAAACCTTTTGATTTGGCGATAGGAAACACAACTAAAAAAGTTGATGGTAAATCGGCTGTTACTTTTACGGCTGAAGAAATTACAGATAAATTCAATGGAGTTTTAATACTGAATTTAACTACGGCAAGTACCGAAGCTGATATAAGAAAAGCATTTACTGAAGTAAATACTAAAACTGTAAAATTTCCAACTACTGGTAGTGTTATAACCAAACTAAATGGAAATAACAAAGGTATCGTTGTTTCTTTAAGTGAACCTGATGCTACGACATTGGGACGAAGCATAGTTGTATATTATGGTGACGGAACTTATACTATTGTTGTAAAAAATGACTTTACTAAGGTATTAGTACCTTGGAGAAAAGACAGTTCTTTGCGTGACCTGTACATCTCCGCTGGTGCGGTGTACAACGAAACTTCGGGGTACTACGAGCTGAACGGGCTGACGGACATTACAGAGGAGGAGATGAAGGTGATATACGACAGGACTTGGGGGTGGTGGATAGCACTACCGAATATAGGAGGCTTCGGCTCGTCATATCCAAGGACGAATATTCCGTGTCCTGATTATAAAGCAATTGTCTATAAAGGTAGTTGTAACATATCTTCTTGCTTTAATAACGGAGAGATGACAGATAACTTAGAAGTACTTAATTTTAGACCCAGGTATCTTCCAAGCGATAGTGTTTTTGACCAAATAAAAGTGAATAATATGAATTGGATGTGTCAAGGAAATAGAAAACCTATAACAATTATAGGAATAATCAATACTCATTATGTTTCAGACAACAATTCGCTTAATATCGGAGGAAATATCAAGTCGATAAATATTAAGAATCTCTCCAAAAACATCAAATTCTACGGAAGTAGTGTACTATCTAAGGAATCAGTTTTGTATATGATAAACAATTCTGAAGGAACAAATGCTTTTACTATCGGTTTGAACAAAGCAGTTTATGATGAGATGAAAGATGACGCTGATATTATAGCGGCACTTGCAGAGAAAACAAATATAACCTTGGTACAAAATACATAGAATTATGATTACAAAACAGAACAACGAGATTTTCAGCACGGAAGGAAAGTACGTGCATATCGTAGGTACAGACAACTATTTCAAACGCGGACTTGCAATCGGTCTGTCTGTGGAGCAGTGCGAGGAAGTGGACGAGATACCGCAGACCACAAACACCAAAGCGTATGAGGACAAGGTGGACAGCCTTATCCGTGGTCGCTACTCGCTCAGCGAGGAACTCGGCATACTGCGACAGAAAGAAGTGAAGAAAGCGGAATATGACGCTTATTTCGCCTACTGCGAGCAGTGCAAGGCGGAAGCCAAGGAGTGGGTCAAGGAGCATCCGAACGGCGATTTGCCACCATTGCCACAAGTGGGAGAAATGACTGATGATGTTCCGGAAACAACCAATGATGTTGTGGAAAATGGGCAATAAAAAAACCGCACTTTCGCACGGTTCATTATAGTCTGCAAGGGCGAAGCCCATTCACTAACCATTATAGTCTGCAAGGGCGAAGGTCCTCACCGGCCATTACACAACAAAGATAGAAACAATATTGAAAACCACAAAATGAAGGAAGAAAAAAATGACAGGAACGGCAGTGAACAATAGCCTACGCATAGGCACGGCAAGTATGGGAGTGTTCATCAGCGAAATCAGCACATTGCTTTGGGATATGCGGTGGCTGATGCTCCTCGCTGGAGTGCTGATTATCGTAGACTTGTGGCTCGGAGTGCATAAGAGCATCGCCAACAACGTTGACATCCGAGCAAGCCGCGCGCTGAGGCGAACAATGATGAAGATAGCCGACTACCTTTGTATCGTGATACTCGGTGCTGTGGTAGGCAAGGCTCTCGGAGAACCGCTCGGATGCTCCGCTATAGTAATCGCCGTGGTGCTTATGTCAATTGCTTGCTTGTGCGAGCTTGACAGCATCATCAGCAACTGGGGCGAAATCAAGGGAGTCAAAATCAACGTCTTTAAAATTATTCTCGGTCTTGTAGGCTACAAGCGCAAGGAACTTGGAGAAGCACTAAAGGGAACAATCACAATAACTAAAAAACGGAAGAAATGAAATATTTTACGTTGAATGAACTGACACGGAGCGACACCGCGACAAAGGATAAGATAGACAACACACCGACCGCGGAAGCTGTGAAGAACTTGACGGCACTTGTGGACAAGGTGCTTGACCCTTTGAGGGAGATGTACGGCAAGCCGATATACATCTCCAGCGGCTACCGCTGTCCACGGCTGAACAAGGCGGTCGGAGGTGTCGCTGGCTCACAGCACAAGACAGGACAGGCAGCCGACATCAATCAGCGAAGCCGCGAGGAGAACGCGCGTATCTTCAAGCTGATTGAGGAGAACCTTGACTTCGACCAACTGCTGTGGGAAAACGGCGGTCAGTGGGTACACGTCAGTTTCCGCGCAGACGGCAAGAACAGAAGACAGGTGAAACGATTATGGAAAAAGTGATATGAGAGATGACGAGAAATGCAGATATGTCTGCGTGGTGATAGGCTGGGTGCTAATTGCCGTGCTTGCGGTGATGTGCATCAGATGCAAGTCGGTGCAGTATGTACCCGTTGAGACGGTTCGCACCGATACGTGCTACGTGAACAAGATACGCACTGACTCAGTGAACAAGATACGCACTGACTCAGTGTATGTGCGCGACTCGGTGGTCGTGGAGCGCGGCGGTGACACAATCAAGGTGACCTCTTGGCGGTGGCGCGAGCGGTACGTTACGCAGCACGACACCGTCTATCGGAGCAGAACGGACAGCGCCTATCGGAGCAGGACGGACAGCGTTGCCGTGCCTTACCCAGTGGAGCGGAAGCTGTCACGTTGGGAGAAGACGAAGCAGGACATCGGTGGCATAGCCATCGGTGCGTTCATCGCCGTTGTGTCGGCAGTGGTGATTTGGTTGGCGGTGAAGAAGATGCGGAAATAAAAAAGCCCCCGACTAAATAAAATATCACCACAACATCCTATTTAACACACACGTTCCGTGCGGTGTCGGGAGCCAATTATGCCTGAATCGCACGGACGTTTTGTGTCTTGTTAAAGATAAAGATGTTGTGGTTCGGCAAAGTTAAGAAATTAAATAGGGAAATCAAATGAAAACAATCGAAATCTTTGCCGAGGCAGTGAAATTCGCCTCCGAAGCATCCGACATTCCGAGCGACAGGATATTGTCGGAGAGCCGCGACGCTGACGTTGTGGACGCAAGAATGCTCGTTATTCAGACGCTTTACGACATCGGACTATATCCACGGAGAATAGCCGAGATGTTCGGAATGACACCATCAAATGTGCGTCATCTGCTGACTGCTGACAACAGGAAAGCAACAAACAAAGTCTACGCAAACAACTTGCAAGCATTACGCAAGCACATAGCAAGCATCTTCTTTGACACCGAGTGATTCCGTGCGATATTTGTGATGCGGTTGATATTGACCGTAATTTAAATTCAAACCATTATGACAGCGGAAGAAATGTTGGCGATGAGAGGAGTCGCCAAGAACGCTTGGGGAGAAGAGGAGAGCCGTCCTTGCTACAAGAGAGGACATAGCGGACAACGAGCCACAGGCATCGCACTCGGTGCGGTAGGTGTGGGTCTTGCCATCCTCGGCATCCCATTGGCATTGGTTGCCGCAAAAGCATTCGCATCCAAGGCGGAGGCAGTGGCTAACGGCAACTCGCAGATGATTGGGGAAACCAACAACCTTGTACGCACTGTGGCGGCAGGGTTGCAGATGGAGTCACAGAACAGAGAGAACGCAATCCTTATGGAGCGCAAGGAACGTGTCGACAGCACTCCATCGGTGCAGAGCTACATCGACCTTGCAGTGGGAGCCGGAGCATACAGCGGTAGTTCGGCGAACTCGCAGGCGGCAGCCACAGCGGCAAACGTCTATGCGAACAATCCTGCGATGGAGAACTTCTCATTTGTGAGAACGATTCCTTATTCTCAACCTCAGCCGTGTTGCACTCCGTGCTGCAACGGTTAACGGACAGCGGAGGGCGGTGGCACGTCTGCCGTCTTCCGCTATTTCGTATATGTTATGGGACTGTTCAGACGTAATATCGACCTTAAACGGATAGACGAGATGATTCCTACAAGCAAATTTGACTTGAAGATGCAATGCCTTTCCATAGCGAGGGGTGATGTAGACAAGGCTGCCAAACTATATGATTTTGTAGCAGGAGGGCTTGACATTCCAGATGTCACCGCACCGCCACCGACAACGATGCAACAGGTGAAGAACATTGCCGGAAGTGTGTTCGGCTGGGTGAAGGAGAACAAGGACGGACTGCTTGAGGCATACAACGTGGTAAGGTCATTGCGCAACGGCAGTGTAGTGGAAACAGCGGCAGAGGCGGTTACCGACCTGCCGCCATTGGAATAGAGATATGGAAATAATGCAAATAACGATTCCGGTGTATGCGGAGAGCAAGGATGAGGCTGACGGAATGCGCAGCGCATGGGTGGACTTCTCCAACCAGTTGCGGTCAAAGGGATGTGTGGTCACTGCCGCCAAGACATCCGAGGCACTGAGGGCTTGGAACGCCAACGCTCTTGTAAGAGCCGGAATACTCAAACATTACAAACGATGAACATAGTGCAAGCATTGAAGGCGATATTCGACCTTCTGAAGAAGAACTACGAGACAGTGTCGGCAAACAACAAATATCTTGAAAAGATATATGAAAGTCTGACAACGAATGACATATCGTTCACTGACACACCTGATGAAGGTGAAACGATTGACTGATTTCAGGTAACTTTAAAAATTGGATAGTTATGATTAATGTAACACCTATCGCAATTACCGCCACATCCCAGGAATATGCCTGTAGTGTGGTGGAGAATCTCTGCCAGGCATACTGCCTCGCTCAGAGCATTCAGCCTCAGTCCGCAGTTTCCTACAGCATCGCATCACAGGAAACGATAAGCGGAACAACGTTTGTCACCGTACAGGCAACGGGGACGGTGACTTATCAGCCTCGCAACGCCAAGTGCTGCTGCAAGCCTCAAGTGAAGATGTTCACCGAGTCTTTCGACATCATCTTCAAGGGCAACGGCACACCGGCACTCGCCCTTACGCAGGGTGTGACAAGTCGGGCTCCGGCAAACGTGAAGTGCAACGGGAACGTTTATGGTTATTCGATGGTTACTGATGTGACCATTACCGCCACCTTTCCCGGATAGCAATGTGGCATCTGGTGCGGATAGTGTTGGCTTGCGTTCTGCTGAACCATCTCGGTCTCGCAGAAGAAATCGCAAGAAGGCTGACGGGTAAGAAACGTCTGCTTCCGCTGACGTGCTCCAAATGCCTCAGTTTCTGGTGTTGTCTGCCATATTCCGTCATCATCCTCGGATGGAATGTGGTGGACTGCATCAGTGCCTCGCTTCTGTGCGCCTATGCCGCATTATGGTTTGAATTGCTTTTCAGTATAGCAAACAAATATTATGGAAGACTATGGGAACAGTTGTAAAATACATTCCACCGAAGAAGACGGTGTACAAGACCGCCACGAAGATCGTATGTCCGAAATGCGGAAAGAATTAGAACGCTTCGTGCGGTGCTTCCATCTCGGCAGGGAAGTCAGTCAAGCAAGTCCACAAGCTCCTTCTTGATGTCGTCGTCGATGTTGCGGTAACGGGAGAAAGCCTTGCTTCCATCCTTGTGACCGGACATAGAGCCGACAAGATTGGGGTCTTTGACCTGTTTGTAAAGGTTGCCTATGAACGTCCTGCGTGCAAGATGAGAGGAGGCAATCTCGTTGATTGGTCTGCGCACCTCGCATCCTTTGGAAGAATCATAGACAAGCACCGACCTCGTTATGCCGCAGATGGTGAAGAACCGCTTTATGGCTGCGTTGTATGCTTGGTCTGCGATGAAGGGGAACAACCTGCCGTCCTTGTCCACTCCCATATATTTCTTCACAAGCATCCGCGCGCTGTTGTTCAGCGGCACTCTGACGATGTCGGTATGTTCGCTTCGTGTCTTCCGGGGGATATACTCCACGGCTCCGTTTACAATATTGTCGGTGGTCAGCCTTGTGAGGTCGGACACTCGGCAGCCTATGCAGCACTGGAACAGGAAAATATCTCTCTGTACCTCAAGGGAAGGGTAGTCGGACAAGTCGTAGTTGGCTATGCGGTTGCGTTCCGCTATGCTTATATAATAAGGAGTACCGTATCTTTCCGCTTTCACCGACACATTGTCGGTCGGAGAGCGGTCGATGATTCCAAGCGTCACCATCTCCTTGAACAAAGAGCGCAGACGTTTGAATGTAGTGCATATATAGTTCGCTCCGCCAATCTTCTCCACATCCTTGATGTAAGACAGGAATTTCCTCACGTCATCCTCCGACATCGTTTTCAAGGTGAGGCTGTATGACGGAGAGTATCTGCGTCTGAATACCTCGAAACTTTTCAGTTTGTTCTTAAGCACCTCATATCCTCGCAACGTTCCCAAAGCGATGTTCTTGTGGGCGAGCAGGTCGGCAAATTCCTCATCGAGAACCATCGGTTCTTCCTTGTCTTCCGGATTAAGAACGTCCTCCACCATTCTCTGCAAGTCACGGCTTGTGCGTATGTCCGCATAGTGGGAGGAGTAGACACGCATAACGATGTCCTTGAGATAAGCCACCTTGTTGTCCACATCTTCCCTATAAGCAATCTGGCACATCGCACGTTGCTTGATGCATTCCTTTTTTGAATCCCATAGAGAAGGGTACACCATAATGTGGCTGATGAAGTATAACTGCACCTTGCGTCCGTCACTCAGGCGGAAGCGTATTTTGACCTCGGAATCTTTGGTCGTTCGGATGAATGCTTTGATTGTTGCCATACGCAAAGGTATGAAACTTGCACAACACTTGCACAACATTTGCACAACATATTTGTTATTGGTTGTAATTATTTAATACTATCTGTATAATCAAATATTTCAAAATGCTGATTGTCAAGTGATATAAAAGCAAATCAAGTGAACGGCTAACAAACAACGTTGTCCGGGTAAGACAACAAGGGTAGTTTGACTATCAGAAAGTTATGGTGGATGTGCGGTGGATTTGCACAACATTTGCACAACACGGACAAAAAAAAGGGGGACGGTTCTCACGAATCATCCCCCTTTGTCATTGTACCAATAACACTAACACAAACTAAAAAGAATTATTTTATCCTTCCGTCATCCTTCGGTGTTATCTCAAAGGATGCCTTTGTCAGCCTCTGTCCCGGGGACATCGTGCCGACAAGCACGAGGCGGAAAGCCTTGTATGGTGTGCCTTGTATTCCGGTGATGTATCTCTCAACGCTTGACGCCACAGGCGTCCATCGCTTGTAGTCCATCGTTCCATACAAGGCGGTCTTTATCTTGTCTCCGCGGGCGATCATTGTGTTGACCGTCTTCAGCGCATCTCCGTCACCGAATGTTATCGGACGTGACACTGCGGCAACAACAACATCGTCTCTGTTCTCCTGCGACAGGTCTATAATGTCCGACCTTGTACTCTCCATAATCTTTGACGGTACGGACACCTGCACTACGCTGTTTGGGTAAGAGTTGGCGATAGCGACAACCTTGCCTGTGCGCACCTCTCCCCATTGCTTGCTCCGGAGCGAGTAGGTAGGGGAGAAGACATTGCCCGGGTTGCAGATGAGAATCCGTTGCCTTACGTAGTCGTATGCTATACGGCTTCCGCTGAGAAACTCTTTGAACGATTCAAACGAGATTCTGTCGGGCGTCAAGAGTTTCGTAAAGCCGGGGAGTACAGACGGGCTGAACCACTCACCGTCCAAAGACTCGGACAGACACTGCGTTTGGGAGCCTTGAAGCACCATCAGTCCTCTGTTGGAAGAGAAGAGGATTGCATCGTCTATCTGCGTTATGCTGTCGGCATTGTTGACAACGTCCCTTGTCACTGGAGTCACTGACGCGATGCCTCCATTCTCGTTGGTCTGCAACGCCCATATCCCTTCATCGGTGAATGCGTATAGGGGATATTGACCGAACTGCCCTTCAGACAAAGCCTGCGTTGTGGAAGACAGTCCTATGATTTCACCGAAGCCAACCGTGTTTATGCCTGCCACAGGGAAGTAGAACGGCATATTTACCGCAGATGTATAGACTTTGTTGGGCTCCTTGAACATCTTGTCGGTGGTCACCGGATCAGTACCCGTTGCCGCAGTTTCCCAAAACTTGTCAGTCTTGTCCCAATTGCATTTCTCGTCCCAGAAAGGGAACACATAGAACGCTCCGTTGAGGAAATCGTGCTGCTTCATCTCCACCTGCATATAGACAGGTTCGTTTGGGGTGGCACTCACTCCGTTTTTTATCCTCTTGGCAACCATCTTAGTGGCGAATGTGTTGGGGTAGAACCCATAGAGCCCTATGTTCTCAGGATATAATCCGTCATTCCCAGGAGCCACAATGAATTGCCCCGATGAGTTGTGCAGCTCATACCATACGGAGAATGAGTACTGCACACTGCCGTCATATCGTTGTGCCGCTGATGGATTCCATCCCCCAAAGAACTTTCGGCTGATGTTGGAGATGTTCAGCCTTGAATTGTATACAAACGCCTGCTTGGGCAACAACGATTCGTGGCTGTTGTAGTCATCGGTCATGACCTCCTTGTTGACCAACGATGAGAGATAGGAGTCTTGTATGTCAATCTCCCTCATAGCCGTATATTCCTTCAGCTCCGATATGGGAATAGACTTGAGCAGATAAAACAAAGACTTGTTCTCCACATCCTTTTTTATCTCATCATTGGTAAACTTAGGTAGGGTGAAATACCACGTGTCGGACAAGGGAAACGTGTTGTAATGAATGCGGAATCCTGATGTGTCGGGAGAGAATATGCCGTAGTTAATACGGGTGTCTGATGTTTTATACTTTGCCTTGTGGCAGTGTTCGTCATCTATCTTGTCGTATCCGCTTTGCTTGTATGTGTAAATAGGTGCGCTGATGAAAATGTCGACACTCTTTATGATGTCACTGAAATTCTCCAAAGCAGACGCATCGGACAGCACATTGCACAAAAGTCGACAAGGTGTGCAACTTATGTTTATTTTCGTTTCAGTGTTGCCCACATTCAATTCGGGTGCGATAAGATACATAGGTTCAAAGGTGCTTGGAGTCATAAGGATAGGAGCCGAGTGCATCGTGAGTGTCGTGCCGTCATAAAGACGGTATGCGTATCTCACAAAGAAAGGGAATATGAACTGCCCATACTTGGTGTTGTTGGCGATGATCATATTCGCTATTACGCACAACTGCTGTTCCAAATCCCTTTGGTTCTCCTCCTTCATCCAATCCAGGTTCTGTGCCGTATCCCACTTCGTTTTGAATGTCAGTTTATTGGGGAGACTCTCGCTCTCGTCCAACGACCAACCCTTTATGTAAGTGGACTCTTGCAAACCGAAACGCAGGTTCGGTTCTGGGAGATGAGTGCCGAGATTCTTATAGACGAACACGCCAGTGTCCTTGTCTTCTTTCCAAAGGAAATAGCGCATTTCGTTTTCGGAGTAGGCGATGAGCGTGTTGCCCACACTCACGATCTTGGGGAGACCGGCTACATATCCTATCTCCTTGAAACCGCTGTCGCCATCCTCCGCTGTCGGTGACATCTGATAGTACAGTTTGTTGTCCTTGAAGAAAATGTAGTGTTCGCTCTCCGAAGTCACGGAATGCACGAAGAGTAGTCGGTACTTGTCGTTGACGTTCCACAGGCATTCACCTTTGCCGACCACCTTCAATTCACCCTCCTCCGGGATAAGGTTCACAAGGTGCGACATCACTCCGTCTTGTGCGCTATAGTCTGAAGGAGCATTGGAAATGCCCACAAATTCAATGTCTTTGTTCATCATACAGATTGTTTCTCGTTATCAACGGCAGAGCCGTTCCAATGTTGTCCACCTCCACAGCGGAGCCCACGGGCAGGTGAGCCTCCCTCTTCCCGCACAGAGCGATGATCTTCTTCGCCAAGTCGTAGAAATTGGCGCGGAGGAAATTGCTCCCGAAGTTGACCTTGCGGCACACCCCACGGAATTTCCCTTTCACATTGCGCTCGGTGACATAAAGATAATATTCACCGCCCGCGTTCCACACATTGATGGCATCGCCGGGATGCAGACCGAGAGTCTTGCTGACCCTTGATGTTATGTCTATCTGCCCGTTCTCACGGAAGTATATGTCCGGTTTCCTTGTTTCCGCCATTCTCATTGTCTACAAATTTTGAAGTAATAAAAATCCTTGCATCGGCATCGCTCGACCCTCTTCCTCACAGCCTTGCCACACTCCAAACCATAGTCATAATAGATGCGGTTGACGGAAGGACACGTTGCGTTGAAACCGATGGTGTTGTGCTGGAAGTTTTTCTGCAACGGAGCGAAGGGGGTGTCCTTTCCCACAAGGTCAGGGTGGTTGACACAAAAACCATACTCCCGATCATCCGAGAACATATGAATCTTGTTCTCATCCACAATATCAGCCATCACTATCTCCGCCAAGTGCGGAGATAATGTGACTGAGTTGTCTGAATCGTCCAACACGACATACAGTCTGTTGAGTATCTTGTCAAGAATCCGTCTAATCATCGTTTTGTATTTGGATAAATTAATCTACTGCGGAAGCTTATGGTTTCGATGTAGGAGAACGACAGATTCCCCGTTTTCAAATCACGCATATGCCGTTCCGCGTCAGCCTTGTTGTCAAAAATGAAACTGCAAATCTCATATTTCCCTGTCCCTTTGGTGTTGACTATGTTGGCATAGTACTTATATCCAAGAAGGTAGGATATTATTCGTTGAATCAAAGACATTTCCATAATATAACTTTTTACTAAGGTAATAATTAATCGCCTATCAGACAACTTTTTTTGTTAATCTTAGGGCTCCGTTTTGTCGGTTACACGTTTGAACCGCTTGCACGCAGGGCGCATCTGCGATGCGTTGTATGAAGGCCACTTGCATCTGCCTTTTGCGGCGACCTCATATCTGTAGTTGGCGCACACTCCGCAGCAGCGGAACTTGTCCGCCTGTGCCACGCTGATACCCTTCAACTCTCTAATGGCAGCGTCAATGCAAGCCTCCAATGCCGCCCGCTTGCGTTTGTTTACTTCGTTCACCTGCGCTGCCACGCTTTTCTCCTCAATGGCGATGCACGCTTTTTGTATCGCTACAAGGTTGTTTATGCTTGGCGGAGTTATCTTCAACGGCACTTCCGCACACGCAGCTGCAAGGCGTTCTGTATACTCCTCGGCAAACTCAATCGCCATAAGCGAGAGAAACCGCACCACCTCACTCTGTGCGTTTATGTCGGAATCGTCGACATCGTAATTGAGAGAGCGGATAAATTCCTCCACGTTAAGGCGAAGCAACGAGAACACCTTCTTCGTGTCCTCGAAGAAGCGGTATTCGAGGAACTGCATCAATTGCAGTTCCGCACCGAACATTCCTCCTGTCAATTCTTTTTTGAGGTCACGAATAGCGTTGCCAAGGTCGCAACTGACACGCTTGTAGATTAGATTGCCGTCCTTGTCGGTTTTGAAATTGAAGCACAGATAGCGGAGCCGTTCCGCCTCACGGATCGTGAGCAGTGCGATGAAGAGTGGTTTAAGCACGAGGTTTCTGACCTCGCAAGGTTGGAGCGGTTTTGGTGGCAGCTCCGAAGCCACGGCAGTGCGTCTTGCAGTCGCTGCCGTCAGTCTGATAGGGAATAGTATCATTGACATTCGTTGATAAATCGTTCTTGTTGTTTGTCGTAAAATTCTTTGTTTATCTCACAGCCGACAAAATCAAAGCCGAGATTATATGCGGCTATCCTTGACGAGCCACTACCTAAATGCGTGTCAAGAATCTTGTCACCTTGCTTTGCAAAGGTGGTAAGGAGATATTCGTATAATGCCACTGGCTTCTGAGTTGGGTGGATACGCTTTTGCCTAAATAGATGGCTGAACAGTTTCGCTGGCGCATTGAACGATGTCCACAAGTATTCACACGCAGAAAAGTTCTTCCAAGGCTGTCGCTTGTCCCACACGACAAAACATCTGCAAGGCGGCAGATTGAAATAATTGCCACCGCAGACTATCTGATTCTTTGACACTCGGAATAGTTCTTTGAAATATTCATCAGTAGGCGGAATATCCCACTCCATCGGCATTGTGTTCAATGCCCTTATGCACTTCTTGCCTCCTGTAATGCCTGCGCCACTCGCTTTAAGACCATAAGGAGGATCAACAATGGCTAAATCAAAAGCCTTGTCGGGGAGAGTCCGCATATACTCTATGCAGTCAATGTTGTACGCTATATTCATTGGGAAAAAGAAAGGGAGGAAACCGATGCTTCCTCCCTGTTGTCCTCTGGGGCTAAAGTTTTTTATCTACAATAGTAGAAATTTTAGTAGAAATTTTGAATCGATTTTCGTTTAAATCCACAGCCTCTAAGAGGCTGACTCCTTCGGACACCACAAAGATAGTGCAGAGAGTATCGTAGACAAAAAACTTTAACCTAATTAACAGAGGGAGGTTAATAATGTTAAATAAAATCGTAAATGGCGATGTCGCCTTGTGGGTTCTGCTTGTTCTTCTTGTTGCGCCTCCACGCATAGGCGAACGGCATAATTTTTTCGTACCATCGCGCGTCATCCATCATCGAGCCTACGTATTGTTGCAGCTCGGGCTTGTAGTCGAACTCCACAATCTGCGCCCAGTCGCCCTTGCGGTTGCCACCGAAGAAGTGTATCCCCTTGTTGACTGTATGGAAATCTTGATGTGTCTTCCACCCTTGGCAGAACGCCTTGAAGTAAGCAACGTTGTGGTTTTGCTTGTCTGGGTCTTCGAGAATCAGACGAACAAAGGCAGGTTGATTGTCGCGGAGTATCAGCTTGTCCAATTGCACCAAGACATCAATAAACTTGACCTTGTGTGTACACTCATAAAGTCCGTGTGCAAAGTAAGGTTCGCCCTGCTTGGTGAAGCGGATGCGCAAGTCGAAGCATCGTGCGCCATCGTTCCACTGCTGCTCGATTGTCTTGCGCTGACACCGAGCGAACGGAATCATAAACCATCCGTACCACTTCTGCGGTTGGAGATAAGTCATTGAATTGTGTGTGCCGATTATCGGCGTTCCTTGTTTGCTATCCATTAATCAAAATATTGTGCGCATCGGAAGCCTTTGCGCGGTTCATAATCTTTAAATTCTGTAGTCGTGAAAATCTGACGCTTGTTCGTCCAACTTGCAAGATCTCTCTGCCATTGAGGAGGGCGATTTTTTTGTATGGGTCGCGAAACGGTTGGGCATACGCATATGGCACATTGACATAACCATTCTCTCTCCGCATCTGTACAAGTCTCTGTCTCCAATGGTTGACGCGGTTGAACGACTCCTCGAAATCAGCGGTAAGCATTGTGTAGAGGAAGTACTCACCCTTGTATCCATATTGGTTGATAAGAGACATTGCTCGCTCGCAGTCGTCAATCTGCTTGGGCGTATCACAGCCGAAGCGGATGCGCCTATGAAGCCATTTGACTTTGGCAAGCAATGCCGCAATATCCTCCGTCACAAGTCGTGCGTCCAACGCTTGGTTGAAGTCAACGCTATACCCCCGCTTGATAATCTTCTCTATCTGGCCAATCCCGTAGTCTATAGCAAGGATATTGTTATCCATCAAAACAAGATGATCCCTTCCTTCGATTGCAATCTCGTCCACATCCATATATGGGCGAGCCTTGCCTTCCTTGACAGGGACGACACACCATTTGCATCGGTTAGGGCATCCACGTGTAAGAAAACCGTATGCCATCCGTTTATCAATGTTTGGATATAACGAGTAGTCGGGTTGCAGTCGGTCTATTTCCAGAGGCAACGAAGAGTGTACATCATATCCTGTGCCTCCGCAAACGACCTTGTCCGCATTGAGATAATACGTATCGTCTTGGGAAAACGTGAAAATCTTAGCCTTGTACACAATGTCGTAATGACTCAGATAGTCACACCACTCCACGTCATCGCCCCTCTCCTTGTGGTAACGAGAAATCTTCATAAGCGCAAGGTTAGGGAGCTTGCCATCAACGTCTATCAGCCCGACTTTCATAATGTTTTAATTAAATTTTCCATTTTATTCAATCAATTTTAAATTCAAAAAGTAATAGTTGAGAGGAATGGATTTGCACCATTGACCTGCTGTCGAGGGGATTGAGCCGACAACTCCGCACCTCTTATTGGTTGTCATCATGTGTGCCGCTGTTCCTTGCTGCCGCTCTACTGCCTGAGCTACCTCTCAATGTGGCAAGCACCACCACTTGGTTTTGCGTATGATGCTTGCCGAGCTTAACTAACTCATACTTATTTTATCGAATATCATAAATTCATCAAATTAAATCATTTTTTTATGGTATCGTTGATATCCTCAGCAGCGATTCCGTAGGCGAGCAGCTGCGTGGCGCCCTGTGCCACGTCTTGCAAGTCAAATGGAGCGGTCGCATTTTTCTCTTCCTTTTCCAAAACCTCCTTAATCTTGCAAAAGATGCTTTCGAGCAAATAGGCAAACGGCTCGCTGTCCATCCCGACTTTTAGTTGCATAAAGCAGTCCTCGTAAACGTGTATCGCGACGTGGGCGGCCTCGTGGGCGACGTGCTGGATTTTGCAACAGTCTGACAGGAATACCAGATAGCCGTCCGCGCCTTTGACGTCCGTAACTTTTGGGAAAGTCAGTGCCGAAGCCTCATTGTCGAGCGTGTTTTGCGTGATGTCGCTGACATCGCAACCGTAGCAAAATAAGGCGTGCAACATTTCCCAATTCTCGTTTTTTGCCACCCATAACTTTTTTTGGTATGGCTCTATATTGAATGCCTGTATCATAAATTCATCCTCCTTATTTCGTTTATCTGGTTAATGACTTCACCGACTGAATTGTCGGCAGAAAATTTGTGGATAAGTGTGCAGCCGTTGGCTATGTACAGCACTCCGTCAATAAGTCTGACGGACAGGCTTGCGCACACTTCCTCGCTTCTTCTCTGCGCCCTCCGTCTCTGCTGGCGGAGGAGCCACATTCTGTATCGTTTTATCATCTTTGAGTTTTTAATATTACAAGAAAACTTTGTTGTAAAGTTCGGCAAATTGCTTCCCGAATTGCTCTGCACGCTCAGATGTCTTGAAGCAAAGCCGAGAACCAACGATTCCATCTGTATGCTTAACCATCCAAGATGAGTGGGCATACATGAATCTCGCAACGTGATTATTATATTTGAATATAGGACTCCATTTACATTGTCTATCATCAGAGAAATCGGGAACAAATCCATCTTCCTTGTTCCACGCTTCAGCAAGAGTAAATAGTTTATTTAATGCAATCAAAGCTTCAATGTGCTTGGGGTTGATGTCACTTATAAGCTTGGTGACATCATCGAATTTATTGAGGAATCCAAGAGCTTTTAACCCAAGCATTTCTCTTGCGCTCTCAAAGTCCGTAATGACTTCGTTTATGTCACCGCATTCAACTTCTTCAAGAATGAAATCAAACGGTGACAAATGACTGTCAACGTCCCGACTTTCATTGTTGTAGCTGAGGTATCTCATCAACACTCTTCCAGCTTCTTTACGTGAATTGTGGATGGCTCGCATAACAGTCTGTTCGCTTCCATCCGCGTTTTTTATAACAAATTTTCTCATTTTATTTCTGATTTAATCGATTCTACATATTTCACAATTCTCTCATACTCACGACCGCTCTCGTCACTGTCGTTATAAGCCTTCTTGATGAGTTCTTCGCCAGTGCCGTAGAAACATCCAACCCTCCACTTGTCATTCGAGCGTGTCCACGTGAAGTATCTTCCGCTGCTCCACCAATTCTTGAACACGATGTAGTCGGATTTTTTTTCAACTTCCGCATCGCCGTAGACTTCCGCATTGCCGTAGACTTTCGCATCGCCGTAGACTTCC
>ERZ1026772.113-NODE-113-length-61224-cov-5.781262_pt1 | contig 61224 bp, 54 predicted proteins | sample MGYA00380124_ERZ1026772 | MGnify/ENA primary metagenome ERZ1026772 (study PRJEB33269, sample SAMEA4719760) | human gut metagenome | biome: human-associated habitat; feature: organic feature; material: feces | place: Cameroon | collected 2013-10 ...
CAAGCAGATCGTCCGGGCATTCTACGTGCAGGCAGTGCCCGCGCGTCTGTGCCGTGTAGCCGGGCAGCGCGTCGGGCCGGCAGTCCGACAGGGGAATGTAGGGCTTGATATCAAACACCGGCGTGCCGTCCAGCAGATCGGCCCCGCCCACCAGCAGCGCCGGCGCGTCGGGCGTATCGCGCTCCACGCCCAGCAGACGCACGCAGGACAGCCCCAGGCCGTTAGGCCGATAGGGCGCACGGGAGGCGAACACCCCCACCCGGCGGTTGCCGCCCAGGCGCGGCGGGCGCACGGTGGGGTGAAACTCGCTGGTCAGCGCCTGCGAAAACTGCCAGATCAGCCACAGGTGCGAGAAGCCTTCGATATCGCGGATGGCTTCCGGGCGGCGAAATTCCGGCTCAAACACGATGCGCGCTGTCAGCGCGTCCACCAGCCCGCTTTGACGCGGGATGCCGAATTTTTCGCTGAAATCGCTGCGGATGTAGGCGACCGGGCGAATAACAGCCTCCATGGCAGGCCCTCCGATGCTGAAACTTCGTTCTTATTATAGCATGCTTGCCTGCCCGTGAAAAGGGCGGCGCATAGCGCGAAAAATTTTTTTCATAATACTATTGACAAACGCGCAAAGAGATGCTATTCTATCATCGTTGTTAGCACTCACGCACAACGAGTGCTAACAAAAGGAAAGGAGGAAATCAACGATGGACTTCAATGATCGCAAAAAGCGCATCCTGCAAGTCATCGTGGAGGATTTCATCCTGACCAACACCCCCGTGGGCAGCCGCACCATCAGCAAAAGCAGCGGCCTGGGCGTATCCAGCGCCACCATCCGCAATGAGATGGCCGACCTGGAGGAGATGGGCTACCTGATCCAGCCGCACGTGTCGGCCGGGCGCGTGCCCAGCGATAAAGCCTACCGCCTGTATGTGGATGCGCTGCTGACCCCGGGACTGCGCGAGGATGAGCGCGAAAGCGTCCGCCGGTATTTTACCTCCCGCGTGCACGATATGGAGGACGTCATCTCCCTGTGCGCGCAGACGCTCAGCGACCTGACCCACTACACCGCCTTGGTGCTGACCCCCCGGCAGAGCGATCTGCGGGTGAGCAGCCTGCACCTGGTCAGCGTGGCGCGGGGCAGCGCGCTGCTGATCGTTGTAACGGATTCGGGCGTGATCCGCGACACCACCATCCGCGTCAGCGAAAAGCTGGACAGCGATGGGCTGTACGCCATCAGCAAGATGCTGACCGAACGGCTGCGCGGCCTCTCCCTGCGCCAGATGCGCGAAATGCTCTACGGCTTCGCCGCACATTCCGATGCGGACGCGCGCGTGCTCTCGGGCATCGCGGAGCTGGCCGGGCAAATGGAAAAACAAACCGAAACCGACCGCGTGATGGTCGGCGGAGCGCACAACATCCTGTATTATCCCGAGTATGCCGACGTCTGCCGGGCGCGCGCCTTCATGGACGCGCTGCAAAACCGCGACGCGCTCATCACCCTGATGCGGCCGCCGCAAAGCCCCGTCAGCGTGCGTATCGGCGGAGAAACCGGCATTCCGGAGCTGTCCGACTGCTCGGTGATCACCGCCCCTTACCGCGTAGGCCGCGGGCATATGGGCACGATCGGCGTGGTTGGCCCCATGCGCATGAACTACGCACGGGTGATGGATACGCTCACCATTGTCTCCCGCGAGCTCACCGGCATGCTGTCGGTGGACGCGCTGGAATCATAACACCAGGAGGAAACAATGAGCAAGGAAAAGAAAGCCGCCCCCGAGGCGGAGCGCGAAACCAAAGCGCCCGATCCCGCCGAGGATGGCGCGCAGGACGCGCAGGAATGCGTAAGTGAGGACGGCGCGGCTGTGCAGACCGAAATTGACGATCTGCAAAAGCAGCTGGAAGCCGCCAAGAAGCAAAGCGACGAATACCTGAACATGGCCCAGCGCGTGCAGGCGGACTTTGAAAACTTCCGCCGCCGCAATAACGCCGTTCGGGCCGACGCCTATGAGGACGGCGCGCGCGCCTTTATTAAAACGATCCTGCCCGTGATGGACAATCTGGAGCGCGCGCTGGCTGCCGAAAGCGCCGACGCCGCCCTGCACGAGGGCGTAAGCATGGTGCATCGCCAGCTGAGCGAAGCGCTGGAAAAGCGCGGCGTAACGGTGATTGACCGTGCGGGCGAAAAGTTTGATCCCCGCCTGGAAAACGCCGTCATGCAGGCGGACGCCAGCGAAGGCGAGCCGGGCACCGTGTGCCTGGTGCTGCAAAAGGGCTATCAGCTGGGTGACGTTGTGCTGCGCCACGCCATGGTAAAGGTTGTGGCGGAGGCGTAAAGGGAAGCGCGCAGCGCCTCCCCTGCTCCCGCAAAAAAACAGCATCCGCTGTTTTTACATATAAAATCTGACTACTGACCATTTCAACATAAAACTGGAGGAAACAATTATGAGCAAGATTATCGGTATCGACCTGGGCACTACCAATAGCTGCGTTGCCGTCATGGAGGGCGGCGAACCCGTTGTCATCGCAAACTCTGAGGGCGCGCGCACCACGCCTTCCGTCGTAGCCTTCACCAAGGACGGCGAACGTCTGGTGGGCCAGATCGCCAAGCGTCAGGCCATCACCAACCCCGACCGCACCATCTCCTCGATCAAGCGCCAGATGGGCACCAACTACAAGGTCACCATCGACGGCAAATCCTACAACCCGCAGGAAATCAGCGCCATGATTCTGCAGAAGCTCAAGGCGGACGCTGAAAGCTATCTGGGCGAGCCCGTAACGCAGGCCGTCATTACCGTACCTGCCTACTTCTCTGACAGCCAGCGCCAGGCCACCAAGGACGCCGGCCGCATCGCCGGCCTGGAGGTGCTGCGCATCATCAACGAGCCTACCGCCGCGTCCCTGGCCTATGGCCTGGACAAGGATGAGACCCACAAGATCCTGGTGTACGACCTGGGCGGCGGCACCTTCGATGTAAGCCTGCTGGAAATCGGCGACGGCGTATTTGAGGTGCTGGCCACCAACGGCGATACCCACCTGGGCGGCGACGACTTTGATAACCGCATCATCGACTATGTGGCCGACGCTTTCCAGAAGGAAAACGGCATTGACCTGAAGAAGGATCGCATGGCGTATCAGCGCCTGAAGGAAGCTGCCGAAAAGGCCAAGATTGAGCTGTCCGGCGTGATGAGCGCCAACATCAACCTGCCCTTCATCACCGCCGACGCTACCGGCCCCAAGCATCTGGATATGACCCTGACCCGCGCGAAGTTCAACGAGCTGACCGCCGATCTGGTGGAAAAGACCATCACCCCCATGCAGAACGCGCTGCGTGATGCGGGCCTGACCGCCGCGCAGGTGGATAAGGTGATTCTGGTGGGCGGCTCCACCCGTATCCCTGCCGTGCAGGAAGCCGTTAAGAAGGTTACCGGCAAGGAGCCCTTCAAGGGCATCAACCCCGATGAGTGCGTTGCCATCGGCGCGGCCATCCAGGCCGGCGTGCTGGGCGGCGAAGTCAAGGACGTGCTGCTGCTGGATGTTACGCCCCTGTCCCTGGGCCTTGAAACCGAGGGCCACATCTTCACCCGCCTGATCGACCGCAACACCACCATTCCTACCGAAAAGAGCCAGGTGTTCTCCACTGCCGCCGACGGCCAGACCACCGTTGAAATCCACGTGCTGCAGGGCGAGCGCCCCATGGCCTACGATAACAAGACCCTGGGCCGCTTCCAGCTGACCGGCATCCCCGCCGCGCCTCGCGGCGTGCCGCAGATCGAAGTTACCTTCCGCATCGATAAAAACGGTATCGTCTCCGTATCCGCCAAGGATAAGGGCACGGGCAACGAGCAGAACATCACCATCACCTCTTCTTCCAACATGAGCGAGGAGGAAATCCAGCAGCGCGTAAAGGAAGCCGAGCAGTTTGCCGAGGCCGATAAGAAGCGCAAGGAAGAAGTGGAAACCCTGAACCACGCCGACAGCCTGACCTATGAGATGGAAAAGCAGCTCAAGGAGAACGGCGATAAGCTGTCCGCCGAGGATAAGGCCGCGGTGGAAAAGGAGCTGGCTGATTTCAAGGCTGTGCGCGAGCGCAACAACCCCGATGAAATCAAGACTGCTATGGACGCGATGACCCAGAAGGTGTACGCCATCTTCGGCAAGCTCTATCAGCAGCAGGGCGGCGCGCAGGGCGCTCCCGATATGGGCAACGCCGGCCCGCAGCCCGGCACGCAGAATGACGACGGCTCCTTCAATGCCGACGGCAGCGTGCAGTAAGCCCAATAAAAGCAATTTACTGTGAACCAAAAATGCGCAATGCGTGGGCGTATCCTGCGCATTGCGCATTGCGGGTTTAAGATAAGAGGACAAAATGGCAACGAAACGCGATTATTACGAGGTGCTGGGCGTTCAAAAAAACGCCTCGCAGGAAGAAATTAAAAAGGCATACCGCAAGCTGGCCAAGGAGTGCCACCCCGACCTGCACCCCAACGATAAGGAGGCCGAGGCGCGTTTCCGTGAGCTGAACGAGGCCAACGAGGTGCTGTCCGATCCGGACAAGCGCGCGCGCTACGATCAGTTTGGGTTTAACGACCCCCTGAACGGCGGCGCGGGCGGAGCCGGTGGGTTTGATACCAGCGGCTTTGGCGGCTTCGGCGATATGGGCGGCTTCAGCTCGATCTTCGATCAGCTTTTCGGCGGCGCGGGCATGGGCGGCGCGCAGCGCGCGAACGCCCCCCAGCAGGGCAACGATCTGCGCTACGACCTGCGCATCAGCTTTGAGGAGGCGGCCTTCGGCTGCGAAAAATCCTTTGATTTCTACCGCTCTGAAATCTGCGAGGATTGCCACGGCTCGGGGGCAAAGCCCGGCACTCAGCCCAAGACCTGCCCCACCTGTAAGGGTACCGGCCAGGTGCGCGTGCAGGGCGGCTTTATGGTAACGGTGCGTACCTGCTCCACCTGCGGCGGCACGGGCAAGGTCATCCAGGATAAGTGCCCCAAGTGCTTCGGCACGGGCCGCGTGAAGCGTAAGCGCACCTGCACGGTCAAGGTTCCCGCCGGCATCGATAACGGCCAGACCATCGTGATGAACGGCCAGGGTGAGCCGGGCGTGAACGGCGGCCCCAACGGCGATCTGTACATCGTGGTGACGGTGCGCCCGCACAAGCTGTTTAAGCGCGACGGCACCAACCTGTATCTGGATATGCCTATCAGCTTTACCACCGCGGCGCTGGGCGGCGAAATCGACGTGCCCACGCTGAACGGTACCGTCAAGTATACCGTGCCCGAGGGCACGCAGAACGGTACGGAGTTCCGTCTGCGCGGCAAGGGTATTCCCCAGGTGCGCTCCAGCTATGTGGGCGATCTGATCATCCGCGTGCGCGTGGAGGTGCCTACCAAGCTGACCGAAAAGCAAAAGGAGCTGCTGCGGCAGTTTGACGAGGCTACCACCGGCCGCGAGTACGGCGAGCGCAAGAGCTTTCTGGAAAAAATGAAGAGCCTGTTTGATAAGTAATGCCCTGGCATATAAAACGAGGGAAACGCTGCATGCGCTTCCCTCGTTTTTTGCTGTTGTGTTTTGGATTAGACTGCGCCCTGTGCCATCATCGCATCGGCCACCTTGAGGAAGCCCGCGATGTTCGCGCCTACCACATAATTGTCCGGCGCGCCGTACTCGGCTGCGGCAGCATCTGCGGCGGCAAAGATGCTTTCCATAATGCCGACAAGCTTTTCGTCTACCTCTGCGAACGTCCAGGATAGCCGCTGGCTGTTCTGGCTCATTTCCAGCGCGCTGACGGCCACGCCGCCCGCGTTGCTGGCCTTGCCGGGCGCAAACAGCACGCCCGCGGCTTGCAGCGCCTGCGTGGCGGAAAGGGTGGTAGGCATATTAGCACCCTCGGCCACGGCGATGCAGCCATTCGCAATCAGCGCCTGCGCATCCGCCTCGTCCAATTCGTTCTGCGTGGCGCAGGGCAGGGCGATATCGCAGCGCACGCGCCAGATGCCGTGGCTGCCCTCAGTGTATATCGCGCCGGGCACGCGCTGCGCATACTCGCGGATGCGGCCGCGCTCCACCTCTTTGATCTGCTTGACGACGGCCAGATCCACGCCATTTTCATCCACGATAAAGCCGTTGCTGTCGCTCATGGCCACTACCTTCGCGCCCAGCTCCATGGCCTTCTGCGCGGCGTAAATGGCCACGTTGCCGCTGCCCGATACCACCACGCGCTTGCCCTCAAAGGACAGGCCGCGCTTGCGCAGCATGGCGCGGGTGAAGTAGCACAGGCCAAAGCCCGTGGCCTCCCTGCGCGCCAGCGAGCCGCCGTAGGTGAGCCCCTTGCCGGTCAAAACGCCCTCGTAGCTGCCGGTGATGCGCTTATACTGGCCGTACAGATAGCCGATTTCGCGCGCGCCCACGCCGATATCGCCCGCAGGCACGTCTGCATCCTGGCCGATGTACTTGTACAGCTCGGTCATAAAGCTCTGGCAGAAGCGCATGACCTCCTGATCGCTCTTGCCCTTGGGGTCAAAATCGCTGCCGCCCTTGGCGCCGCCGATGGGCAGGGTGGTCAGGCTGTTTTTAAGCACCTGCTCCATGCCCAGAAACTTGATGATGGACAGGTTGACGCTGGGGTGCAGGCGCAGGCCGCCCTTGTAGGGGCCGATGGCGTTGTTGAACTGCACGCGGTAGCCGCGGTTGACCCGCACCTGCCCCTGATCGTCCAGCCAGGGCACACGGAAGATGATGATCCGATCCGGCTCGACAAAGCGCTCGAGCAGGCCGGCCTTTTCATATTCGGGGTGCTTATTAAAAACGGGCGACAGGGAGGTGAGCATTTCCTCCGCCGCCTGCAAAAATTCCTTTTCGTGGGCGTTGCGCGCGCACAGCCCCTCGTATACCCGCTGCACATAAGCGTTCATGATGGATTTCCTCCTTAAAAATGCAAATAAATACTGGGACAGGCAATATTGTACCCTGCCGTCCCGGCAAAAACAATAGACTTTTCTGTTCAATCGCTGTTCTTTATGCATCATGCAGCCAGGCGACGGCGCGCACCAGGCTGGCCTCGGCGCTGATTTTAAGCGGCAGCGCGGCAAAATCGAAACGGCGGCCGCGCAGTGCTGCCAGGTTGGTCAGGTTTTCCACCATGGGCACGCCCGCGGCCAGCAGGCGCTTATGCACTGCAAGGGGCGGCAGATCGGGCGAGGCCATATCCACGCCCAGGCAGCGCGGACGCGCGGCCAATATGCGCTCGCACAGCGCGGGGCTAATCTGCGGCTGGCTGGTAAAGTAATCGGGCTGCCCGTAGCGCGCGTCGTGCCCGGTGTGGATCAGCACGCAGCAATCCGGGGGAATCTCGCGCGGATCGTCCAGCCCATCCAGTAGAAAGCCCGGCCCGCAGAAGCGCTCCAGCGGCAGCTGCGCGATGGGGCGCTGATCCTTATCCAGCAGGTGCATGGGCGCGTCCACATGCGTGCCCGCGTGCAGCGCGGTATGCAGGGTATAGCCGTTGTAATAATCGCGGCTCAAAAAGCGCTCCTGCACAAGGCGCGTCTGCACATCGCCGGGATAGACCGGCATGCCATCGCAAATGCGATGCGAAAGATCGATGATCGTCATTTTCCCGCCAGCCTTGCAAAGATTTTCTGCGCGATGGGCGCGGCGACCGCGCCGCCCGTGCCCGCGTTTTCCACCGCCACGCACACGGCGAAGGGATAAGCGTCGTCGTCGATAAAGCCGATAAACCAGGCGTTGTCCTTTTCCTGGGTGTCGATTTCGGCCGTACCCGTCTTGGCGCAGACGGTCAGCCCCCTGACGGCGGCGGATCTGCCCGTACCGCCCGTGACCACGGCGCGCATGTATTCGCGCACAGTGGCGGCGGTCTGCGCGTCCATGGCCGTGCGGTATACCGCGGGCTCAAAGGTCTGCCGCTCGGCGCCCTCCGCGCCCACGGCGCGCAGCAGCAGGCGTGGCTCCATCATCACGCCGTCGTTGGCCACGGCGGCGGCCACCATGCACATGTGCAGCGGGGTGACGGCCAGCTGGTTCTGACCAGCGCCCGTCCAGGCCAGATCGGCCCCCAGCAGGGCGGCAGAGGAGGAGGCGTAGGCGGAGTTTTCCACCACCAGATCGCGGAAGGTAAAGGCGTCGTCCAGGCCAAAGCTCTGCGCCGTTTTGCGCAGCGCCTTATCGCCCATCTGGCAGGCCAGCATGGCGAAGGTGGAATTGCAGCTTTTCATAAAAGCGTCCTTGAGCGTCAGCGTGCCGTGCGCGGCAGCACCGTAGTCGGTCACTACGCGCTGATGCTCGCCAAAGCTCACGCCGCCCGTGCAGGTATAGCTGCTCTCCGCCGCGCCGGGCAGGCTTTGCAATGCGGCGGCCAGGGTGATCACCTTGAAGGTGCTGCCGGGCGCGCTGAGCCAGCGCGTGGCGCGGTTAAGCGCCTGGCGGACGGTGACGGTTTTGCCCGATTGCGGATCGTAATTGGGGAAGGATTGCAGGGCGTAGATTTCGCCCGTCTTGTAGTTCATCACCACGATGGCGCCGCTTTTATCCTGCGGGAACAGCGAGGCCGCGTAGGCGCACAGGCTGCTGTCCAGCGTCAGGGTGATATCGTCGCCGCGCAGCGAGCCGGTGGACAGCACCTGCTTGAGCCGCTCGGCATAGCTCATATTGGTTCCATAGAGATACTCGGCCATAAAGCTCTCGGCCGCGTTTTTCACATTGCCGCGCGTATCGCCCACCACATGCACCACCGCCGCGCGCACGGATGCATCCTGCGCGTAGGTGCGGGTGCGCACGGTTTCACCCGTTTCGTCGGTGGATACCGTTGTGCTGGCCAGGGTAACGCCGTTGCGGTCGTAAATGCTGCCCGCCGTTACGCCCGATTTCATGGAGGTCAGGTAGGTGTTATATTCCGACGTGCGCCAGCGCGTGCCGTAGCGGATCAGGCTGTAGCCGCCGTAGCCGATGGGCAGCAGCACCATCAGGGCCAGCACCAGGGCGATCACGCGGATGCTCTTTCTTAATTGCTTCATTGCGCGTCCTCCCCGCCCTCCGCCAGACGCTGATCCTCGCGCAGCAGCCGCTCATTGCGCGACGCCACGCCCTGCACCGCGCCCATCAGCCCCAGGCAGGACACCAGCGACGTGCCGCCATAGCTGAGGAAGGGCACGGTAACGCCCGTCATGGGGATGAATTTGAGTACGCCGCCCAGGATGATAAAGGCCTGCACGGCCAGCAGCGCCGCGCTGCCCGCGGCCAGCAGCGCGTGGAAGGCCGAGGTGGAGCGCAGCGCGATATCCATGGAGCGCAGAACGATGAGCACATACACGCAGGCCACCAGCGCGGCGAACACCAGGCCGAACTCGTTGATCAGGGCGGAAAAGATAAAGTCCGTGCGGAACTCCGGAATCACGCTGGCGTTGCCTAGCCCCAGACCCGTGCCCCACCAGCCGCCGTTGGCGATGGCGATCAGCGACTGCACAATCTGGTAGCCGCCGCCCAGCTGATCGTAGGTGCTGAAGGGATCCAGCCAGTTGCTGATGCGGTTTTGCACGGTCAGGAAATAGCTGTTCTTAAACAGCGCGTACAGCACGGCCACCGCGCCCACGCCCGCGCCCAGGATGCCGCCGATCAGCAAAAGGCTGGAGGTGGCGGCGTACAGCAGCACCAGGCCCGCGCCGCCGTAAATGGCCGCTGTGCCCAGGTCGCGCTGCAATACCAGAAAGCCCAGCATCAGGCCGATGAAGATCATGCCCGTCACAATGCGGCGGCGGGATAACAGATAGGACAGCACAAACAGATACACGATTTTCACCAGCTCGCTGGGCTGGATGGTAAACCCGCCGAAGCCCACCCAGGCTGTCGCGCCCTTGCCCGCGTTGACCGCGCGGAATACAAAGGGCAGCGCCATCAGCGCGCAGCTTAGCCCCATCAGCGGCACCATCAGCAGTCTCCAGCTTTTGATGTGGCGCACGGCCAGCGCGCACACGACCATGGCCACCAGCCCCGCGCCGCAGTTGAACGCCTGCGTCAGCCCGCGCGAGGGGGTGTAGCGGTATTGCAGCAGCACGCCCAGCGCGCACAGAAATGCGATGAGCGTAAGCAAAAACTCATCCATGGGGAAAAGCCGGGGCAGGATGCGCACCATGGCCCACACGGCCAGCGGCACCAGCAGCGCCATGGCGGCTGTCAGCAGCGAGGGCGACTGCACAAACAAAAGCAAAAACGCCGTAAAGAAAAACAGCATCACACCCGCCAGCAGCATCTGCTGCGGCGTGCGGCGCTTTTTTTGTTTGGCGTTTTTCATGGCAATGTTCATTTTCCCTGCCTCCTGTCGCTTCTGCGGTGGCGGCGCGGCGCTTCAAAGGGCGCGGGGATTTCCTCCGCCTTTGGCGCATACATGCCCCCGTCGAAGGGCGCGGGCGCGGCGGCGTCCTCCTCCGCCGGGGCGGCGGGATAGGCCGTCTGCGCAGGATAAACGGGCTGCGCGGGCTGGGCATAGGCTGCCTGCGCGGGATCGGGATAAACCGGCTGCGGCGGACAAGCAGGCTGCGGATAGACAGGCTGCTGGGGATAAACCGGCTGCGGCGCGGCGTTTACCGCCGGCATGGACAGGGTATCGAAGGCTTGAAACGCGGGCGGCACGGGCATGCCCGGCTGATCATACGCGCCCTCGGAATAGGGTGCGCAGCCCAGCTGCGCGGCGGCAAAGGCGGCGTACTCGGGGGCGTAAAGCTCCTCATCCTCATAGGCGCTGTGCCAGTGCTCCTCATACGGGGCGGGGCGCGGCACGTTCAGCCCGGCGAACAGGCGAATGCGCAGCGTATAGCCGCCCACGCGCAGCATGGCCCCGTGCAGGGCATAGCCGCCCTTGCCCAGCGGCGCGCCGTCCAGCAGCACCCCGCCCCGGCTGTGGCAGGGGGTCAGCAAAAGCCCCTTGCCCTCCACAAAGGCAAAGTTGATATCCCTTCGGCGCAGTCCGCGCAGGCGGATATCGCACGCGCTGCCACCGCCCAGCACGCCCTCGCGCGGCAGGGGATAGGCGCGGTCGTTGTCGATATCGCGCATCTCGCCCACCATGCCTGCGTCGGGCAGCTTTTTCAGCAGCTTTTTGCGCTGATAATGCTCATGCAAAAGCGCCGCCGCGCCGCGCCATACCAGCACGGCTGCCAGCAGCACAAACCAATAGCGCGCGCCCAGCGCCAGCAGCTGATACGCATTGTGATCCATGAACGCGCGCCCTCCCCCTTGGCTGAAATGTTACGGAATTGTGTTTTTAGTATAGCATACCGCGGGGAAGAATGCAAAGATTTTCGCGGGAGGGAAAACGATGTTTACAGTTCATGCACGGGCGGTTCATACTTCATGGCGTTTTCGCTTTACTTTTCCGTCACGTACTTCTCCATCACATATCCATGCATGCCGTTGGCTTCGATCTCGTACCAGCCATTTTCATGGGATAGAATGGTTACTTCCGTGCCGGTGCGCCATTCGGCCACCTTGGCACTGTCGCCCTTGGGCGTGTTGCGCACATTGACGGTAGTTCCGCCGCCCGTGTTGCCTTTGTAGCTGAGAACGCCCTGGGCGGTGCTTCCACTATCGCCGTAGAATTTCAAGCACGCGGTTTTGATGTACCCTACCGTACCTTTATAATTGATACGGGTATAGCCGTTGCCGATGGCCAGCACAGATACAATGGTGCCCGCCTTGCAGTTTTTCAGCAGTGTGCCCTTGGACGAGGCCGTCTGGCGCAGCGAAGCCTTGCCGGTGCGTGGAGCGTAGATGGTGGCCAGCTTCTTGTTCTCAGGTACGTTTTCACTGAACGTCAGGTCAGAGGTTGACACACTGACCGTTTTGCCCTGATACTGAATTTTAGAGGACGTGCGCCCAAGCTCCACAATGCCAACGGACGTACCGCCCTCACTCGCCTGCGTGTCAGTCTGAGAAGTGGTCTGCGTTTCTGCAGCATTGCTGCCATCCTTGCGCTCAGGTTCAGGGCCAGCACCAGCACGGTAGAGATAATATGCACTTGAATCACTATATTTCGTTACGTCAAATTCAAGCACACCTTCTTTAATCTTGGCATCATAATTCGGGTCTTTTTCATGAATGTCATAAGCAAGGCCATCCGATTTACGGATAGTAGAGGTACAGTCTATTAATTTAACCTTTATTGTTCCTTGTTTTTTTACACCATTTTTCATGTAGACCACAGTTGTTCTGCCATCTCTCGTGGAACTCTTACATTGCACATACGTACCAGCCGGAATGTAATCAATCACTTCTCCTTCAGAGGAATTAAGATAGCTATAAACAGTCGCTGCAACTGCTGTCTTTTTAAAGCAGCGCAATTCAAACTCTTCCTGTGTCTCAGCAGTGGCAAATACAGGCAGCATCAGCAAACATACCAGAATGAGAAGAACTAAAGACTTAGAATGCTTCATCATGTGAACCTCCGATCATCGTTTGATTTGAAATAAATTTGCAACATTTCCGTAATATATAATACCACTATTCTCCACTTTTAGCAAGCATTGTAATTGTAAATTATGCTATTCTGCGATTGCAAATTGAACGGGCCGGACGGCAAAAATTCGCGCGGCGGATTGACTTGCGCGGTTTTTTTCTATATCATGAATGCAGCGCGCCGCGTGCGCGCACCCTGTGAATAGCGAGGCGCTGTATGAAGTTTTTGCTGTATCCCAATCGTTCCAATCCTGCCGCGCTGGCGCTGTGCGAGCGCGCCGGGCATTTTTTGCGTCAAAATGGGCACACGGTGCTGCTGGCTGCGGGGGCCGAGGGCGCGGACATGCTGCTGGTGTTCGGCGGCGACGGCACGCTGCTGCGCGCCGTGCACGAGCTGCACGCGGTCTGCCCGGTATGGTGCGTCAACTGCGGGCACCTGGGGTATCTGACGGATTGCGAGCTTGCCCAGGCGGAGGCGGTGCTGCCCCGGCTGCTGGCTGGCGATTATCACCTGGAAAAGCGCATGCTGATGCACGGCGCGCTCAACGATCAGCCGGAGTTTACCGCGCTGAACGAGATGGTGCTGCACCGCGGGGCCTATCAGCACGCGCTGTATCTGCATTTATATGTAAACGATCAGCTGGCCATGCGTCTGCATGGGGATGGGCTGATCGTCAGCACGCCCACCGGCTCGACGGCATACAACCTGTCGGCGGGCGGGCCGGTGCTGATGCCCGAGGCGCGGCTGCTGGCCGTTACGCCCATTTGCGCGCACGCGCCCTCCGGCGTGCCGATGGTGGTGTCAGCGCAGGATACGGTGCGCGTGCAGTGGCTACCCGCCTACGACGCGGAGGAGCCGGACATGCCCTACCTGGTGGTGGACGGCCTGCGCCGTGAGCCGCTGCGCCCGCGCGACAGCGTGACGCTGCGCTGCGGCACGCAGAGCGTTTTGCTGGTGCGCACGGGCGACGAGACCTTCTGCCAGCGCCTGCAGGGCAAGCTGCGCATGAGCGGGGAGTAAGGAACGGGGAACGTTGCTTTCTTCCGTCATAGCGCCGCCGCAGGCGGCTGAGGGCGCACTGCCGCTTGAAAAACGCGCAACGATAAAAGCCTTCTCCCAAACGGGAGAAGGTGTCGAGCGCATAGCGAGACGGATGAGGGAAAACGGAATATTTTATGCGGGCTTCTTTTAATAATGAACGCTCCAGCTCATTCTTCGGCGCCGCATCCCGCCTTTTCCTCCATCAGCCGCACGTTTTCGGCAATGCGCGCATCCTGCGGGGCCAGGCGCAGCGCCTCGCGGGCGGCCTGCGCGGCGCGGGGATACTGCTCCAACTGGTAGCAGGCGATGGACAAAAGATCCCACGGCAGCGCGCCGAAGGATTCCGGCTCGGTCATATAAGTGCGCGGGCGGTCGGCAATCTGCAGCGCCCGCTCGCAGGCATAGGCCACGCCGGGCCAGTTCTGCCTGGCATAATACATGCGCGCCAGATCCAGCCAGGGTTCGCGCAGGTGCGGCGCCTCGCCCGCCGCGCGCAGCAGATAGCATTCCTGCTCGTAGGCGTTGCCGCGTGCGCCATAGGCACGGGCGATATAGCGCATGGACGCGCAGCGCTCATCCCGCCAGGTGGCCGAGGGCAGGGCCAGGTGCCGCTTGAGGGTGGCGATGCAATCATTCCACCGCTGATGGAACAGGTACTCCCGTCCCAGATAGTGCAGGCTGCGGTCATCCTGCGGCGCTTCCTGCACAGCCAGTTCCAATAGCGGCAGATACTGCGCGCGGGATTTCTGCGCGTCCGGATGATGCTCCAGCCGCATGCCCTGGCACAGCGCGCGCTGCGCTTCGCCGCCGCCCGTATAGCGCAGCACCTCATGCACGGGATGAATCCACTCAAAGCCCTGCCGCGCGTGCATCTTATCGGCATAAAAGAAGGTGCCTTCGCTGCCGTCCGCATTGAATGACCACACATAGGGATAGCGCAGCTGCTGCGCGCCCTCCGCCCAGGCGGATTCCACCTGCTCGCGCCAGCCTGGGGTAAAGTATTCGTCCAGATCGGTGCAAACGCAGATATCCGCATCCGCGGGCACCAGCTCCAGGGAGCGGTTGCGCGCCGTGTCAAAGCGCCAGGGCGTGATTTCCTCGCAGGCCACCTGCGCGCCCAATTCCGTCAATGCCTCCGGCGTGCCGTCCGTGGAGCCGGTATCCAGCACATAAACGCCGTCCGCCTCGCGCATGGATTGCATCCACCGCGCGGCGAAAGCACGCTCATTTTTGCAGATGGCGTATACATACACCCGATAATTGCCCATAAAAATCCCCCCTCTTTATATTATGCGGAAAAAGGAGGGGATGTGATGAACGGAAACGCTGCTTTTTTGCCCAGCACAATGAACCAATTGCGCCGCATGAAACGTCCTATAAAGAGAATTATTTGTCCATGCGATATGTTGGAGGGAAAAATGAAAAGGTATCTGCTTTGGATTATGCTGGTATGCCTGCTGCCGCTTGGCGGCGCCGGCGCGGAGGTGCAGCGGTATGCAATCCGCGATCTGCCCGCGGTCACTTCGCCGCGATGGGAACAAACCTATACGGCTAACGGCAGGACGATTCAGGTGAGCGAGGAGGTTCAAATTCCCCGCGTGGATAGCGCGCCGGTGCTTACGGTGCGTGCCGCGCCGCCCGTGGCGGATACGATCACGCAGGAATTGACCGCCTTCTGCGAAAAATCCATGCGGGAGGATCGCGTCCATTCCTACAGCTTTGCCTCCACAGCCTATGTGACGGCCTACGACCACGCAACCCCGCCCATGTGGGGCAAAACGCGGCAGGCCGATGGTTATAGTCAGGTGGAAATGGGCTGGGATGCGCATCTGCTGGCGGATTATCAGCTGGGCGCGGCCTATGCGGACAATAACCCGCTGCTTCTGGGCGAGGCGGCGGATATTGCCCAAGCGCAGATTACGGCGCTGTTTCCAGGCGATGCGCTGTATCTGATGAACGCAGCCGTGTTCGACCGTACCTTTTACAAGGCGACCGGAAAGCCGATCAGCGAGAAGGGATACTATCACCTGGAATTCCATCAGGTTTTCCACAGCATTCCCTATATGGGAAGCGTGCATAGCGCGTTTAGCGTCAAGGCGGTTGGCAATGAGGATTACTGGCTGGAAAAACGGGGCTGCGCCTCGGCGGATGTTTTCGACGCGGATGCGTTTTTGCTGGCGTGCTGGTTCTATCAGGAAACCGGCGTGCTGCATTCGGATATCCCGCTGCTGCCCTTTGACAGCGTAAAGGGCAAGGTAGAGGCGCTGATTTATGCCGGGTATGTGCGCGCGGTGGATCGGGTGGCGCTGGGATATGTGCAGTTTGATACAGAAAACAGGCAGGAGCAATTGCTGCTTCCTGCCTGGGTGGTGTGGTGCGAATACCAGCAGGATGGCCCGCAGGCAGAGCGCAGCGGCCCCTTCTATACGGATGGCTGGCTGGAGGACGAGCCCTATTACCGACCCATCATCATCAATGCGCAGAGCGGGGAAATCATCGATCCGGAGAATAACACGTATGGTCGCTGTATGGCTCCGGAAATAGAAGCGTGGTAAGAAAACAAGGCTGAGCGCTGCAAAACCACGCTACGCTGCCTTACTTCGCAGCCAATTATCGCCCGCAGGTGGCCAGGGCCACTCTCAGTTTTATCAGCTTGACTTTTACGTCACAACGCAGCTTTCTTTGATTCTTTCTTGGGCTCCAAGAAAGAATCGTTCTTCACTGCTGCTTCATCTGCCGGGTGAAGCACCAGGCGGCAACGGCCAGAATCCCCACAGCATAGGCAAGCACGATGGCCAAATGCCCCCACACAGCGCCGCCGTTCAGCGCGGCGCGGCAGGCTTCCACAGCATGATAGAAGGGCAGGGCACGGGCGACGCTGCCAAAGGCATCGCCCAGCAGTGAAATATCAAACCAGATGCCGCTAAGCCAGGCAGTCAGGTTGGTCAGCAGCGCGCCGCATGCGCCGCCTACCTGCTTGTCGTTGAGCACCGTGCCGCATAGCAGCCCGATAGCGATGAACAGCAGCGAGCAGACCAGCCCGGCCAGCAGCGCGGGCACAAGCGCCCAGCAGATGGGCAGCCCCAGCAGAAGCGCCACGGCGTATACCGCCGCGCCCTGCATCAGTGCCAGCGGCAGCAGGGGCAGCAGGTATCCCAGCAGAAAGCTCAGCCCCGTCACGGGCGCGGCATACAGGCGCATCAGGAAGGAGGTGCTGCGGTCGCGGGCAATCAGCAGCGCGCCGAACAGCGACAGGAAGGACTGCCCAAACACCACAATGCCCGGCGCAAGCTGCTCAATGCGGAACATATCCACCGGAATGTGGGATTGAATCAGCGATAGCAACAGCAGGATCAGGATGGGGAACGCCAGCCCGAAAAACAGCGTCAGCGGGTCGCGCAGCATTTCCTTCAGCGTGCGCTGCGCCAGCACGGCGGTTTTGCGAAATTGCTTCATTTGGCAGCGTCCCCCTCTCCGGACAGGGCGATAAAGGCGTTTTCAAAGCTGCTTTCGCCGGTCTTTTCAATCAGCTCCTGCGCCGTGCCCAGAGCGATCAGATAGCCGTGGGACATGATCCCGATGCGGTCGCTGAGCGCTTCGGCCTCCTCCAGATAATGCGTGGTCAGCACCAGCGCGGTATGCCCGCGCAGGCTGCGGATCACGCTCCACAGCTCGCGCCGGGCCAGCACGTCCAGTCCCAGCGTCGGCTCATCCAGAAACAGCACTCTGGGGCTGCTCACCAGCGCCATGGCGATGGAAAGACGGCGCATCCAGCCGCCCGAAAGCGTCTTGGCGCGCTGATTTGCCACCTCATTCAGCCGCAGGCGATCCATCATTTCATGGGCAAGCGCGCGGCACTCGGCGGCGCTATAACCGTATACGCCGGCCATCAGCTCCAGATTTTCGCGCACAGTTAGATTGCCGGCAACGGCGGTTTCCTGCGGGGATACGGCGATCATGGATTTGACCTGCGCCGCCTGATGCACGATATCCTGCCCCAGCACCTGCGCGCTGCCAGACGTGGGCGCGCACAGGCAGCAGAGCATGCGAATCAGCGTGGTTTTGCCCGCGCCGTTTACGCCCAGCAGCGAAAAGAACTCGCCCTCGTGCACCGTAAGGCTGACGTTATCCACCGCCTTGCGCTGGCCGAAGGAGCGCGATAGCGAGTTGGTTACAATTGCTTCCATTGGTTATTCCTCCGTCTCGCCGCGCATGGCCTTCAAAATATCGGTGGCAAACTGTTGCAGCTGGCTGGCTTTGACCAGCGCGATGCCCTGCTGCTCATCGCCCAGCACCAGCAGCTGATCGCCAGGATGCAGGTCAAAGATGTCGCGCGCCTTCTTGGGGATGACGATTTGCCCCTTCTCCCCAATGCGCACCATTCCAAACAGATGCTTGCCGTCCGGCATGGCTGATTCCTCCAAGCATACAAATTGTAAAAGTAAGAATAGTTATACTTTTCGCACATATGATACGCCGCAACTGCCCTTCTGTCAAGAGGACGGGATAAATAATCTTTTCGGCTTTCTTAATTTGTGTTACAATTTCCTTAACAGTACAATATATAGATTTCCAATACTTGAATTTGTGATAAAACGATGATACAATACACTATATTTAGGAAAGAGGGGGCGGCCTGCCATGGGTTCTTTGGCGTATATCGCGCTGGTGCTGGCGCTGGCCGTCGGAATCTATCTATTGATCCGCTATCAGCGCGAGCGCCAGAAGGAACTGTACCGCATGGAAGCGCTGCGCGACAGCCGCCTCTATAAGGACATTTACCCGCTCATCCTGCGCGCCGCCGCGCGCGATCTGGATCAGGTGCGCATCGAGCGCGACCGCATCACCTTCACCCTGGTCTGCCCGCCCGGCACGCTGGGCGTGTTTGAGCTGTGCCAGTGCGGGCACCGGCAGATGAGCCGCACGCGCACCCGCGTATTGGCCGAGGTCATCGCCGAGGATATCGAGATCCTGCGCGACCGGGGCAAGTACGGGCTGTCCCGCTACCGCATCACCCGCGCGAACGGCAGCGTGGATTACGGCTATGTATACACCATTCGCACCCCCTATAAGGATGCAGTTATGGAGGCACGCCGCAGGATTTCCATGCGGATCGGAATATGAACGAAGCAAGGCAGCCAAAGCCAAACGGAGCAGCCGCGCTCCTTACCTTCGCGGCCGGATTTTCATGGAGCTTCACGGGCATGTTTACCAAACTTGTCGGGTGGAACTCCTTTACGCTTGCGGGCGTGCGCGCCATCTTCGCGCTGCTGGTGCTGGGGCTGGCGCGGGGCAGCTTTCGCGTCCGTCCCAACCGGGGCATGTGGCTCAGCGCAGTGGGCGTTACGGTGACGTCCCTGCTGTTTATGTCCGCGGCGCGCCTGACCACCGCGGCCAACGCCATCGTGCTGCAATACACGGCCTCCATCTTCGTGATTCTGTATATGCTGCTCTTCAAAAAGCAGCGGCCGCTCAAATCCGAGCTCGTCGCGGCGTTTTTTGTCATGCTGGGCGTGTGCCTGTGCTTTGCCGGCGGCCTGGAGGGCGGGCGGCTGCTGGGCAACATCCTGGGTCTGTGCAGCGGCGTTACCTTTGCGATGATGTTCCTGGCCAACCGCTATTCGGGCAACGACCCGCTGGACAACGTGTACTTTGGCACGCTGGCCAGCGTGCCCTTTGCGCTGTCGGCCTGCTTTGATCCGCATTTTTCGCTGTCCCTGCCGCAGCTGGGCTGCGGCGTGGGGCTGGGTGTGGGGCTGGGGCTGGGCTACCTGTTTCTGGCGCTGGGCGCGCGGCGCGGCATATCGCCCGTGGCCTCGTGCATCATCAGCAATGTGGAGCCGGTGCTCAATCCCATCTGGGTGTTTCTGGCCGTGGGCGAAAACCCCGGCGTATACAGCATTGCCGGGGCGGCGATCGTGCTGCTGGCGATAACGCTGCAAAGCCTGTATGAAATGCGCCGCGCCGCGCGGGCTAAGCCCGAAAAACAATAGAAAAGCAACCTTTTGATTGACATCCCCGGCTTTTGCGGGTATCCTTGAAGAATCATCTGACGGGAGGCCGACGCATGAGCCGTGTTGTCGTATCCGAGGGCTACCGCTCGGTATTGTCGCTGTACGATACCCAGGAAGCCATCGCGCTGATTAAAAAAACCTTTGAAAAATCCCTGAGCAACGCGCTGAACCTCAAGCGCGTGTCCGCTCCGCTGTTCGTGGAGGGCGCCAGCGGCCTGAACGACGATCTGAACGGCGTAGAGCGCCCGGTCAGCTTTACGCTGCGCGAAACCGGCGCGCAGGCGCAGGTGGTGCATTCGCTGGCCAAATGGAAGCGCCTGGCGCTGCACGATTACGGCTTCCCGATGGGCGAGGGGCTGTATACCGATATGAATGCCATCCGCCGCGATGAGGAGCTGGACAATCTGCACTCGGTCTATGTCGATCAGTGGGACTGGGAGAAGATCATCTCCGAGCAGGACCGCACGCTGGATACCCTAAAAGATGCGATGCGCCGCATTGTTACGGCGGTGTGCTGCACGCTGGACTTTCTGAAGTGGAAGTATCCGCAGCTGCCGGTGGAGCTTTGCCGCGACGTTAGCTTTGTCACCACGCAGGAGCTGGAGGATATGTATCCGGATCTAACGCCCAAGCAGCGCGAGAACGCCTATTTGCGCGAGCACCGCACGGCGGGCATCCTGCAAATCGGCGGCAAGCTGCGCTCAGGCAAGCCGCACGACGGCCGCGCGCCGGACTATGACGACTGGGCGCTCAACGGCGATATCATGTTCTACAACGACGTGCTGGGCTGCGCGTTTGAGCTGTCCAGCATGGGCGTGCGCGTATCGCCCGAATCCCTGCGCGCGCAGCTGGCGGAGGCAGGCTGCCCCGAGCGCGCCGAGCTGCCCTTCCACCGGATGCTGCTGGCGGGCGAGCTGCCCTTCACCATGGGCGGCGGCATCGGCCAGAGCCGCATGTGCATGCTGCTGCTGGCCAAGGAGCACATCGGCGAGGTGCAATCCTCCCTGTGGGACGCCGAAACGCGCCGCGTGTGCCGCGATGCGGGCATTGTGCTGCTGTGAGGAAAACAAAGGCAAAAAGCCGGAAGACTCTAAAAAAGATCTGAAGCAGATAAAAAAGTTGCCTGGTTAGGAGCGAGCTCCACCAGGCAATTTTTTCATTGCTTTTCAAATAGGTTGAAAAATGCGAAAATGCTCATGGCTCCCCTTGCGTATTTATCCTATCATTCCGCCAAGAACTGCGCGCACAATCCTTGCGCTTCGCTTAGCGGGTCGGCGCGCATATCCAGCCAATGGATGCGCGTATCCCGGCGGAACCACGTCATCTGCCGCTTGGCAAAGCGCTTGATGGCGCGGGAAAGCGCCTCCAGCATGTCCTCCTGCGTGGCAAACTGTCCCAGCAGGTACTGGCTGATGAAGCGGTATTCCAGCCCCAGACGATACAGAAAATCAGGCGATACGCCTGCCTGGAGCAGGCCGTCCACCTCTTCGAGCATGCCCTGCTGGACACGGCGCGCCAGGCGCTCGTCAATGCGCGCGCACAGGGTGGGGCGATCCCAGGTGACGCCCAGGCGCAGCACGTCGTAGCGCGGGCGCTTCTGCGCGGGCAGGGTATCACCGTCGTGCAGCTTTTCCAGCGCGCGCATCATGCGGTTGCGGTTCTGGGGATCGATGGCATTGCCGGGTGCGGCGGCTTGCAGCATGGCGCAGAGCTGCGGGGTGGGCAGCCTTTCCAGCTCGCGGCGATAGGATAAATCGGGCTCGATATTGGATAGCACATAGCCGTCGCACACCGCGTCCACATACAGCCCGGTACCGCCCGCCAGCACGGGCACGCGGCCGCGCGCAAGCACATCATCAATGGCGCGATAGGCCAGGCGTTGAAAATCCGCCATGGTGAAAAATGTGCCGGGGTCGCATACATCCAGCAGATGATGCGGCACGCCCTGCATTTCCTGCGCCGTCACCTTGCCGCTGCCCAGATCCAGCCCGCGGTAGACCTGGCGGGAATCGGCCGAGATTACCTCGCCGCCCAGCGAACGGGCCAGGCTGATGGCCAGGCTGCTTTTGCCCGAGGCGTTTGTGCCTACCACCGCAATGAGCTTGGGAAGCGCGCCGCTCATGGCTCGTCCTCCTCGTCTGTATCCTTGCCGGCCAGCGCGTCGCGCGCGCGGTCGATATCCTGATTGATCCAGCGCACGGCGGCCAGGTTTTTCAGCTGCTCGCGGCTGACCACCGTGTTGGTGCCCAGACACGCGCTGCAGCGATGCCCGCACTCCGGGCACACGCACGCCTCCGCGTCGTCGGCATGGATCATAAACGCGCCGCACTCAATGCATCCGCAACGCATGGTACATCCTCCTTAAATACGCAAGTATCGGCTTATTATAGCATACATCGCAGCCGTTGTGGGAGAAAAACAGGCGATTTTGCAATTTTCGCATTGACAAACCTCCTCTGCGCGCGCTATGCTGATTTTTGCGTATGCGCAAATACGAAGAGTTGAGGATACCATGAGAATGAAGCGTTTTCGGGGTGAGGGATGGGCGCTGTTGGGGATGATCTGGGCGCTGGCCTGGCCGACCATGCTGGAGCAGCTGATGAGCACGGCTGTGCAGTATGTGGACGCGGCCATGGTGGGGCGCCTGGGCGCGCAGGCCACGGCGGCCGTGGGCGCAACCACCACCGTCAGCTGGCTGATTGGCAGCACGGTGTCGGCGCTGGGCATCGGGTTTTTGTCCTTTATCGCCCAGGCCTACGGCGCGGATGACCGGGCGCGCGCGGCGCGCACCTCCTCGCAGGCGGTGCTGGCCGTGCTGTTTTCGGGCACGCTGTTTACGGTGATCCCGCTGCTGCTCAGCCGCCGCGTGCCGGTGTGGATGCACGCCGCGCCCGAGATCCAGCAGGTGGCGTCGCAGTACTTTGCCATCCTGTATATGCCCATGCTGGCGCGCGCGGCCAGCACCATATTCGGCACCGCGCTGCGCGCCACGGGCGACAGCAAAACGCCCATGCGCGCGGGCCTGGCGATGAACCTGGTCAACGTGGTGCTGAACTTCCTGCTGATCTATGAATCCCGCACCGTGCGGGCGCTGGGGCTGTCCATCTGGCTGCCCGGCGCGGGCATGGGCGTGATCGGCGCGGCAATCGCCAGCGCGGTCTCCTATGCGGTGGGCGGCGTTTGGATTACCTGCGCGCTGTGGAAGCACCCGGTGATCTCCCCGCGCGGCCAGCGCCTGCGCCCCGACTGGGAGGTGCTGCGCCCCTGCCTGAAGGTGGCGCTGCCCTCTGCCCTGCAGCGCTTTGGCACATCGTTTGGCTATGTGGCCTTCGCCTCCATGATTAACGCCCTGGGCACCATTCCGCTGGCGGCGCACAGCATCGCCAACACCGTGGAATCGGCCTTCTACATTCCCGGCTACGGCATGCAGACGGCTGCGGCTACGCTGATTGGCAACGCGCTGGGCGCAAGGGATGAAAGGCTGATGCGCAGGCTGGCGCGGATGCTGGTGGGCATCGAGATGGTGCTGATGGTGGTTTCCGGCGGGCTGCTGTTCATCTTTGCGCCGGGCATGATGAGCCTGTTTACCATCGACGCGGCGGTGATCGCCCTGGGCGCGACGGTGCTGCGCATGGTGGCGGTGTCCGAGCCGTTCTTCGGCGTCGCCATCATCCTGGAGGGCATGCTGCAGGGAACGGGCAACACGATGGCGCCCTTTGTGTTCAATATCATCGGCATGTGGGGCGTGCGCATCCTGGGCACGTTTGTCTGCACGCGCCTACTGCATATGGGGCTGGTGGCGGCCTGGGCGTGCATGATCGCGCACAACCTGCTGCTGTTCCTGCTGCTGCTGACCTACTGCCTGCGCGGCAGGTGGAACCCGCTGACCCGCGGATAACGCGCCGGACGGCGGGCAAACTACAGATGTAAATGTTTCATCTTCTTTACGAAAACATTGCAAATAATGTCGATTCGCGGTATACTAAGGGTGTAAATCTGTCTTTGAAAGGAAGCAGCCATGCAGCAGAACCAGGTTCGCTCCATTGTATACACCCTGCAGCAGAACATCCGCCGCGTCATCGTGGGCAAGGATGAGGCCATAGAGCTGGCGCTCATCGCCCTGCTGTGCAAGGGACACGTGCTCATCGAGGATGTGCCGGGCGTTGGCAAAACCACGCTGGTGGCCGCCTTGGCGCGGTCGCTGTCCTGCTCGTTCAAGCGCATTCAGTTTACGCCCGACGTAACCCCCAGCGATATCACGGGCTTCACCATGCCTTCGCTGCAAACGGGCGAAATGGAATATAAAAGCGGCGCGGTGATGAGCCAGATCGTGCTGGCCGACGAAATCAACCGTACCTCGCCCAAAACGCAGTCCAGCCTGCTGGAGGTGATGGAGGAGGGGCAGGTGACGGTGGACGGCGTTACGCATCCGCTGCCGCGCCCCTTCATGGTGCTGGCCACGCAGAACCCGGTGGATTTTGTGGGCACCTATCCGCTGCCGGAGGCGCAGATGGACCGCTTTTTCCTGCGCATTACCATCGGCTATCCCTCCATCGAGGAGGAAATGGACGTGCTGGAGCGCTATTCCGGCCAGGCGTCGCCCCTGTCCAGCCTGCAAAGCGTGTGCGGCGCGGGCGATGTGGTTGCCATGCAGGAGCTGGTGGGCGCGGTGTATTGCAGCCGTGAGGTGCGCGCCTATGTGGCGCAGCTGGCGGCGCTGACGCGCAAGCATCCTGCCCTGGCGCTGGGCGTATCGCCCCGCGGGGCGATTGCGCTGATCCGCGCGGCGCAGGGCTGCGCGGTGCTGGCGGGGCGCGACTATATATTGCCCGACGATGTCAAGCGCATGGCGCTGCCGGTGCTTTCCCATCGCCTGATTTTGACCCCCGAGGCGCGCATGAAAGGGCAGTCCGCCCAGCAGATTTTGCTGGGGCTGCTTTCCAGCGTGCCGGTGCCGGGCGCGCAATGACCCGCCGGGGCGGCGCGCTGCTGGCGATATCCATCTTTTGCCTGTTCTGCGGGATGTCGCTGGGCGGACGGATGCTGTATCTGTCCGCCGTTTTTGGCGTGCTTACGCTGCTGTTTTCGCTTTTGACCGTGCTGATTGCCAGGCGCCGGCTGCATGTCCGCTGCCGCCTGACAACGCCCAGCGTGCCGCGCGGGGAATACATGCAGGCGGAGCTTGCGTTTGATTATAAGCGCCTGCCGCCCATATCGCCTGTGCTGGTTATCGTGCGTGGGGGCGACAAGCTGTATGAGTGCGCCTATGAGCGCTTTCCTGCGCGCGCTCAGATATCCCTGCCCGCCCCGCATGTGGGCGTGGTGGATGTGGGGATTGAAAGCTGGGTATTTTCGGATATCTTCGGATTGTTTGAAATTCGGGTACGCGGGGGCGAGGCCGCGCAGTGCCTGGCCCTGCCGCGCGATTTTGAGGTGGAAGCGCTGCGCTTTTTGTCCTCGGACGATGGCCGCGCGCTGCCCAACCGTACCAGCGAGGATTTGTCCTCGCCCGATGATACGCGCGCCTATCGCGCGGGCGATCCCCTCAAGCGCGTGCACTGGAAGCTGTCTGCCCGCCGGCGGGAGCTGACCGTGCGCCGCTATGAAACGCCCGCGCCGCCCGATACGCTGATCCTGATGGATTGCACCCTGCCTGGGGCGGCGGATGAAAGCGAGGAGAACCGCGCCATCCTGCGCGATACCCTGTGCGAAACCGCGCTGTCGGTGGCCATGATGCAGTCGCGCGATGATTCGCCGGTACGTATGCCCTTTTATGGCGAACGGACGGCGGAATTTTATATGGCCGCGGGGCGCTCGGACGGCATTGCGCTGCTGCCCGAGCTTTTGGCGCGCCAGCCCTTTACGGGCGGCACGGATTTTGCCCGCGTGCTCAACCTGGAGCTTCGCCGCATGCGCAGCACGGGCGCGACGGTGATTATCACCTCCCGCCTGAGCGCGGACGTGGTGGAGGGCATTGCGCATATCCGGCGCATGGGGCCGTCCGCGCGCGTGTATCTGATTACGCGCACGCCCGACGCCGAGCAGGATCGTCCCTATGTGGCGCGGCTGCAGCAATGCATGGTGGAGGTGTGCTATGTCTCGCCTGCGTGATAAGGGGCTGCGCGCGGCCCTGAGCGCGCTGATTGCCTGGCTGCTGGCGCTGGGTCTGGGCCTGCCGCTGCTCAAGGGCTTTGGCCTGGAGGGGCAGATGCTGCGCTTTGCCGTCTGCACGGCGGGCCTTTCGGGGGTGTTTTCCCTGCTGCGCACGCGCAAATACCTGTTTTCGATGTCTCTTTTGCTGGCTGCCGCGGCGGCCGGCGTGCATTATTTGCTGGGCGGCGGCTGGATACAAAGCGCTCTGAACGCCGGGAATGCCATTGCGATGCATCTGCGCGGGGCGGGCGTTGCGCTGCCGCTGTATGGCGATACGATCGCCTTGCAGCTGACGCTGTACTGCGCCTTGCTGGGCACTGCGCTGGCTTCGCCCGATAACGGCCTGTATGCGCCGATTTTTATTGTAGGTTCGCTGCTTTGCAGCATGTGGCTGCTGGGGCTGCGCGGGGCCAGCGCGTATATGCTGCCCGCCCTGCCCGCGCTGCTGCTATTGTATGCCTGGACGCATGCGCGCGATCCCGAGGGCGATACGCCCCAGCGCCGTTCTATGCCTGCCATTGCGCTGGTTGCTGCGGCGGCGCTGTGCGCGCTGTCCATGGAGCTGGCTCCGGCGGACGGTACCAAGGTGCCCGCGCTGGCGCAGTTAGCGGATCGTGTGAGCGAAATACTGGACGATACGCTGCTGTTCCGTGAGCAGCGCTCGCGCTACAGTCTGGCTTTAGACGGCTGGATGCCCCAGGGCGAGGGCCGTCTGGGCGGCGAACCCTCGCCCAGCGATCGCATCGTCATGCAGGTGGAAACCGATGAAACAGTCTACCTGCGCGGCGCGATTCTGGATACCTATACGGGCGGAGCGTGGTACGATAGCATCAGCGCCCAGCGCTATGGCTGGTATTCGCGCCGATATCGGGAGCTGCGCGATCAGCTGACCCAGGCTGCTTATCCGTTGGTATCGGCGCAGAGCGAAAAAATGGCGCGTGTGATCATGCTTACCGACAGCGCCAGCACGCTCTTTGTACCCCAGCGCCTGCGCACGCTGACCGTCGAGGGCACGGCCAACGCCTATTTCAATCTGGGCACCGAGGTGTTTTTGAGCCGCAATTTGCAGCCCAGGGATACCTATACCGTTGAATATTTGCCCATGAAGGCCACCGACGCGGGCATGGCTGCGCTGGTTGCCAGCAATCAAAACGCCCAGGATGCGGCCTATGCCGACGCGCAAGCGCAGTATACGGACGTTCCCGGCCATATGCAGCAGGATATTTATGATATCGTCCAGCGCGTGACTCAGGGGTGTAATACGCCGTGGGAAAAGGCCGTGGCGCTGCGCGATTATCTGCAAAATACCTGCACCTATACCCTGCAGGTGCAAACGCCGCCCACGGATGTGGACTTTGTGGCCTGGTTCCTGTTGGCCGAGCGCCAGGGCTACTGCACCTATTTCGCCTCAGCCATGACCGTGATGTGCCGCATGGCGGGCCTGCCTGCGCGCTATATCGAAGGGTATTTGGTGCGCCCAGAGGCGGGCGGCACGACCGTCGTGCGCGGGCTTAACGCCCATGCCTGGACGGAGGTGTACTTGCGCGGAGTGGGCTGGGTGACGTTTGACGCAACCCCCGGCGCGGGCGATCAGGATCAAAGCAATACGCCTGACGGCAGCCTGCCGCCCGAGCAGCAGGAGCAGCCGACCCCCACGCCCGAGCCTGCGCCCACGCCTACTCCCTCACCTACGCCTGAAGCGCAGCCTACTCCCACGCCGACCCCCGCCCCCGAGGGCGCAACGCCCACGCCATCGCCTACGCCCGAAGCGCAGCCTACTCCCACGCCTACGCCTCCGCCGCAGGATCCGCCCAAGGATCCTGGCCCACGGCTGCCCTGGCTGGCGCTGCTGTTGCTGCTGGCTTTGATGCTGCTGCTTGCCTGGCGCGCTCGCGTAACCGAGCCCATGTACTGCGCTGCCCGCGCAAAGGATGATGCGGCTGCGCTGCTGCTGCTGTGGCAGGCTGCGCTGCAATGCGCCGCGCAATTGGGCAAGCCCCGGCAGCATGCCGAAACGCCGCTGGCCTATGCCGCGCGCCTGGGGGACAGCCTGGGCGTATCGCTGCAGAGCCTGGCTGAGGCGGTCAGCGCCGTGCAGTATGGCCGTCACATGCCGTCGTCTGCCGCCGTGCAGGAGGCTGGGCGCGTGTATACCGCGCTGAACGAACAATTGAATCTGTGGCAAAAGGCTGTGTTGTGCCTGCGCCGCATGCTGCATGTGACGCGCCGTCGCTGACGCATGCAATTACCGCCCTTGGGACACACTGCTCCTAAGGGCTTTTTGCATGAAAAGGAGGCGTTCATATGACCGGTACGCCGCTGTTTACAGGCGTATGCACCGCGATGATCACGCCGTTTTGCGGCGGGGAGATCGATTATCCTGCCCTGGATGGGCTGCTGGAACGGCAGATCAGCGCAAAGGTTGACGCGCTGCTGATTGCCGGCACCACGGGTGAACCCAGCACGCTCAGCGATGCGGAATGGGAGAGCCTGACCGCCCACGCGCTGACGCGCATCGCGGGCCGCGTGCGGGTGATCGTGGGCACGGGCAGCAATAACCTGCGCGTCACCCTGCGCCGCGCGCGCTTTGCCGCCGATCATGGGGCCGATGCGCAGCTGTGCGTGACCCCCTATTACAACAAGGCGACGCAAGCCGGGCTGTATGCCTATTTTACGCGCATTGCGGATGAAAGCGCGCTGCCGGTGATGCTCTATAACGTGCCTGCGCGCACGGGGCTGAACATGCTGCCCGAAACCTGCGAAAGGCTGGCGCACCATCCGGGCATGATCGGCGTGAAGGAGGCGGCGGACGATCTGGGGCAGCTGGCGCGCCTGACCGCCCTGACCCCGCTGCCTGTGTATTGCGGCAGCGATCAGTGGATGGCGCCCGCCCTGCGGCTGGGCGCGCGCGGGGTGATCTCGGTGCTGTCCAACCTGTGCCCCGAGGCCGTGCGCATCCTGTGCCAATCCCAGCAGAAGGGCTGCGAGCAGTCCGCCGCCGCGCAGCAGCGCCACTTGGCTGCGCTGACGGACGCGCTGTTCTGCGAGGTCAGCCCAAGCCCGGTCAAGTACGCGCTGTCGCTGCTGGGGCTTTGCCGTGCCGAGGTGCGCCTGCCGCTGGTGCCTCTGCAGCCAGGCAGCCGCGAAAGATTGCAGAGCCTGCTGGCCCGGCATGGGCTGCTGCCCGCATGACGGGGCTGCTGCTATTTGGCGCGGAGGGCCGCATGGGGCGCGAGGTGGCGGCGCTGGCGGCACAATACGGCTTTACGCTGGGGGAAAAGGCGGAGGCGGCGATTGATTTTTCGCATCCGGATGCGTTGGATGCGGTGCTTGACGCCGTGCTGGCGCGCGGCATTCCGCTGGTGAGCGGCACGACGGGCTATTCGCTTGCCCAGCAGCAGCAAATCCACGCGGCGGCGCAGCGCGTGCCCATCCTGCGCTCGGCCAATTTCAGCCTGGGCGCGGCGGTGATGGCGCGGCTGCTGGCGCAGGCGGCAAGCAGTCTGCCGGGCTGGGATGGCGCGCTGATTGAGCGGCATCACGCGGGCAAAGTGGATGCGCCCAGCGGGACGGCGATTGCGCTGGCACAGGCCATGGCGCTGCCGCGGGAGGGCATCCTGTCCGTGCGCGGCGGCACGGTGCGCGGGCTGCATGAGGCAGGATTCTATGGCCCCGAGGAGCATTTGACCATCGTACACTGCGCCGAAAGCCGCGCGGTGTTCGCCCATGGCGCACTGCGCGCCGCCCGGTGGAGCATCGGCCGCCCGGCAGGGCTGTACGGCATGGAGGATATGCTGGAAACGGTGATATAAAAAAGCCCCGTCTGTGACGGGGCTTCAGCCTGTCGAAAAAGGGTGTTCGACAGGCTGCCGCTGAAGGTCAGCCTTACGGATCCAGCAGGCCGATAATCGCAATGCCCGCCACCGTAATAGCGATGGCCGCGTAGTGCTTCCAGCTCAGCTTTTCCTTGAGGAACAGGCGGCTCCACAGCACCGACACCGCGCAGTAGGAAGCGATGATGGGCGCGCTCATGGCCACGTGGGCCTTGTCCGCCAGGGCATAGATGTAGAAGAACTGGCCGATGGTCTCGCACACAGCACCCAGATACTTGGGGCCTTCGCTGCGCACGGTCAGCTTTTCGCGCTTGACAAACAGCACGTACCCCCCCGCAAGCAGGCCGGCGACCAGGAAGGTCAGCTCGTAGGCCACGTTGGCAGAGCCTTCATCCAGGGTTTCCAGCACCAGGCTGTCGGCAAAGGTGCCTGCCGCGTCCAGCACGCAGTAGAGGATGGGCAGCAGCAGGGCCAGGAAGGACTTGGCGTATTTGCGGTTGCCCGCCTCCTGACGGGCGGCGCGCAGCTCGTCGTCCTCGGTGGCTTCCACCACGCCCAGCAGGATTACGCCGCCGGCCACCAGCGTGATGGCGATCAGCTGCAGCGCGCCCATATCGCCAAGCCCCGCCGTGATGAGGGTCAGTATGGCCACCAGCGCGCCGGAGGAATTGCAGATGGGCGAGGAAATGGACAGCTCAATATAGCGCAGGCCGATATAGCCAATGGCCATGGATACGATGTAGAGCAGCGATACGGGAAGGTAGGTCAGGATGATGCTCAGGTTGATCTCTACGCCGTTTACGAAGATTTCGTAGCAGGCGTGCAGGCCCATCACAACGCCCACGGCCATGACCATCTTCAGGTAGGCGGTTTTATCGCCGCTCTCACGGCAGCCAATTTTGGAAAACAAATCCGAGCCGCTCCAGCACAGCAGGGCAGCCAGGGAATACCAGAACCACATGGTTGTATTTCTCTCCTTTTTTTCTGATGAAGATCCGTTTACTGCGCCCGCGCGCGGCTGAGGGTGATCAGGTGATACTGCGCCCGCGCGCCCAGCCGCAGCGGCAGCCAGGTGGTGCCCACGCCGTTGGAAACCAGCACGGTGACGCCGTGCTCCTCAATTTCGCCCGAGCGGTAGTGGTTGCCATAGCGCAGCCCGCGCCGGCTGGCGGTATAGGGCGCAAAGCCCAGCAGCGTCACCTGACCGCCGTGCGTATGCCCGCACAGAGCCAGATCAAAAAACGGATCCCTTTGTACATTATAAGCGTCCTCCAATGCGTCGGGCGCATGGGGGGCGTAAATCACATAATCCGCGCCGCGCACCTGGGCGGCCACGTCCTGATAGTCGGGCTCACCCCAATAGCAATCGTCCGTGGCGCACAGGGCGATGGTATCCTCCCCGCTGCGCAGCGTCAGCGCGCTGTTGACCAGCGGGGTGACGCTTTTTGACTGCATGGCGGCGCACAGCGCGTCGATATCGCCGTCCGCACGGTCATGATTGCCGATGACTGCGCACACGGCCAGGCGCGCGTGCAGCGGCGGCACGATGCGCCAGAATTCCAGGCTGTGGGCCGCATCCTCGCCGTAATCCCCGCCCAGCAGGATGATATCGGCTTCCAGGGCGTTGAGACGCGCCGCCAGATCATTTACGCGCTCCGCATCCAGCAGCGCGCCGTAATGGATATCCGAGGCGTAGGCCAGCTTCAGCCCGCTCAGCGATCTTGGGACGTGCGCGGAGCTGATTTCGTGCCGTTCCAGCCGCAGCTGGCGCGCCGCGTAGATTGGATACAGCCAACGCCGGGGACGCAGCGAGGCCATCAGGATGCCCAGCCGCGAGGGCGTATGGGGTCGCTTTGCGGGCGTTTTCATGGGCGAATCAGCTCCTTTCCTATCATTGAATAGGGATATAATATCATAGCCGATTAAAAAGCGCAAGATGGCGAAAGCGGCAATTATCAGACTGCGCCCTCCCCACGCAGTACAGCGCCCACAGCCGTGTCAGCGACAGGCAGGCTCCTGCCAGGGCATGCAAAAGCGCCTGCAATCTGATTAGCGATTGCAGGCGTTTTGATTTGCAATTTAAACGTCCATGATTTCGCACCCATACAGGCCGATATCGCCGCCGCCCCAGGATGATTCCAGGCACAGGGTAAGGCGGGATGCGCCGTCCGGCAGGGGGATGCGCAGCAGCGCCTGATGGTTTTTCAGCTTCAGGGAAACGGGGCCGTCCGGCATTTCGCAGATCAGGGTAGCCTCGCGCAGCAGCGGGGCGGGCATTTGCAGCGGCGGATCGTCCGCAAACACATGCGCGCGCATGGCAAAGTCCTGATACTTTTTACGCGGGGAAATGCTCTCCCGCGAAAAATCAGCATCCAGCGCCAGCCGCAGCGCCTGACGGCGCGCAGGGGCGGGCAGGGTGATGGTCAGCCGCGTGCCAGCGGGCAGCAGGATGCGGTTTTCAACGCCCGCGTGCGGGCGCTCCCAGCCGTTTTGCAGGATGGCCAGCTGCTCGGACGGCAGATCGATCTGCGTCGGCGCGGGGCTGCGCGTAAAGCCGGGAAGGTAGCAGCCGTCGTCCATCAGGCGGCGCTGTAGCTCGGCCATATGATCCTGATAAATGCCGCGCGGATCGCACGTTTTTTCCACGGCCAGCGCGGCGGCGGCGCCAGCAGCTTGGCCCATCAGCGAGCAGGTGGCCATCACGCGCGTGGAGCTCATGGCCAGGTGGGAAGCGCTGATGTTGCGCCCGGCGAACATCAGGTTATCGATGTTGCGCGAGTACAGGCAGCGATAGGGAATGGGATAAGGCGCGTTGACGGGCAGATGGTGCGAGGAGTAGCCCGGCGCGTAAAAGCCCGCGGGCAGGTGATTGTCCATTGTCCAGCCGCCGTAGGCCACTACATCGGGGAAGGGACGGCCGGTGGACAGATCCTGCTGGGTGAGCATATAGTCGCCCTCGTAGCGGCGGCTTTCGCGTTTGCCGGGCAGGAAGCCCACCCACTCCAGCTCCCAATTATCCGCGCCGTGATCGCCACGGTTTTTGATATGATCCCACACGCCAAAGGCGATTTTGAGCAGCCCCATGTTCAGCGTTTGCGTGTCGGCAATGGTATCCTGCTCGCCGCCCAGCTCAATCCACCAGAAGTTCACGCCTGTGCCGATGAAATCATGGTTCTTGTCCATCATGCTGGCGTCATCGGGGTAAACGTTCGCCCATTCGGGCGCGGTGAAGGGGCAGGGATGATCGGTCTGCCGGGCTTCAATCAGGCAGGAATTGCCCATCGTTTTGCGGTCAGCCTGCGCGGGAGCCTCGGATTCGCCCAGATCGTTTTGCCCTTCGCGGCCCACGCGGTAGGCTGCGCCGCACAGCGGGGCCAGGATGCTGTCGCCCGAGCAATCCAGAAAAATGTGCGCTTCCACGGTGTGGAAGGCATAGGTATTCAGCTGCCAGCCGGTAACGGACGTGATGCGGCCGCCCGCAGTTTGACAATCCAGGCAGGAGCAGTTGAGCAGCAGGGTGATGTTCTTTTCCGCCATCACGGCCTGCAATAGCACGCTATCCCAAAGGAAATAGTTCATGGTGGGATTGCGGTAGATGTTTTCCAGCTCCAGCTCCTGCAGGATGCCCGTTTCGCGGTTTTCCCTGCCGGCCGCGCCGCGGATCCACATGCGGATCTCGCTGCTGGCGTTGCCGCCAAGCACAGGGCGATCGTGCATCAGCACCACCCTGGCACCATGGCGCGCGGCGGAAATGGCGGCAATCATGCCGGCCATGCCGCCCCCGATGACGCAGATATCGGCCTGATGGCAGATGGCGTTATTCATGCTTAGCATATGCTTGTTCCTTTACGGCAGCGGAGAGATCGCGCAGCCGTTTCATCACATCGTTGGCGCCGCGGCCAAAGTAATCGTGCAGAGCAATGTATTCCTGATACAGCGCGTCGTAGGCGGCGGCCTGGCTGGCGTCGAGCTGATAGCGGATATCGCTCAGGCAGCTCATGCGCGCGGCGGCCTCGTCCAATTGATCGTAGCCGCCCTTTTGCGTGCCCGCCGCACAGGCGGACAAAATGGCCATGCCCACGGCCGGGGTAGGCAGGGGCTTGGAAATGTAGAGCGGGCGCTGAATGATATTGCTTAGCAGCTGCATGAACAGGGGGTTTTTGTAGGATATGCCGCCGCTGACATGCAGGGCGCGGATGGGCACGCCCGCGCGCTCGTGCGCATCGATGATGCAGCGCAGGCCAAAGCCCAGCCCCTCCATCAGCGCGCGGTAGATCTCCTCAGGACGGGTTTGCAGCGTCATGCCCAGCAGCATGCCGCTCAGGCGCATATCAGCCAGGCAGGAACGGTTGCCGTTCCACCAGTCCAGACAGATCAGCCCGCTTTCGCCGGGATGCAGCAGCGCGGCGCGGCGGGAAAGCTCCTCATGCGCGGAGATGTGCGCATCCTGCGCGGCGCGAAGCACTTCCTCGGGCGCGCAGCGGCTGACAAACCAGCCCAGCAGGTCGCCGAAGGCCGCCTGACCGGAGGCATAGCCGTACAGACCGGGCAGGGTGTTGTCCAGCATGATGCTGGTGGTGCCTTCTACGGGCAAAAATTGGGAATAGCACAGGATCATGGCGGAGGACGTGCCGGCTGCCAGCGCGGCGGGGCCGGGGCCTGTGATGCCCAGCGCGGGCAGGGAAGCCATGGCGTCGGGATGCGGGGCGGTGACGACGATGCCCGCGGGAAGACCCAGCCAGGCAGCCCGCTGCTGCGTCAGATACCCGCTGACCGCGCCGATATCGATGAGCCTTCCGCGCACCTTGGCGCCGATCATGCCGGCCAGGCGCGGATCGGCATAACGCAGCAGCGGCGGATAGCCCACGCCCTCGCGGTACTGCGCCTTGTGCGTTGCCAGCGAGCGCGCCAGGTTCTCATTGCCGGTAAGCCGCTGCGTCAGCCAGTCGCCGACCTCCAGAAAGCGGTTTGTCGCGTCAAACACATCGGGCGCCTCGCGCAGCACCTGCCACACCTTGGGGAAAAACGCCTCGGGGGACAGCCTGCCGCCCACGCAGGGAAGCAGCTCCGGGTCATGCTCGCGCATCAGCTCGGTCAGCCGCGCGGCCTCCCACTGCGCGGCATGGTGCTTCCACAGCTTGATATAGGCGTGCGGATTGCGCTCGAACCGGGGATCAAAGCACAGCGGCTCGCCATGCTGATCCACGGGCATCGGGGTGCTGCATGTAAAATCCATGCCCATGCCGATGATATCCGCGCGGTTGATATCGGACTGATCCAGCACGCCGTGCACGGTGGCATGCAGGGCGTCCAGAAAATCCTGCGGATGCTGCAGGGCATAATCGGGGGGCAGGGGCGTGCCGCAGGGCAGACGATCGGACATTACGCCGTGGGCATAGGGACATTCGGATTCAGATAGCACCGCGCCGTCGGATACGCGGCACAGCACGGCGCGGGCAGACTGGGTGCCAAAATCAACGCCGATGGTATAGGTTTGCTTCATAAAAAGTGCTTAGCCCTTTACGCCGGAGGTGGCGATACCTTCAACAAAGTATTTTTGCCCAACGATAAACAGGATGACGACCGGCACGATGGCGCTGGTGGCGGCGGCCATGGTGAGGTTATGCTCCTTGAATTCATCGAGCATGTACCACTGAATATTCTGCGATACGGTGTACAATTCCTTCTTAACCAGGAAAATCAGTGGAGCCATATATTCATTCCAGCTGCTGATGAAGGCCAGGATGATCAGCGACATCAGCGCGGCCTTGGTCAGCGGCAGCATGATGCGCAGGAAAATGCGCAGATGCCCTGCGCCGTCGATCTTGGCGGCTTCAATCAGATCGTTGGGCAATCCCATATAGAACTGCCGCAGCATGAAGATGGACGTGGCGCCAAAGAAGGCGGGCAGAATGATGGCCCACAGGTTGTTGTACAGGCCAATGGTCTTAAACAGCATAAAGCGGGGGATGATGGTCAGCTGGCTGGGCACCATCATGGAGGACAGGAACAGCATGAATACGACCTGCTTGCCCTTAAAATTGATCTTGGCAAAGGAATAGGCCGCTAGGGAGGAGATGAACATCTGCCCGATGATGCTGAACAGCGCAATGTAGAGGGTGTTGGCAAAGGCGCGCAGCATGGAGGCCTCTTCGTTCATCCATACGGTGGCGTAGTTTTGCCACTGGACCCTGGCAGGCAGCCAGTGGAAGGGCCGGGCAAATACCTCGGGCGCGGTTTTGAGCGAGGAGAGCACCATCCATACCAGCGGAACGACAAACAACACGGCGATGAGCGAAACAACGATGGTGCGCACGATGGCGGCCGCTCTTTCATTCTTTTTCATGGGGCGTTCTCCTTTCTTTAATAATGAACCCACTTCTTCTGTCCCCAGAAGTTGAGCAGGGTAATGACGAGAATGAGCACGAACAGCACCATGGACTGCGCTGCGGCATAGCCAAACTTGTAGCTGCCAAAGGCGTTGCCGTAGATTTCCACCACCATGGAGGTGTTGGCGTAGGAGGGGGAGCCCATGGTCATGATGTTGACGGAGGAGAAGATCTTGAATACTGCGATCATACGCACGATGACCAGATAGAAGGTGGTGGGGGATACCATGGGCAGCGTGATGTAGAAGAACTTCTGCATGCCGGTGGCACGGTCGATGTCGGCGGCCTCGTACAGGCTGGCGGGCACGCTTTGCAGCGCGGACATATAGATGACCAGCTCATAGCCCACGGCCGTCCAGATGACCATTACGATGATGGGAATTTTGTTCAATTGCAGGCTTACAAACCATTGCGGCGGGTTCTTAATGCCCAGCGCCAGCAGGATGGAGTTGATGACGCCGTCGTCGCGGAACATGAACTTGAATACGGCGGCCAGCGCCACAGCGCTGGAGATGTAGGGGATGAAGAAGGCCATGCGCAGCAGCTTTCTGCAATAGACCTTGTTGTTGAGGATATAGGCCAGCACCAGGGCCAGCAGGATGGAGGTGGGCACGGTGGCGATGGAATAGATGAACGTGTTGGCAAAGGCCTGGCCGAAGCGGCGATCCCTGGCCAGGTTGGCAAAGTTTTGCAGGCCGACCCACTTCAGCTTTTTCCAGCCGCCCAGAAAATTCCACTTGGTAAAGGACAGACCGATGGAGGCGAAGAAGGGGAAGGCCACGAAGACCAGAAACACAATCAGCGCGGGCAGGATGAAGGCATAGCCGATGAGGGTTTCCTGCCGCTGCAAGGCGCTGGTGCGCTTTGTCAGCCGCTTGCGGGCCGCCAGATCAGGATTGGACATGGTGTTTTCCTCATTTCTATGGCCCTCCCGCCCCTTGGCGAGGCGGGAGGGCACTGTGTTGCTTCAATCCGCCCTGGGATTGAAATAAATTAGTCAGCGTTCTTGATGGCTTCGTCGGCGATCTGCTTTGCCTGGGCCATGGCCTCCTCAGCGGTCATCAGGCCCTGATGCGCATAGCGGGTATACTCGTTGATCGCCTTGTTGACGTCGGTGTAGGCGGTCAGGATGGTGTCGGTGTAGGGAGGATTGTCATAGTTGACAACCACGCGCTTGAAGGATTCCACATCCACCAGCTTTTCGGCGTTTTCCTCGCTGCCAAATACCAGATCGACCAGCGCGTTGGTGTCGGTGCCCTTCCAGGAGGACTGATGGCCGGCGCAGATCAGATAGCGGGAGCCGTAGGTGGAATACCAGGCCAGCCAGTACCAGGCGGCCTCCTCATCGGCGCAGTTGGCGGCGATGCCGGCATGGGAGAAGTTGGACACGCCCGCCATGTAGTTGGTCTGACCCTTTTCCTCCACAGGCCAGGGGGCGAAGCCGGTGATCCACTGGGTGGGGTACTTGCTGGTATCGCGGATGAAGCGCACCATGTTGGGGCTGATGGCGGAGGCGGCGGTGTGACCCATGAACACGTCCTGGGTCTGGATGTTATCGTTGCGGTACACCTCCAGCGGATACCAGATCTTATCCTCTACCTCGGCCTTGATTTCGCGCTTGAGGGCGTTGACAATCAGCGGATCGGTGAAGTTGGACAGGCCGTCCTCGCCGAAATACTGATCGTGGCCGTACACCTGGTACCATACATAGGTGAAGTAGTTGACGCTGTGATAGTCGGAGCCGCCGTAGAGCACGGTGTTGCCCGCCTCGTCCTTCTTAGTCATGGCGGCGCAGGCGGCCAGGTACTCGTCCCAGGTCCATTCGGTGGGCAGCTCGCCCAGGCCGGCCTCGTTCCAGTCGGTCATGTTGATGGAAACATAGTAGCTCAGGCCGCCGCAGGGGAAGGTGTAGTACGTGTCGTCATACTTGTACACATCGGTGCCCCAGTTGTCTACCAGGTTGATGTTGTACTTTTCAATGTAGTCGGTCAGCTCCATGTACAGGCTGTTTTCCCAGCGGCGATAGGCGTTGGCCAGGCCGAAGGAGGCCAGCACGTCGATTTCACCGGCCATCAGGGCGGCGTCAACGGCCACGTTGCCGTCGGAGTTGTTGTTGTAGGAGGTCAGCTCAACCTTGACGTTGGGATAGGTCTGGTTGAATTCAGCGATCATGTCGTCCATGCCCTGGGAGCCCTTGAAGGGAATCCAGAAGCGCACGGTGCCGCTGACGGCGGCGGGATCCTTGGCCAGGATCCAGGAGGTGATGTCGGGCTGCTCATCGGCCATGGCCATGGGGAGGGCGCACAGCAGCAGCACCAGCGCGGTCAGGAAAGCGAGTGCCTTTTTCATGTGGGGATACCTCTTTCTTTTATATTTTGGAAACGCTGTGGCGTTTGCCATTCTCTGTTGTCAGCCCAGGAAGGCGCCCTGTCTGCGCAGGGTGTCGCGCAGGGCTTGCACGTCGATCTGCCGGGGGGAGATGTGCGCTGCGGCGGCCTGCGCGGCTGCCGTGCCCGCCGCCTGCCCCAGCGCCATGCAGGGGGGCATCACGCGGATGGCCCCGGCGGCTTCGGACGTGGCCGACACGCTGCGCCCGGCCACCAGCAGGTTTTCCACCTTCAGGGGCACAAGGCAGCGGTAGGGCACGCCGTAGTACTCGCCGTTTTCCACCGTGACGTATTCGTTGCTCATCGGGCCGAAGCGCCCGTGCACGTCGATGGAGTTGGCTGCTAGCAGGACGCTGTCGTCAAAGAGCACGCCGTGCAGCACATCGTCGGTGGTCAGGATATATTCGCCCTTGATGTGCCGTGTTTCGCGCACGCCAATGTGCGCGGGCGTGCTGAGCAGCACGGCGTTTTCGCAGCCGGGCACGTATTTGCGCAGGAAGCGGAAAATCTGCTGCACCTGCTCGCGGCCCTCCATCTCGGCGCGGGACAGCTGATCGGGATCGGTGGCGTCCACGCCCATGATGCGCGAGGTATTGATATTCCACTCATCCTCGCGCACACCGCGGAAGATGCCGATGGACACGCGCTGCAAATCCCAGTCGCCGTTGGCGCGGGCCTGAGCCACCCGCCAGTGGAAGGAGCGGTAGTTTACGCCGTCCTTGCGGTAAAAGTTATCGCGGTTCGCATCGATATCGGCCTCCACCTTGGCGGAATCCACATGGCCGATGCGGAAGAACATCGTCACCGGCTGGATGCGGCCGCTGGCCTCGTCGCCCATCTCGCAGGGCACGCCGCTGCGATAGGCAACGTCCGCGTCGCCCGTGCAGTCGATCACGATATCGCTTTTTACCAGCTTCAGCCCGCCCTTGCTCATGATGACCAGGCCGGTCAGGTGGTTTTCCTCCATCACGGGGGATACGAACGTGCTGTGGAACAGCACCTGCACTCCGGCCTCGCAGCACATTTCATCCAGCACCACCTTGAGCGCCTCGGCGTCAAAGGGGGTAACGTGGTTGTGCCCCACCACGATGTAGGAGGTAAAGGCGGAGCCTGCGGGCACCTGGCCGGGATCGATGGCCGCCCCGCGGGCAACCAGGCGATCGACGATCTCCTTGAACAGGCCGCGGATGATCATATTTTCGCCATCCTTGTCATAGCAGGTCATAAAAGGATTGACCTGCCCCAGCGTCGCCATACCGCCCAGGCAGTTGCCGCTTTCAATCAGCAGGGTTTTGGCGCCGTTGCGCGCGGCCGCAATGGCGGCGCATACGCCCGCCGGGCCGCCGCCCACCACCGTCACCTGCGCGGCGTAGCTTTCATTCAGCGCACAGGAAAAATTGTACATGCTCGGTTCCTCCCCTTGTTTATTCCTGGTCAAACAGCGTGCAGCCCGCCTTTTGCAGCGCATCCTGCACCAGATGATAATCCAGCTCGCGGGGCAGCTCCCCGCGGCTGGCGCACAGCGCCGCCGCCGTGCCCGCCGCCTGACCCGTAGCCAGACAGATGGCCATCACGCGGTAGGATGCGTGCGCGCGGTGCGTGCCGCTGATGCAGCGCCCGGCGGTCAGCATGCCGTCCACGCCGCGCGGCACCAGCGCGCCGTAGGGGATATCATAGGGAATGGCAGGCTGGGAGTGCCCCTCGGCCTGGCCGCCGCCCGCGGGATTGTGGATATCAATCAGGAACCACGCCTTATGCACCACCACGTCGGGGCAGCGCGTGCCCGTTTCCACATCGATATCCTCGATGCGGCGCAGACCCTCGATGCGGCGCGTCTCGCGCACGCCCAGCGTGGCGGCGGAGGACTTGACGCGGCAGTTTTCATAGCCGGGCACATACTTGCGCAGGAAAACGATGATCTTGTCAATCTGCGCGCGCAGGGTCAATTCGGCCGTTACTTCGTCCTTGGGGGTCAGGATATCCAGGCCGTTTGCCTGGGTGGCGTTCACATTGCGCTCGCCGGGATAGAAGGTTTTGTGCAGGCGCACGATGGATACGTTCTGGGGAAGCTCGCCGCGCTCGCAGCATTCGCGGCACAGCTGGCTGTATTTTTTGCCGTCGGGCAGGGTGACGGGATCACTGCCGCCAAAGCAGGACAGCGCGCGGCTTTCATCCAGATGATCGACCAGGAACTCGATGGTTACAGGCTGGCAGCGGCCATCCTGCTCGCGGCCAATGTGATACTGCGCGCCCGCGCGCATCGCGGCAAAGCCGTCGCCCGTCGCGTCGATAACTACGCTGGCGTGCAGCTCCTGCAGACCCAGCGCCGTGCCTGCCAGCACGCCCGTCACGCGGGAGCCGTCCTTGAGCACCTCCACCACCGGGGTGTGCAGGAAGATTTCCACGCCGCTTTCGTGCGTCAGGCGCAGCAGGCGCTCCTTGGCTTCTTCTACATCCACGTGGATTTCGCGCCCGTTGCGGGTGGCGATCAGCGGCACGTCCTCATGGCCCTCGGCCAGCAGGGCGACGATTTCATCATAAAAGCTGCCTGGGGCGACATTGCCCAGGATGGGCTGCACCTGCCCGGCGGTGAGCATGCCGCCCAGCAGGCCGCTGCGCTCCAGCAGGGCGGTGTGCGCGCCCATACGCGCCGCGGCAACCGCCGCGCCAACGCCCGCCGGGCCGCCGCCCACCACAAGCACATCATACTGCAAAGAGGGAACAGTAGCGGAAATCATAGCTGCTTTCGGCTCCTTTTTGATTTTTGCACCGGTCTAAAAACAAAAAATAAGAAAAAATCGGGTTTTTATGTTAAACGCTTTCGCGCTCAACCATATAGGAAGGCACCACGATGGAGCGCATGGGCTGCTTGGGATCGGCCAGGCGGGAGAGCATCATCTCCGCCGCCTGCGCGCCCATGGCGTCCTGACGGATGTTAACGGCCGTCAGCGGCGGCGTGGCGTAGCCGCACAGGGAGTTATCCTCGTAGGAGATGATGGAAACGTCCTGCGGCACGCGCAGACCCGTCTCGTACAGAAAGCGCATCGCACCCAAGGCGGCCTGGGGGTTAGCACCCACCAGCCCATCGAAACGGCGGCCCGCCTGCCAGCTTTCGCGCAGTGCCTGGCAGGCGCTTTCACCGTTGTTGTGCTGGCCGTAGAGCACCATATCCGGCTGGAAGGGCGTGCCCGTATCGCGGCAGAAGCGCTGCATGGCGCGCAGGCGCGGCTGCGCGGACAGGAAGGTGTGCGGGCAGTTCATCAGGCCGATCTGGCGGCGGCCCCGGCGATATAGTGCCATCAGCGCGTCATAGGTGCCGCCCTCCAGGTTGGATATTACGCAGTCGCACAGGGTAGAGGGCGAATCGATGCCTACTGCCACCAGCGGGATGCCCGTGGCCAGGCAGTCGGGCAGCAGATGTCCGTCCAGAAAGCCGCCCAGCAGGAACACGCCGTCTACCTTGCGCTCACGCAGGAGCTTGGGCAGCTGCGGCGCGCCGGGAGCGGCGCTGGGCAGAAAATACTCGATGATCACGCTGTATTCGCTGTCGGCCAGGCGGTCAATCAGCCCCTGCATGACATTGAGCGAAAACAGACCCACCGACTGCGAATAATCGTAGCAGGCGGAGCGCTTCTGATCGGAAAGGATGACGATGCCCAGGCACTTGGTGGCGCGCCAGCTGAGGTTGCGGGCGTTGCTGTTGGGCACATAGCCGGTATCCTGAATGACGGCCAGCACCTTTTCGCGCGTTTCGGCCTTGACCAGGGGACTGTTGTTGAGCACCAGCGACACCGTGCTGCGGGAAACGCCTGCGATGGCGGCGATTTCGCGGATGGTGATCATGTGCGCACAGCCTCCCTTGAATTTTTAGACCGATCTAAATCTCCTGAAAATAAAATTCCCTTGTACCGGGAAAGAATAATGATTGAACTATTGCCAGTATAACGCGGAAAGACACGGCTGTCAACTGTATTTTCAACCGGTACAAAGGAAATTTTTCTACATGCAGCGCGGTGTCAGCGCCCAAGCAGCATCTTGGCCGCGTCCACCAGATAGCGCGCATGATCCTCGCGCAGGGCCATGGGCAGGTGCGTGGCGGCGACTTCATAGTTGAACGTGCCCTCATAGCCGATATCGCGCAGGGCGCGCATGACCTCCTCCCAATCGATGGTGCCAAAGTAGGGCATGCTGTGGTCGTCGCGGGTGCCGTAGTTATCATGCAGGTGCAGCACGCGGATGCGCTTGCCCAGCAGGGTCATGCTTTCATACTGCGGATGCTTGCCGAAATTGGCATGACCCACATCCCAGCATGCGCCGCACGCCATGCGGTCCACGATCTCGCGCAGCTCCTCGGGATAGGTGGTGTACATGTTCTCCACGCACAGGGTAACGCCGCGGGCCTTGGCGTATTCGTTAAAGGGGGTCAGCAGCGCCACCGTGCGGTCAATCAGCGTGTGCTTTTCGGCGTCGCGCTGGGGGTGGATGACGGCGTATTTGGCGCCGATATAGGCCGAGGCGTCGATGGCGCGGTAGGTCATCTGATCGCAGAAGGCCAGGCGCTCCTTGTCGTCCATCTCATAGTTATAGAAGGGCAGGTGGGTGTGGGAAACGGCTAAGCTGTTGCGGCGGATGGCGGCCAGCACGGTATCCAGATTTTGCTGCCAGTCGCCGTCCAGGATGGGCTCGTGCTTTTCAGGCTCGTCATAGATGGTGGCGGCAAAGTTTACGTCCACTGCCTCAAAACCCATGCGGCCAAAGAAATCCATGGCCTCGGCCATGGGCACGCGCAGATCGTTGGGACGGGCGCTGTAAAGACCGGAATTGGTGGAAATCAGCATCAGAATGCCTCCTTCAGTGTGAAACGGACAATTTAGACCGCTCCAATTTTCGAGAAAACAGAAACTGCGCCGATTGAGATTCATCACTTTCGCGCAGTCTGCCGTTTCTCGATATTGTTATCTTAGCGCAAAGAAAAAGGGATGTCAAGCAAAACTAAGCGTGAATCGCGTGCACGTTGATTTCAAATTCCGCGTCGTCCAGCGGCTCGCCAAATACGTCGCAGCCCGCGTAGGCAAAGCGGCGAATGCGCACGGTATCGCGGTCAATGGGGTGCAGCTGCAGCGCGCCGCGGCGCAGGATGGGGCGGGACGCGCGCAGCGCCAGCGCCTCACGGGTGATGGTCATGACCTGCGCATCCTCGCGTCCCCAGGGATAGGGGAAGCGGCAGAAGGGATCGGCCGCGCCCTCCATGCCTGCCTCGTCGCCGTAATAGACGCTGGGCATGCCGGGCAGGGCGGCGTAAAGCTTCCACATTTCGGCCAGACGGCGGATGGCCAGCGCGCGCTGCGCATCGCTCAGGCGGCAGCCCCCGCGCTCCAGCGGATCGACACCCTCCCAGGCTTCGCCGGCCAGCACGTTCAGCAGGCGCGCACGGTCATGACTGCCCATCAGGTTCATCAGCGAATAGAAGAAGGGCAGGGGATAGTTTTCCCGCAGGCTTTCTACCCTGCGGCAGAAGGCATAGGCGTCCAGCGTGCCGGTGACAAAGCCGATGGCGGCTTCGCGCAGGGGATAATTCATCACGCTGTCCAGCGTATCGCCCAGGCAGTAGCAGCGCTGCGCGCCGTAGGATACCTTGTTGCTTGCGTCCTCCCAGACCTCGCCCAGCAGCGCCGCCTGCGCATCCTGCGTGCGGACGGCGGTGCGCAGATCGCGCAGGAAGCGCATGGGCAGCTCGTCCGCCACATCCAGCCGCCAGCCGGCTGTGCCCGCGCGCATCCAGCGGCGCGCCACGCCGTCCTCCGCCAGGATGAACCGGCGGTAGTCCTCGTTGTCCTTGTTGACCTCGGGCAGGGTATCCACGCCCCACCAGCACTTGTATTTATCCGGAAAACGCTCAAAGGTGAACCACCCGGCATAGGGGGAATCGGGGCTTTGATACGCGCCCACGCTGTCGTAGCGGCCGTAGCGGTTAAAATACAGGCTGTCGTCGCCCGTGTGGTTGAACACGCCGTCCAGCAGCACGCGCATGCCGCGCTTGGCGGCCTCCTCGCACAGGCGGGTCAGATCCGCCTGCGTGCCCAGCATGGGGTCGATCCGGGTATAATCGCCGGTATCATAGCGGTGATTGCTGCGCGCCAGAAAGATGGGGTTCAGATACAGCACGGTGACGTGCAGCGATTGCAGATAATCCAGCTTGGAGATGATGCCCTGCAGGTCGCCGCCGAAGAAATCCCGCGAGTGCGTATCACCGTTGCGGGGATCAAACAGCGCCAGCGGAGCCTCGTCCCAGTTTTCATGCAGATAGATGTCCTCGCGCGTATACCGCGGCGCGCGGCTGCGGCAGAAGCGGTCGGGGAAAATCTGATACATGACGCCCTCGCGCAGGAAGGCGGGGGGCGCATAATCCCGCGCGTACACGGTCAGCTGAAAGGACGGGGGCGCCGAAGCATACGTTTCGCCCACGCCGCCCAGGCCGTCGCGCGCGTTGCCCAGGTATTCTGTTTGCCCGTTTTCCATCACCGCTGCGAAATAGTACCACAGCAGGCGCGGGGTGGCGGGCGCGGCAAAGCGCAGCTCGTAGCCGTCGCGGCCGTCGGGCTGCAGGGGGATGGTATAGGGCTGGTTGTTGAGCGTAATGACGGCGTTGACCGCGCGCGGCCTGCCCTGGCAATAGACGCGAAGACGGACGATATCACCGCAGCGGACCGCGCCGAAGGGGGCGCGGCAATCCAGCGAGCGGGAGTCGTGATACAGCTTCATAAAAGCACCTCGGTCGTTCAGGCTTGCAGATGAACATGCAGCGCGCGGCCAATCAGCAGGCTGGCGGCATAGCACACGGCGGCGCACAGCACCACGGCCGCGCCTACGCCGCAGCCCAGCGGCACGGATACGCACAGCCCGGCCACGCCGCTGAATACGGAAATCAGCACGCTCAGCAGGGCATGCTGGGCAACGCTGCGGGCGATGTTGCGCGCCGCGGCGGCAGGCAGGATCAGCAGCGCGTTAATCAGCAGAACGCCCACCCAGCGGATGGAGAGCATGACAGCCACGGCCACCAGGATGACAAAGGCGTATTCCACCCATTTGACGGCGATGCCGCGGCTTTGCGCCAGCTGCGGATTGACGGCGGTGAGCAGCAGCTGGTTGTACAGCGCCGCCCACAGGATCACGCCCACGGCCAGCGCGATGGCCAGCCACAGGATATCGGCGGGCGCGATGGCCAGCACGTCGCCTACCAGGATGGAGGAGTATTTATTGTATTGTCCGCTGCCGGAAAGGATCAGCAGCCCCAGCGCGATGCCGGCGGAGGAGAATACGCTGATGGTGGTATCCGACGAGGCTGAGCCCGTGCGGTTGATGCGTGTAATCAGCACCGCCCACAGGATGCCGAACAGCACCAGGATCAGCGTAACGTTGCTGAGCCCCAGCAGCACGCCCAGCCCCAGGCCCGCCAGCGCGCTGTGACCCAGCGCATCAGAAAAAAAGGCCATGCGCTGATTGACCGCCATGGTGCCCAGCAGCGCCAGCAGCGGGGTCGGCAGCAGCAGCGCCAGCAGCGCGTTTTTCATAAAGGCGTAGCGGAACAGCTCAAAGGGCAGCAGCGCATCCATCACGCGATATACGGTTTCCATGCTTTACGCCTCCTTGCCGGCCGCCGCGGGGAAGGCCTCGCGGAAGGTTTCACAGCCAAACACCGTATCGGGCGTGCCCTCGCACAGTACGGTTTTGTTCAGCAGCACCATGGTATCGGCGTAGCGGCGCACCAGCGACCAATCGTGGGAGATGAGCAGGATGGCCATGTGGCGGCTCTTTTTCAGCGCTGATACGGTATCCAGAAACAGGCACAGGCCGTTCTGATCTACGCCCGATACCGGCTCGTCCAGCACAAGCAGGTCGGGGGTGGGAGTGAGGGCCATGGCCAGCAGCACGCGCTGCAATTCACCGCCGCTGAGCTGTCCCAGCTGGCGGTTGGCCAGCTTTTCGGCGCGGGCCAAAGCCAGCGCTTCCAGCACCTGCGCGCGCGTTTTTTTGCCAACGCCCGTCCATACCGGGCGGCGTGTGAGCGATGCGGCCAGAAAGTCCGTCACGGTGACGGGCATCTGCTTGTCAAAGGGCAGCTGCTGGGGCACATAGCCCGTGCGCACCGAGCGCAGCGGCCGCTCCTGATTATCCATATGGCGGATCTGCCCCGTATGGGGAATCTGCGACAGCAGCGCCCGCACCAGCGTGGTTTTGCCCGCACCGTTGGGGCCTACCAGCGCGGTGAGCTGGCCGCAGTGGATGTGCATGTTTACATCGCTCAGCAGCGTATCGCCGCCGGCGGATACCGAAACATGCTCCAGCTCGATCCGGCACAGCCCGCAGTGCTCGCTGTGCATATGTTCCTGATGGTGATGGCCGTGCGTGGGATCATAGGGCGAGGGTATCTGACTCATGAGCGCTCCTTGCGGCGGATTCCGCCTGACGGGTTTGATAATCGCGGCACAGCGCGGATAACGGGCATGCGTCGCAGTGCGGATTGCGCGCGGTACATACCCGGCGGCCATGCCAGATCAGCCAGTGATGCGCGGCGCTCCAATCCTCGCGCGGGATGGCGCGCTGCAGCTGCTTTTCAGTATCCAGCACGTTATTGGCCTCCGCCAGACCCAGCCGGTTGCTGACGCGGAAAACGTGCGTATCCACCGCGATGGCGGGGATGTTGAAGGCGTTGGACAGCACCACGTTGGCCGTTTTACGCCCCACGCCCGGCAGGCTGGTCAGCGCGTCCATATCGGCGGGCACCTCGCCGTTGTATTTTTCGGTGATGATTTGGCAGGCGGCCACGATGTTGGCGGCCTTGGTCTTAAAGCCGCAGGACTTTATATAAGGGTATAGCACCTCAGCCGTGGTGGCCGCCATGGCGCGGGGATTGGGAAAATCCCGAAACACGGCGGGTGTGACCTTGTTCACCTGCTTATCCGTGCATTGGGCGGACAGCATGGTGGATACCAGCATTTCATAGGGATTGGAAAAATGCAGCTCGGCCTTGGCTTCAGGGTAGGTTTCCTGCAATACGCGCAGGATCTCGGGCTTGTTTACCGTCATTTTCGCAGCGCCCCCTCCAATGGTTTGCGGTATTTACGCAGCAGCAACAGGAAAAGCAGGTATACGGGATACAGGATGGGCTGCATGATCAGCCGCGTGCCGATGTATTCCGCCGCGGCGGTCTTGGTGACCCAGTTGAGCGCCCAGATGGAGTTGAGCAGCGCATAGCACACGATGGACACCAGCAGCTGGCACAGGGCGCAGCGGGCGAGGGACAAATCCTTTTTGTGCAGGAACAGGGCATAGAAAAGCCCCACCAGGAAGGCTGTGAGCGTATAGCCAAAGTAGAAGGAGCCCGAGCTGAACAGCAACGCGCCCAGGATATCGGCCACCACCGCCACCGTCACCGTGGGCGCTACGCCAAAGAGCATGCCGCACACGGCGATGGGCAAAAAGCCAAAGGACAGCACCAGGGCATTGGGGATGATGGTGATCTTGCATACCTCGGCCAGCACAATATTGAGCGCGGCCAGCATGCCCATCACCGCGATTTCGCGCACGGTGAAGCGGCGCTTCTGCACAGTCAGGCACAGCACCATGCCCACGCCCAGGGCAATCAAAATCAAAACCGTCAAAAGCGCCGAGTGCGCGCCGACAAAATCAAGAATTGCGTGCAAAACAGTATCCAACACAGGCAGAACCCCCTCAAAAATGCGGATGTATAGTTATTACCAGTCCCAGTCGTCCGCGTCGTCCACGCCGCGCACGGTATAGCTTTCCAGCAGGAAGGCCTGCAGGGCTTCGCGGTTGGCCTCGTAGTCAATTTCCTGCGTGGCCATATCGTAATAGTAGAATTCATGCCCCGTATTGCCCACGGGGATGCGCAGCTGCTCAATTTCGGCGCTGCGCAAGTCAAAGGCATAGCCTGCCGCGGTCATCATATCGGCCAGGGTCATATTGGTATCCACAATGCTTTTCCAGATGGTCACGGTGGCCAGCTTGGTAGCCTCGGGCCAGGTGATATCGCGCAGGCTATCGGCCAGGGAGGATACCACGTTGCGCGCGCGGGTGGTGCGGCGATAGTCGTAGCTCTCGCCGTCCACGCGGCCGCTGGAACGGATGCGCATATAGATAACCGCCGCGTAGCCACGGAAGTGATAGGTGCCAGCGCCCGACAGCACAGGCTCCGTCCAGTCGGACTTATAGGTCAGCTTATCGCGCAGCCGGGTGGCTTCGCCGCTGGTAATGGTGATATCCACGCCGCCCAGTGCGTCGATGATCTCGCCCACGTCCGTCCAGTCCACCAGGATATACTTGTCGATTTCCAGGCCAAAGTGCGAGTTGATGGTATCCACCAGACCTTGCAGGCCAAAGCGGCTGGCCACAGCGTTGATGCGGCCGTACTTGCCGTCGGGGCGCAGCACCAGCATATCGCGGATAAACGAGGTGAGCATGATGCGGTGCGCCACGGTATCCACCGTCACCAGCATGATGCCGTCGGTGTAGTTATCCATGTTGTTGATATCGCACTTCCAGGTGTCGGCGCACAGCAGCAGGTAGTGATGCACGCCTTCAGGCGTTTGGGGGATATCCTGCGGCGCGTAAGTGGCGATGGGCTTGGGATCCTGCTGCGCCAGCGCGCAGACGGGCAGAGACAGGCAGAGAATCAGCAAAACTGCTATGATCTTTTTCAGCATGGCGTAGTACCTCCCGTGGCGGGGTCGTATTGTTCAATGGGAATCTGCGCGTCATGGAACAGCTGCAGGGAGAAATCGTCCGGGTATCCCTGCTCGTACACAACCCGGCGAATGCCGGCGTTGATGATCATGCGCGTGCACAGCGAGCAGGGCTGATGCGTGCAGTATAGCGTTGCGCCGTCGATGGACACGCCCAGCCTGGCGGCCTGGATGATGGCGTTTTGCTCGGCATGCACGGCATAGCAGATTTCAGCATGCGTGCCGCTTGCCACGCCCAGCTTGCGGCGCAGGCACTCGCCGCGTTCCTTACAGGTGGGCAGGCCGGCGGGCGCGCCGTTATAGCCGGTGGTCATCACGCGCTTGTCCTTTACAATCACAGCGCCGATGGCCCGGCCGGGGGTATAGCAGCTGGTCCAGGTGGATACCAGATGCGCCATATCCATAAAGCGAACATCCCACTTGTGCAAGCAATCGCCTCCAAACGCAGCGTATAGCATACGCATCATACCGTATCATTGTATCCTGTTGTGCGGTGGCTGTCAATTGCATGAAACGTAAAAATGAAGGGGTATACGCCCCTTCATTGAGATTGTTAAAAGCGAAGCTAACTTAGCGAGAAGTAAAGAAGGGGCGCAGCTCCTTCTTTTTTAATTCCGCAGCAGCGACATGTGCGGTGCGAGGAGCAGCCGTCAGGCTGCTTCCTATGTCATTTTCTGCCCGTGAGCCTTTGGCTCACAAGAAAACGACGTTCCCGCAGAAAGCCTGCTTTAGCTGACTTTCTGCGGAAGGCGAAGCCTCTTAGCCTTTTACCGCGCCCGCGGTTACGCCCGCGATGATGTACTTCTGGCAGCACAGGTAGAAGATGATGATGGGCAGGATGCTCAGCATAATCAGCGCCATCATGGCGCCCAGGTCTACATGGCCGTAGCTGCCCTGCAGATACTGGATGTGGATGGGGATGGTCTTGTACTTGGTGCTGTCCAGTACCAGGTAGGGCAGCAGATAGTCGTTCCATACCCACATGATCTCCAGCACGCCCACGGAAATGAAGATGGGCTTCATGATGGGCAGCACCACGCCGAAGAACGTGCGGATGGGCCCGCAGCCGTCGATGGCCGCGGCTTCCTCCATGGCCAGGGGCATGCCCTTGACAAAGCCGCTGAACATAAACACCGCCAGGCCCGCGCCAAAGCCCAGGTAGACCACGGGGATGCTCCAGGGGGTGTTCAGCTTCAGCGTGTAGGCCGTGCGCGCTAGGGTGAACATGACCATCTGGAAGGGCACTACCATGGAGAACACGCACAGGAAGTACACCACCCTGGAGGCGATATCATCCACGCGGGAGATGTACCACGCCGCCATGGAGGTGCACAGCAGGATCAGGATAGCCGACAGGATGGTGATCATAAAGCTGTAGCCCGCCGAATACAGGAAGGGATACGCGCCGGAGGTGAGGCCGTTTACATAGTTGCTCCAGCCCACAAAGGTTTCCTGGTTGGGCAGGGCGAACACGTTTGAGTTAACGGCAATGTTATCCTTAAAGCTATTAATCAGCACCACGACAATGGGCATCAGATAAAACAGGCTGATAATTGCGAAAAGCACGGACAGCGCAATGCCCCATTTTTTACTGGTACGCATCACTGCTGCACCTCCTTTTCATGGGTCGCGCGCAGCTGAATCAGCGCGATGGCGGCCACCAGGATAAAGAACAGCACGGCCTTGGCTTGGCCTACGCCGCGGGATTTTGCATTCATATAGAAGGTATTGTAGATGTTCAGCGCCAGCATTTCAGTGGTTTTGATCTGCACGCCGTTTTGGAAGATGTAGGGACGACCCTCGTTGAGCACCATGTTCTGGTCAAACAGCTTAAAGGAGTTGGTCAGCGTCAGGAAGGTGCAGATGGTGATGGAGGGCATGACGGTGGGAATGGTGATCTTCCACAGGATCTGCCAGCCGTTCGCGCCGTCGATACGCGCGGCTTCCAGCATATCCTCGGATACCGATTGCAGGCCGGCGATATAGATAATCATCATATAGCCCACCTGCTGCCAGCACATCAGCACAATCAAGCCCCAGAAGCCATAGTGGGTATTGAGCACGATGGCCGTGGGCAGGATGCCGTTGAAGATGCGCTGCCAGATGTAGCCCAGCACGATGCCGCCGATCAGGTTGGGCATGAAAAACACGCCGCGGTAGATATTGGCCCCTGGAATTTTGCGCGTGAGGGCGTAGGCCACGGCGAAGGACAGCACGTTAATCAGGATCAGTGATACAATGGCTACCAGCGCCGTATACCAGAAGGCATGCAGAAAGCTGGCGTCCGTCAGCGCCTTCTGATAGTTTTGCAGCCCCACCCATTTGGCGTTGCTGGTGGTGGTAAAGGTGCAGAAGGAAAGATAAAGCCCCTTTACAAACGGCCAGAGAAAGCCGATGCAGAACGCCGCGAAGGTAGGCAGCAGAAAGATGGCGAAGCAGCGCTGAATCGGGCGGCGAATCAGGCGCGAATTGACGGCGACGGTTTCTTTTTTACGCTTGGGCTGCGTTATTTGCTGCATGGTAAATCCCCCTGTACGGAAAAATCGGGGGGCGGGAATGATCCCGCTCCCCCGCGCTTAGGTGCTCTTATTCGTTTACGTTGGCATACTGCACGGCCCAGCCCTGAACGAACGCGTCAACCACGTTGTCCCAGCTGCCGCCGGCGCAATACTGCATCATGGCGTCCACAACGCCCGCGCGCCACGCGTCAACGTTGGGGGTATGGTTGAACGCCCAGGTGACCACGTAGTTGCCCTCGGCGATGTAGGCGTTGGCGTCGTTGAAGAATACGTTGGAGGAAGCCTTGGCAGCCTTGAAGGGGATGGGGCCAAACTGCTCGGCCATCATCGCGGTGCCTTCTTCGCTGGTGACAACCCAGTACAGGAAGTCCAGGGTCGCCTTGATATCGGCCTCAGAAGCCTTGGAGTTGACAGCCCAGCAGTTTTCGGTGCCGCAGCACAGGCCGGCCTTTTCCTCGCCCTCAACGCCGCAGTAGATGGGGATCATGGCCAGGTCTTCGGACTTCATGCCGAACTTTTTGCCAATCAGGTTGGCGTATTCCCAGGTGCCGTTCTGATAGAAGGCAGCCTTGCCGGTGCCGAACTCGGATTCAGCCTGATCGCCGGTAGCGGTGGCCAGATCAGCGGGCTTGGTGGCGGAGTTGTTGATGTACAGATCCCAGATGTTCTTGAAGTTATCCAGGTAGGTGCCCTTGATGGTGGCGGGCTTCTCGGTTACGTTGTCATCGCGGAACTCGTAGTACAGGGGCATGTTGGCCAGATGGCCGGAGAAGCGCCAGGAGGAGGAGCCGTCCAGGCCGGCGGAGGTGAAGGCGTCAAAGCCCAGCTCCGCAGCGCGGGCGTGGATATCCTCGGCAACAGCCTTCAGGCTGGCGAAATCCTTGATTTCCTCCAGCTTGTGGCCGGCCTTTTCCAGCAGCGCCTTGTTGACGATGATGCCGAAAGCCTCGTAGCAGTAACCGGCGGCCAGCAGCTCGCCGTTTTCGCCGTAGAGGTTGAAGTCGTCGGTGGTCATTTCGTTGGCGAAATCAGTGCCGTTCAGATTCAGCATATAATCGCGCCAGGTCTGGAGACCTTCCAGGTTGCCGCACTGGAACAGGGTGGGGGCAGCGCTGCTCTTGTCCATTTCAGCGGTCAGGGTCTGGGAGTAGGTGCCGGAGGCGGCGGTTACGACGGTCACCTGCACGCCGGTCTTTTCGGTATAGGTCTTGGCCAGCTCCTGCCAGGCGGCGTCGGCTTCGGGCTTGAAGTTGAGGTAGTACACCTTGCCGCCCTCGGCGGAGGCAACGGAGGCGACCATCGTCATTGCCAGGCACAGAGCCAGAAGCAGCGCGAAGAACTTTTTCATGAAGGTATCGCTCCTTTTTGCGGATAAACCGCGAATTTGCGCGGAGGAAAGGGCTTTTCCATATTCGATTATCGCTTTCTTTCCCGTGCACCGATATCATATACGATTTTGTGCTATTTGTCAATATTTTTTATTGAAAAATTGGAAAGCTGCAAAATGACAACCGTTTGCATGGTACAAAAATGCACAAATGCAGCTATTCGCCGTCAATGGAGAGCAATTGCAGAAATTCGCGCATGGGGCGGGTGATGAAGCGGCTGCGCTTGTATACCAGGCTGACGGCGCGCCGCGCGTGCGGGCTATCTAACAGATAGAAATGCAGCCTTTCGTCGGGCGGCACGCTGCAGGCCAGCGTGTCGCTGACAAAGGTAACGCCCAGCCCGTAGCAGGCCAGGTTGTAGGCCGTCAGCTGCTGATCCAGCAGCAGCCGCGCGCCGGGGCGAAAGCCCGCTTTGGCGCACAGCCTGTCGGCGCGCTGGCGGGTATCGTTGCCCTCCTTGAGCAGCAGGAAGGGCTCGTCCTTAAACAGCGCCAGCGGCACGCCCGGCGCGTCCCTGCCTGCCTGCAGCTCCTCCGCCGTCAGGCGATAGGCCGCGGCGGCCTCGTTAATCGCAAAGCTGGCGGGCACGGCCAGCAGCAGCCGCTCGGCGCGATAGGCAATGCTGTCGTATACCGCAGGGTCGAACGCGCAGTTTTCCATCACAAAGTCCAGCTCACCCTCGCGCAGCTCGCGCTCCAGCGCGGCGGTGTGCGCCTCCAGAATGCGCACCTGCACGCGGGGAAAGCGATCCGAAAACGCGCTGATCAGCGGCGGCAGCACATAGGAGGTAAACAGCGTGGTGCCGCCCAGCGCCAACGTGCCGCTAAGACACGCCTCGGTATCGCTGATATATTGTTGAAAGGAGCCCTCGATTTCCATGATCTGCTCGGCGGCGCGGATATACTGCCGTCCCGCTTCGGTCAAGCCGATGGGCATGGTGCTGCGGTCAAACAGCGGGCTGCCCACACGTTCCTCGGCCTTTTTGATCATCAGGCTCAGCGAGGGCTGGGAGATATACAGCTTCTGTGCCGCGCGGGAAAAGCTGCGCTCGCGGTAGACCTCGTAAACATAGCGCATCTCTCGAAACATGGCCGCCCTCCTATAGATAAAAATAAATAAGAGAGATAACAATATAAGTATTTGCAGATAGTATAGCAGTTTCATATAATAATATCAACAACAATTTGCGATATGCGAAAGGGGCGGCCAACCATGAGCGAGGCGTTCAGGATCGAGCATGATATCATCGGGGAAATGCACATTCCCCAGGATGTTTACTACGGCATCCATTCCGTCCGCGCGGCGGAAAACTTTCCCATCACCGGCCAGCGCCTGCAAAAGGATATGATCGTCAGCATCGCCTGGATCAAAAAGGCCTGCGCACGCGCCAACCTGGGCGCCGGCACCATCCGGCAGGAGGTGTCCCGCGCCATCGAGCAGGCGTGCGATGAGATCATCGCGGGCAGGCTGCACGATCAGTTCATCGTCGATCCCATCCAGGGCGGCGCGGGCACCAGCACCAACATGAACGCCAACGAGGTCATCGCCAACCGCGCCATCGAGATCCTGGGCGGCAAAAAGGGCGATTATACGCTGGTCAACCCCAACGACGACGTCAACTGCGGCCAGTCCACCAACGATGTGTACCCCTCCTGCGGCAAGATGACGCTGCATACCTTCGCCCTGCGCCTGCTGCCCGAATTGCAGCGGCTGATCGACGCGATGGACGACAAGGCGCGCGAGTTTGACGCCGTGGTCAAGATGGGGCGCACGCAGCTGCAGGATGCGGTGCCCATCCGCCTGGGGCAGGAGTTTGCCGCCTACGCCGCCGTGCTGCGCCGCGAGTACCGCCGCATCGACCGCGCCCGGGAGGAGCAGCTGCTGCTGAACCTGGGCGGCACGGCTGTGGGCACGGGCATCAACGCCGCCCCCGCCTTCGTGCGCAGCGTGGTGCCCATCCTGGCTGAAATGACGGGCATCCCCTTTGCGCAAAGCGATAATCTGATCGACGCGACGCAGAACCTGGATTGCTATGTCACCCTGTCCTCCGCGCTCAAAAGCTGCGGCGTCAGCCTGTCCAAGATCTGCAACGATCTGCGGCTGATGTCCTCTGGCCCGCGCGACGGCCTGGGCGAAATCAACCTGCCCGCGCGGCAGAACGGCTCCTCCATCATGCCCGGCAAGGTCAACCCCGTCATCGCCGAGGTGGTCAATCAGATTGCCTTCCGCCTGATCGGCTTTGATACGACCGTCACCATGGCGGCCGAGGCCGGCCAGCTGGAGCTGAACGCCTTTGAGCCGGTGATCTTTGACAGCCTGTGCCAGGGCATGGCGCAACTGACCAACGGCCTGCGCACGCTGACCGATCACTGCGTCAGCGGCATCGTGGCCAACGTCGCCCTGTGCCGGGAGGAGATCAACCGCTCGGTGGGCATCGTGACGGCGCTGTGCCCGCTGATTGGCTATGACGCGGCCTGCTCCCTGGCCAAGGAATCCCTGCGCACGCGCGTGCCCGTTGGGCAGCTGGCGGTGGAGCGCGGGCTGCTTACCGCCGAGCAGGCGGAGGCGGCGCTGGATCCCATGCGGATGACGATCATCCCCGAAAATGAATAATCGATTCGATTTATAAAAACAATATACGCTCCGGCTGGTGCCGGGGCGTTTTTGATTGCGTTTCAAAAAACAAGCTAAAAACCGCCGCGGCTGCAAAACAATCTTGCGGCGGCTTGCAATTTGTGATATATTATATATGTGGAAAGCTTTGCTTTATTAGTAAGCTTGGAGGGATTGCAATGAGAAAGACCAAGATTGTCTGCACCCTGGGCCCCGCCAGCGCGGATGAAAAAGTGATGGAAGCCATGCTGCGCGCGGGCATGAACGTGGCCCGGTTTAACTTTTCTCATGGCACCCATGAATCGCACCGGGAAATGATGCAGCGCTTCCGCGCCGTGCGCGATCGTCTGGGCGTGGCTGCTGCTGTGATGCTGGATACCAAGGGGCCGGAGATCCGCCTGAAGGATATGGCGGGCGGCGAGGCCATGCTGGCCGACGGGGCGGAATTTACCCTGACTGCCCGCGATGTGCAGGGCGACGCCGCGCAGGTATCCATCACCTATGCCGAGCTGCCGCGCGAGGTGAAGGCGGGCGACCGCATCCTCATCGACGACGGCCGCGTATCGTTGCGCGTGCAGGAAACCACGGATACCGATATCCGCTGCCTGGTGGAGCATGGCGGCCGCATCGCTACCCATAAGGGCGTAAACGTGCCTGGTGTGCACCTGAACATGCCTTACCTGAGCGAGGCGGACAAGTCCGACCTGATCTTCGGCATTGAAAACGATGTGGATTATGTGGCCGCGTCCTTTGCCCGCAGCGCGCAGGATATGATCGAGATGCGCCGCTTCCTCAATTATCATGGCGGCCACCGCGTGCGCGTGATTGCCAAGATTGAAAACGGCGAGGGCGTGGATAACTTTGACGAGATCCTCTCCCACTGCGATGGCATCATGGTGGCCCGCGGCGATATGGGCGTGGAAATTGCCTACGAGCGCCTGCCCGGCCTGCAAAAGCGCTTTATCCGCCGCTGTTATCAGGCGGGCAAGGTGGCCATTACCGCCACGCAGATGCTGGAATCCATGATTGCCAGCCCCAGCCCCACCCGTGCCGAGATTACCGACGTGGCCAACGCGGTGTTTGACGGCACCTCGGCCGTGATGCTTTCGGGCGAAAGTGCCAGCGGCCGCTATCCTGTGGAGGCCGTGGCCGCCATGGCGCGCATTGCCGCGCAGGCGGAGTGCGACGCCTTCGATATGGGCGTGTACAAGGGCTTTGACCACGATATGGACACGAGCGACGCGACCAACGCCATCTGCGACGCGGCGTGCACCACGGCGCGGGATGTGGGCGCGCGCGCCATCCTGACGGTGACGATGACGGGTCGCAGCGCGCGGGGGATTTCCAAATTCCGCCCGGAGGAGCCCATCGTGGGCGCAACCCCCGATGAAAAGACCTTCCAGCAGCTGTCCCTGTCCTGGGGTGTGTATCCCGTGCGTTCGCTGCGGCAGAACTCCACTGAGGAGCTGTGCCGCCATGTGGTGGACTGTGCGCGCAACGCCGATGTGATCGACGAGGGCGACCTGGTGGTGATTACCGCGGGCGAACCGCAGGATGTAAGCAAGGGCACGACGCTGCTGCGCGTGCAGAATGCATAAAAGCGCTTAAGGGAAGATGGCTTCCCGCTTTGCCGCCCAGGGGGCGGCATTTTTTAATCCGGAGCAGGGGGACTACCCGGCGCTTTAGCATTGACAAAAGCAGGCGCGCGATTTACAATATATAAGGAAATTTATGCGGTTTCCCATCCGGGAAAAGCAAGGAGCGGACTGATGAAGCGAGGGCTGAAAACCTGCACTACCCTGCGCGCGGCGATCATCGCCTGCGTGATATGCGCGGCGCTGCTGGCGCTGACGAGCGCCAATATCCTTTTTCCGGGGTTGAGCCTGGCGGTGTTCGTGCTTTCCTCCATGCCGGTGCTGCTGATGATGACCGGCCTGATCGCGGGCCTGATTCCCATGTTTTTCTGCCTGCTGATGGCTTTGGCGGCGCTGCTGCGCGTGGGCGGGGCGATGCTGCTGGGCTTTGGCGCGCTGTATTTGCTGCCTATGACGGCGGTGTATGTATACTGCCTGCTGCGCAGGCAGCCCTTTTGGCATAGCTGCGCTGCGCTGGCGCTGGCCCTCAGCGGCGCGCTGACGGTGATTTACGCCCTGGTGCAGGGCATGACGGGCGGTCAGCTGTATGCCGCCGCGGGCGATGCGGTGATGCAAAGCCTGGACGGTCTGGCCATGCGCGACAGCCTGCTGTATACCCTGCATCAGATGGGGCTGCTGAGCCTGCCGCAGGCCATGCGCGAAACGGCGCTTGTGGCGGTGGAGGGCGGGTACGCCTTTTCGGCCGAGGCCGCGCAGGAGCTGACGCTGCAGTGCCGCACGCTGGTGATGAGCCTGCTGCATGGCCTGCTGCCCGCGCTGCTGGTATCGGGTACGGCCACAAACGTGCTTACGGGCATGGGTCTGGGCATCTACTTTGGCCGCCGCGCCGCGCAGAAGCGCGCCTTCAAGCGCGACGAGCCCGAGCAGGATATTCCCGATCTTGGCATGCCGGAGCTGCGCTATTGGCACATTCCGCGCCCGTGGGGGCTGCGCATCGGCATCCTGGCCGTGGGCTACCTGATCATGCGTCTGCCTGTGGGGGATACGCTGTATCTGCTGGGCGCGCTGATGTGGCAGGCGTTCTGTGTGTGCTTTGCCGTACAGGGCCTGGCGGCTATCAACTTTAACCAGCACCAGCGCGGCACGCGCAAGGGCTGGCGCGTGGCGGCGATTATTGCGGCCATGACGGTTTCGCTGTTCCAGAGCGTGCTGATGATTATCGGCGTGTTCGATCAGATAAACAACGCGCGCGGGCTGCGCCCTGCGCTCAAGCCGCGCGACGGGGGAGAGGAGTAGAAATTATGAAGGTTATTTTGCTCACGGACGTCAAGGACATTGGCAAAAAAGACGATATCTGCAACGTAAGCGACGGCTATGCCCGCAATTTTCTGTTTCCGCGCAAATGGGCGATGGAGGCCAACGACAACGCCATCCGCGTGATCGAGCGCAAGCGTGAGGCCGAGCGTAAGCGCGAGGCTGAAAACCGTGCCGCGGCCGAGGAGATTGCCGCCAAGCTGAAAAACAAGGTGGTTGTTCTCAAGGCTAAGTGCGGTGAAAAGGGCCGTCTGTACGGCAGCGTGACCGGCCAGGAAGTAGCTGATGCGATCAAGGCCGGCTACGATATCGAGTTTGATAAGCGCAAGGTGGAAATCAAGGAGCCCGTGCGTCAGCTGGGCGATTATGAAGTGACCGTGCGCGTGTATCCCAACATCAACGCTAAAATGATCCTGCGGGTAAAGAACATTCAGGAGGACTGATTCCCTTGAGCGAGCAGCCAGGCGCCCTGTCCACGGCCTTTTCCGCCGTACCCCCGCAAAGCATTGAGGCCGAGCGGTCGGTGCTTGGCGCGCTTCTGCAGGATGGCCGCGCGGTGTCCATCGCCATGGAAATGCTGCAGGAGGATGATTTTTACACCCCTGCGCACCGCGAAATTTACAGCGCCATCCGCGCGCTGGCACAGCAGAGCACGGCGGTGGATCTGGTCACGGTGGATGCGGAGCTGTCCCGCCGGGGCACGCTGAACGGCATCGGCGGGTCGTCCTATCTGGTGGAGCTGCTGCAATATGTGCCCACCACGGCCAACGTGCAGTATTACATCACCATCGTTCTGGAAAAATCCACCCTGCGCAGGCTGATTCAGGCGGCCAGCACCATCAGCCGCAACTGCTATGAGCAGCGGCTGGATCTGAAGGATATTTTAAGCCACGCCGAAAAATCCATCTTTGATATCGTCATGCGCCGCACGGGCGGCGAACAGCTGGTGCATATCCGCGAGGTGCTCTATACCACCTACGCGCAGATTGAAGAGCTGGCCCGATTGCAGGGCAAGGTGGCGGGCGTGACCACGGGCTTTACCCAGCTGGACAGGCTGCTGACCGGCATGCACGGGGGCGAGCTGATCCTGATGGGCGCGCGTCCCAGCATGGGTAAAACCAGCATCGCGCTGAACATGGCCGCAGCCGCCGCGCGCAAGGGCTTTGGCGTGGCCATCTTCAGCCTGGAAATGCCGCGCGAGCAGATCGCCATGCGCCTTTTGTGCGGCGACGCGCGCGTGGACATGCAGCATGTGCGCTCGGGCACCCTGCGCGATAAGGAATGGATCAAGCTGGCGCAGACAGTCAACCCTCTGTCCAATGAAAAGGTGTATATCGACGATACCGCCGGCCTGACCCCCATGCAGATGCGCTCGCGCGTGCGCCGCATCATGCTGGAAAAGGGATTAGATCTGGTGATCATCGACTACCTGCAATTGATGGGTGCGGACGGCAAAAGCGAAAACCGTCAGCAGGAGGTCAGCGAGATCAGCCGACGCCTCAAGGCCATCGCGCTGGAGCTGAAAATTCCCATCCTGGCCTGCGCGCAGCTGAGCCGTGCCAATACCCAGCGCACCGTCAAGCGCCCGATGCTGAGCGACCTGCGCGATTCCGGCTCGATCGAGCAGGACGCGGACGTGGTCATGTTCCTGCACCGCGAGGCGTATTATGACCAGACGAGCGAGGAAACCAACACCGCCGAGGTGATTATCGCCAAGCAGCGCAACGGCCCGCTGGGCACGGTCAAGCTGAACTGGCTGAGCGAGTTTACCCTGTTTGAGGATATGTATACCGACGACGCGGTGGAGACTTAACGCCGCAGGATAGGGAGAGAAAACCATGGAACAGGCCGTTGTGGCGAGCTTTGCAAAGGATTTAAAATTTGAAGGCTTTCTGCTGGTGCGCTCTGCCGAGCAGCGCGCCTCCGCCAATGGCAGCAAGTATCTGGATATGACGCTGTGCGACCGCACGGGCGATATCAACGCCAAAATGTGGGATGGCACGGTGCAGCCCCCCAAAAACGGCTCCATCATCAAGGTGCGCGCCGTGGTGACGGAGTATAACGGGCGGCTGCAATTGCGGGTGAACAAGCTGCGCGAGGCCGAGGAGGCCGATCAGGTGGATATGTCGCTGCTGGTGCCCTGCGCGCCCTATCCGCCCCAGCAGATGCTGGGCGAAATCACCGCGGCCATCGACCAGATGAAAAACGCCACGCTGCAAAAGGTGCTGCGCGAGCTGATCGCCATGGCTGGGGATAAGCTGGTGTATTTCCCCGCCGCCCAGCGGCTGCACCATGCCGAACGCAGCGGTCTATTGCACCATACCACCACCATGCTCAAGGGCGCACGGCAGATGCTGCAGGTATATCCCTGGCTGGACGCCGATCTTCTGTGCGCGGGTGTTATTGCCCATGACCTGAGCAAGATCCGCGAGATGCAAAGCGATGATGCGGGCAATGTGAACGACTATACGGTTGAGGGCCTGCTGCTGGGCCATCTGGTGCGTGGGGTGACGCAGGTGCGCGAGGCCGCGCGCCGCGCGGGCATCCCGGATGAGGATGAGTATGTGCTGCTGCTGGAGCATATGGTCATCAGCCATCATGGCGAGGCGGAGTTTGGCAGCCCGCGTCCGCCCATGTTCCCCGAGGCGGAAATGCTGCACTGGCTGGATGTGCTGGATGCGCGGATGAACGAGATGAACGGCATCGTGCGCCGCACGCCTGCGGGCGCGTTCAGCGAAAAAATCTGGTCGC
>ERZ1026772.114-NODE-114-length-61134-cov-11.630741_pt1 | contig 61134 bp, 54 predicted proteins | sample MGYA00380124_ERZ1026772 | MGnify/ENA primary metagenome ERZ1026772 (study PRJEB33269, sample SAMEA4719760) | human gut metagenome | biome: human-associated habitat; feature: organic feature; material: feces | place: Cameroon | collected 2013-10 ...
GAGTTCTTCAGAGTTTATTCTTAATTTTGCACTTGCTGGTTGACTCTATAGCCAGTAAAATATCCACAAATATTTACTTTTATTTCTCAATATCAATAATTTGCAGTAACTTTGCAGCCGATTTTGCCGTATTGGGCAAAATTCGATGCCAAGGACTAAAAGGTATGCTTCGGGAATGTCTCTGGCAGAAAAGAAAGATAACAATAAGAAAGTACTATATAATAAGGTAGAAGAAAGAAAATGATTACAGTAACCAATCTCGCTATCCAATTCGGAAAGAGAGTACTCTACAAGGATGTCAATATCAAATTCACCAATGGAAACATTTATGGTGTGATCGGTGCAAACGGCGCAGGAAAGTCTACACTGCTCAAGGCTATCAGCGGAGAACTGGAGCCTAACAAGGGAACAGTGGAACTGGGACCGGGCGAGCGTCTCTCCGTGCTCGATCAGGACCACTTCAAATACGACGCATACAGCGTGATGGACACGGTACTGATGGGACACGAGCCTCTGTGGAACAACATGAAGGAGCGTGAGGCACTCTACGCAAAACCGGAAATGACAGAAGAGGACGGTAACCGTGCTGCCGACCTGGAGCTGAAATTCGCCGAGATGGACGGATGGAACGCTGAAAGCGACGCTGCACAGATGCTCTCTAACCTCGGCATCAAGGAGCACATGCACCAGAAGATGATGAGCGAGCTGTCAAACAACGAGAAGGTGCGCGTGATGCTTGCAAAGGCTTTGTTCGGACACCCCGACAACCTGTTGCTCGACGAGCCTACCAACGACTTGGACCTCGACACAGTGCAGTGGCTTGAGGAATATCTGAGCAATGTGGAGCAGACAGTTCTCGTAGTGAGCCACGACCGTCACTTCCTCGACGCCGTCAGCACACAGACAGTGGACATCGACTTCGGAAAGGTTACCGTATTCTCAGGAAACTACTCTTTCTGGTATGAGAGTTCACAGCTCGCCCTGCGCCAGGCTCAGAACCAGCGTCAGAAGGCTGAAGAGAAGCGCAAGGAACTGGAGGAATTCATCCGCCGTTTCTCTGCCAACGTGGCAAAGAGCAAGCAGACGACGAGCCGCAAGAAGATGCTCGAGAAGCTGAACGTTGAGGAAATTAGACCGTCATCACGCAAATATCCTGGAATCATATTCCAGATGGAGCGCGAGCCGGGCAACCAGATTCTGGAAGTGGAAGGACTGAAGGCCGTGGACAACGACGGCACAGTGCTCTTCGACAACGTGAGCTTCAACATCGAAAAGGGACAGAAGGTGGTGTTCCTGAGCCACAACCCTAAGGCAATGACTGCCCTCTTCGAAATCATAAACGGCAACCGCGAAGCGCAGGCCGGCACATTCAAATGGGGTATAACCATCACCACAGCATATCTGCCTCTCGACAACACGGAGTTCTTCCAGAGCGACATGAACCTCGTGGACTGGCTCAGCCAGTATGGTCCGGGCAACGAAGTGGTGATGAAGGGCTTCCTCGGCAGAATGCTCTTCAGCGGCGAAGAGGTGCTGAAGAAGGTGAACGTATTGAGCGGAGGCGAGAAAATGCGCTGTATGATAGCAAGAATGCAGCTGAAAAACGCTAACTGTCTCATCCTCGACACTCCTACCAACCACCTCGACCTCGAGAGCATCCAGGCTTTCAACAACAACCTCGTAGGATTCAAGGGCAACATCCTCTTCAGCAGCCATGACCACGAGTTCATACAGACCGTGGCAGACCGCATCATAGAGCTGACTCCAAACGGAACAATCGACAAGCTCATGCAGTATGACGACTACATCTACGACGAGCAGCTGAAAGAGCAGCGCGCCAAGATGTATGAATAAGAATCCCGCCGTGTAGACGAGGCTGAAATCAGAACCTTTATCAATAATCCGGATAAGGGAAGCTGATTTTTCAGAACAAGCAGAATATCCAAATTCCATTTATGGCAGAACCTTGCCCCTGTTGGCAAGGTTTTTGCTGATTAAAGGGAAAAAGCAAAACATTATGAGCAAAGAAAAAGATATAAAGAAAGAAACGGAAGAGATGGAAACCTCCAAGGCAAAGCAGGCTGAGAATGCCGCCAAGGAGAATGCCGGAAAAGACAATACCGAAAAGGAAGCCGAAAAGAAAGAGGAGAAAGACCCGCTGGAGGCTGCCAAAGAGGAGATTGCTGATCTCAAGGACAAATATCTGAGAAGCGTGGCTGAATTTGACAACTATCGCAAACGCACTATGAAGGAGAAGGCAGAGTTGCTACTCAACGGTGCCGAGAAGACGGTGGCGGCAATACTTCCTGTGCTCGACGATATGGAGCGCGCTCTTGCAAGCGCCGAGAAGACAGACGATGCCGAGGCTCTGAAAGAAGGAATGAAACTGATATTCCAGAAATTCGAGAAGGTGCTTGGCGGACTTGGCGTGAACAAGATAGAGACAAAGGATGCCGACTTCGATACCGACCTGCACGAGGCTATCGCCATGGTGCCCGGCATGGGAGACGAGAAGAAGGGCAAGGTGCTCGACTGCGTGCTGACAGGATATAAACTCAACGACAAGGTGATAAGACACGCCAAAGTGGCAGTGGGACAATAAGGTAAAGACAGAATATGGCAAACAAGAGAGACTACTACGAGGTGCTTGGCGTAAGCAAAGACGCATCCGAGGACGAGATAAAGAAAGCTTACAGAAAAATCGCCATCAAATATCACCCTGACCGCAACCCTGGCGACAAGGTGGCTGAAGAGAAATTCAAAGAGGCTGCAGAGGCATACGACGTATTGCACGACCCTCAGAAGAGACAGCAATACGACCAGTTCGGCTTCGATGGTCCGATGGGCGGCGGAGCCGGAGGTTTCGGCGGCGGATTCGGCGGCGGATTCAGCATGGACGACATATTCTCGATGTTCGGCGACGTGTTCGGAGGCCATGGCGGCGGTTTCGGAGGCGGATTCGGTAGCGGATTCGGCGGACGCGGTGGCGGTCGCCCGGCACAGCACAGAGGTGCTGACCTGCGACTGAAGGTGAGAATGACACTCGCCGAGATTTCCACCGGCGTGACAAAGAAATTCAAGGTGAAGAAAGACGTCACCTGCTCATGCTGCGGTGGTAGCGGAGCCGAAAAGGGCAGCAGCAAGGAAACCTGTCCGACATGTCACGGCAGCGGAGTGGTGACACGCACCACACAGAGTCTCTTCGGCATGATGCAGACACAGAGCGTATGTCCTACCTGTCAGGGCGAGGGCATGATAATCAAGAACAAGTGTAAGGCTTGTGGCGGCACTGGAGTGACAAAGGGCGAAGAGGTTGTTGAGATAAAGATACCTGCCGGTGTGGCCGGTGGCATGGTGGTAAACGTGCCGGGAAAAGGCAACGCCGGAATACACAACGGTGTGGCCGGCAACATTCAGGTGCTCATAGAGGAAGAACCGAGCGACACCTTCATCCGCGAAGAAAAGGACCTCATCTACAACCTGCTCCTTGACTTCCCTACGGCAGCTCTCGGCGGACAGGTTGAGGTGCCTACCATCAGCGGCGGCAAAGTGAAGATAAAGATTGAACCGGGTACGCAGCCTGGCAAGACGCTCCGACTCAGGGGCAAGGGACTGCCGGCGATACAAGGCTACGGACATGGCACTGGAGACCTCGTGGTACACATCAGCGTGTATGTTCCAAAGACTTTGACAAAGGAGGAGAAGACAGCGCTCGAAGAGATGCAGAAGAGCGACAACTTCAAGGGTGACACTACGACAAAGCAGACCATCTTCCAGAAATTCAGAAGTTATTTCAGCTGACCGTAGCGACACCTGACACATAAACACTGATAATAGAACAGACTGCAATACAGTCTGACAAGCAACAATGGCGGAGTGTCTTTCATTCCGCCATTGTTGTTTGTATATTGTCATCATAGATGTTAAAACAGTCATAATATATGTTGTTTTAGATAATATATGTTGTTTTAGGCATCGCGTCTTTTGTGCTAAACAGGCAAATCATTAACTTTGCATCCTGATAACTATAAACATAGATAACCATAACAATAATTATACAAACAAATCATGAACTCTGCAGATCTTTTTCTCTGGATTCTCGACAATCTGAGCTATTGGGTAGTGACACTATTCATGGCAATCGAAAGCTCGTTCATCCCATTCCCATCAGAAGTAGTAGTGCCGCCGGCAGCATGGAAGGCGATGGACCCTGACAGCAACATGACATTCATACTGGTGATCGTCTTCGCAACCATCGGTGCCGACATCGGTGCGCTTGTGAACTATTACCTCGCCAAATGGCTCGGCAGACCGATAATATACAAATTTGCCGACAGCAGGATAGGACACATGTGTCTCATCGACCGCCAGTCGGTGGAAAAGGCAGAGGAGTTCTTCCGCAAACACGGAGCCACCTCCACATTCTTCGGACGACTCGTTCCTGCCGTGAGACAGCTCATCAGCATCCCTGCCGGACTGTCTGGCATGCATGTGGGCAGATTCCTCACCTTCACCACTCTCGGTGCCGGCGTGTGGAATACCGTGCTCGCCATGATAGGATGGGCGATATACAAATACACCGACTACAAGACTACACAGGACGTGTATCAGCAGGCGTTGAAATACAGTCATGAGATTGGCTACGTGCTTCTCGCTCTCGCTGTAGTAGTGGTAGCATTCCTTGCATACAAAGGATTGAAAAAGAAAAAATGAGAAAATGATGAATTACGAGGAAACGATACAATATCTTTATGACAGCGTGCCGATGTTCCAGAAGGTCGGTGCGTCGGCATACAAGGAGGGTCTTTACAACACCGAGGAGCTGGACAGGCATTTCGGTCATCCACACAGGAAATTCAAGAGCATCCACGTGGCAGGAACAAACGGTAAAGGCTCCTGCTCCCACACCATCGCCGCAATTCTCCAGGCTGAAGGCTACAAGGTGGGACTATACACATCACCGCATCTCGTGGACTTCAGAGAGAGGATAAGGATCAACGGCAAATGCGTCAGCGAGGAATATGTAATCGACTTCGTGGAAAAGGAGAGGGCATTTTTCGAACCTCTTCATCCGAGCTTCTTCGAACTCACCACTGCCCTCGCTTTCAAATACTTCGCTGAAGAGGCTGTTGACTATGCCGTGATAGAAGTGGGACTGGGTGGCAGACTCGACTGCACCAATATCATATCTCCGGAACTGGCGATAATAACGAACATCAGTTTCGACCACACACAGTTTCTTGGCGACACTCTCGCAAAGATAGCCACGGAGAAAGCCGGAGTGATAAAACCAGAGACTCCCGTAATAATCGGCGAATACACGGAGGAAACGCGCCCAGTGTTTGAATCTAAGGCAATGCAGGAGAATGCTCCAATCACATTCGCACAAGACGACAAGGAGATTCTGACTGCCACTCCAAACTCAGGACAAGGCTTCGACTACGAGACAAAAGACTTCGGCAGACTGCATGGTGAACTGGGAGGCTACTATCAGGAGCGCAACGCCAATACCGTGCTCTGCGCCTGTCGACAGCTCATCAGCATGGGGATAATAAAAGACCAGGACTGCATCAAGAAGGGTTTTGCCAATGTGACAGAAACCACTGGCCTACGCGGACGCTGGGAGAGGATACAGACAAGCCCTACCGTGATTTGCGACACGGGGCACAACGTGGCTGGCTGGCAATATCTGAGCGAACAGATAAAGAAACAACCTTGCAAGCAATTGAGAATGGTATTCGGTATGGTGGACGACAAAGACATCGACAGGGTTTGCGAACTGCTGCCAAAGAACGCCATATATTATTTTACACAGGCATCCACCCACAGGGCAATACCTGTGGAGAAGGTAAAAGTGGATGGCGAGAAACATCAGTTGCGAGGCAACTCCTACCCTACTGTTGCTGCAGCCTACACCGCCGCTCTCAAGGATGCCGACAAGGATGATTTCATCTTCGTCGGTGGCAGCAGCTATGTGGTGGCGGATTTCCTGACGGATTTCTGAAAAGCAAGCTTACAAGCAGACAAAGAAACAAATTGACGAGTAGACGAGGAATACTATTTCATGATAATTCCCCGTCTGCTCGTTTTTCTTTTTTACTCTTTCCCATCACCTCGTAAACTGCCATGTCAACCTGTCAACTTGACATTATCCCAATTATCCCAAGCGGGTCTAACCATCGGAAATAAAAGGATAGAAGGTGATGTAATGTAACTGATTTACAGTCTATTAGAAATCCACAAGACTGCTGACGGCAAGACAGAATACATTGACCATATCCAAGTCAAGACCAAGGACAGAATAACCATCCCATTGCTGGAAGAAACAAAGAAGTGGATGCCTAAAAGAGAAATGGGGAAGTCTTACTTCTTCCCTTTTGTTGATAAATTGCCGTCAGGCTGTATTCAAAAAACGCCTGTGTTCAAATAAATCAGCAAGACTTATCTGAGCACAGACATTTTCATGTTTAATTTTATCTTTGATATAGATGACAACAGGAGTAATATACGCTCGTGTCTCCAGTATTGGTGACAGACAGAGCACGGAAAGACAGGTCAAGGACTTGTCGGAATTACTAAAAGTACAATCACCGCAATAATACTATTGATTTTACGTTCCTTTCAAAGAAAGGGATTGTGCAATAGTGGCTTATAGGCTAAAAGCACTACCTTTGTACGCAATATAACAACAATACGTTTAAGGTCACAATTTGTGATTTTGAAAATAATATAAATATGACAGATAATAAAAATATTTCGGTAAAAAAGCAACTGTTGGTGAACAAATTACTGCAAGATTCTCAGATGGGTCAAAAGTCGTTTTTGACAATGTTGTTGTAAAAAACGGAAAAGTAGTTCTTGTAAATGAAACAAAATCTGGGCATGCTAAACTCAGTGCACAACAAATACGCTTTTTCGAAAAAAATCAATCGGTTACTTTTGTTGGTAATAAAGCAGAGAGACTTGGTATAAAAGGGACTAAAATAAATGCAAGCTCAACAAAAACTAAAGTTTCTCATGTTAATGTGGAAGAATTATGAAAATATCTGAAATAAAAAACGAATTATTAACAACTTTGAGCCCATGTGTCTTGAACCATGGGTTCAAAGTAAATAAGACGAAATTTTGTCTAAAGAAGAATGACGAAAATAATGAGAGTCAATTTTCTTTTGATTATAACTCATGGGGCGATGAAATTCATCTATTTCCATATGTGCAAATAAAAAATAAAATGATTCATTCTATTTGCGAAGCCAATGGTTTTCATTTAAATTACACAGCATTTATAAATCTCTTGCTGTTGAGAAAAATTTATGATGGAACATATACTGAGGATTCAAAATGGCAATTACAATATGATAGACAAGACCGATTTATTATTTTTAATAAAAGAGATTTAGAAAATACTGAAAAAGAAATGATAAATTTAGTATCATTTGGCTTGGAATATTTAGAGACGAACAATAATGTTTATGCAATAGATAAGATGTACAATACTCCACCTCTGAATAAACAAAATCCGAACTGTTCAGGATTTGATACTCAATGTATAATAGGTCTAATCTCTGCAAAATTAGCGCATAACGAAAATTATGGACAGATTTGTGACTATTATTCGAGTTCTATAAATTCAGAAGATATGTTACAAGATACAAGACATAAGTTTGAAAGTATTAAGAAATTTATAGAAACCCTTTAATGAGCAACATATCCGTATATGTGTAAACACGGCTACAGATATTTCTGCATAGATAAAACTTCATAGAAAAGAGTGCAAAATAAACTGTGTCAAGCTATAATAATGATGGTTAAAAAAATATTAAATGAGAAAATTGAGTTTTAAAATGGTCATAAGAGCATATTTAATATGTGCTCTTATGACATCAATATTAGGAATTATATCATGCAGTGTTCATGACATAATAAATTGGTTTCCAATCGTATTACTTTATGCTTGGATAATATTGTCTCCAATATCTATTTTAGCATTGATAACTGTATATTTATTGGGAGTTCAAAGAGATTGGATTTGTAAGATACCGTTAATTTGCTTATGCGCATTTATAGTATATTTTATAAACCTAAACTCATCAGAATCTTATTTGATTAATTTTTTTGCAACCCAAACCGTACCATATGACCTTCTATATTACAATAATGGAATAGAGATAAGGGTCAATGACACTATTTTTTCTATTTTCACATGGGTATTATCGTATTTTATATTAGTATTGCTTATTGTTATATCTACAATTATGTATAGATTTTTTAAAAAGCATAGCAAAATAAAATTATTCTAAAATAAAGTGTTCTCATAAGTGATGATACTAAATCATTCTGTACAATGCTCACCATCCAGCACAGCGGCCCAGACGGTGAGATTACCACCATCTTCGAGTACGACGGCATCCAGCGACTTGTAAGGGTCACAGACACGGAGGGCAATGTTACCACATCCACTTACGACATGGGTGACCGCCGCACGGAAGTAAACCATCCTGCAAGCGGCATCACCAGTTTCACTTACGATGCACTCGGCAATGTGCTGACCAAGCAGACTGCCAACCTTGCAAAGGAAGGCAAGTTCATCACCTATGATTACGACTATCAGCGTCTGACGGGCATCAACTATCCTGACCACCCTGAGAACAACGTGAAGTATTACTATGGTGGTCGCAATGCTTCGCAGAACCGCATTGGTCCCTTGATGCTCCGTGAGGACGGAACTGGTGCCATCGAGTATTTCTATGGAAAGATGGGTGAGGTGACGAAGACTCGCCGCACGATGATTGTGCCTAACCAGGCGATAGCAACCTATGTGACGCAATGGACTTACGACAGCCACAACCGTCTGTTGGAGATGATTTATCCTGATGAGGAGAAGATTACTTACTCTTACAATCTCGGTGGTCAGCTTGAAAAGGTTCATGGCTACAAGTCATACGGCTACGACTATGTGAGCAAGATTGGATATGATAAGTTTGAGCAGCGCACATACTTGAAATATTGCAACGGTGCTGAGACATTCTACACCTACGCCCCACAGTGCCGTACAATGGCGAGGACAACAACGACTATGTCGATGGTAAGGGCTTCTGCTGCAATGACGGCAGCTTGGAGGCAGCGCAGGCACGAGCTTTAGCGAGAGCTGCAAAGAATAACTTCCAAGAGGGCGACGCATACGAGAAGATGCAGTTCTACTACCACCCTGACCATTTGGGTAGCAGTAGTTACGTCACCAACCTTGACGGTGAGGTGGTGCAGCATATCGAGTATGTACCTTTCGGTGAGGTATTCGTTGAGGAGCGCAATAACATTTCAAATAATCCATTAAGAAGAGAGAGAAATGGCAAAAGATAGGATGCTTTATATGAAATTATGTTTTGTAGTAATAGTCTTTGGACTATCTTTTATTATTTGTAACAAGCATTATATTAAGTATAGTGCTTGTTACAAGCTTCCGATACCTAAAACTCCATTTTATCCAGATGCCTATAAATTTGCAAATACAAAAGAAGAGTTTTTGTCAAATATAAAATTAATTAACAATGCAATAAAAGTAGAAGCCATTATTGATACAAATAAACTTGATTTTAACAATCATACATATCTCTTTGTGTTTGGCGCACCAATAAAAAAAATGTACTATAGTTTTAAGACTACATTATTTGACGATAAATCTCCGAGTTACGCAATGGCTATAAGACATAAAAAAAAATGTGTATTTATAAATTATAATATTCCAACAGGGTACACGTATTTGTATGAAATAAAAAAAGACGAGACCCTTACTGGTTTCAATGGAATATAAGAAATTCATTGAATTGACAAAGATTCCTTAAACGATACCAGGCGCAAAAATAGTTATAATATAAAAGTTGTTATAATTGCAGCGAAAAATCTTGATTGTGACATTCCAACCGTAACTTTGTCAGTTCAAACAAATTAAATCATATCAAAATGTAGTAGAACCATTAAAATCAGCAACAAAATGGACAATATGAGCCTTAAATATAAAAGCAAGCAGCAAATATTCTTTCTGACGAAAGCTGATATAGTCAAGATGATGACTGTTGTTGAAAGAAAAATTCCTATAAAATATACCCTAATTGGAGCATTTAAACAGGAGACGATAAAAAGTGAAAACACCATATCAAATTTTTCTAAACTTGGTCATACAGGCTATGCCAATTGGATTTCTTTGGATAATAGATACATGGTGCTCCCCTTAAATAATGAGGTGAAGTATAGAATTGTGAAACAAAGAAATGGCTCTTTTCATTACATCATAGATCTTGCATCTAATCCCACTGGTGTTGAGTTAAGTACTGGAGGAATATACGATAATGCAGAAAATGTTTTAATAGCAGGTCGTGTTGCTGTCTTTACTGATAGCTCAATCGAAGCCATGCAAATCTATAAAGAAATATTGAGAGCTATGAATAAATGTTTTACCAGGAAAAATAATATCTTTGTATCTCAAGAGGTGTTATCTTTATTGGAAGATGGATGGCGATTAACATGTAATTATAATGCGCCTTGTGAAAATGATTTCAAATAGTATATGTTGCAAATTTCAACTTTGCTATAAATAAACTTCGGAAGGAGAAATATGAATTCACTATGTTTATGTGTAAAAGAATAAAATTTTGGCTTTGCAAACTTCTCTATTCCCATAGAAAAAAGTCTTGTTGCATTTCCTTTTCATCAAAAGGTTTCAAGGTGATAACTCTCTATCGGATTTTTGAGGGATGCCAAGTAGAAGATAAACCAATTATCTTTCTTCCTGCTACAGCATCCGAGGAAGAATTGGCCAATGCGATATTTTTCTGTTTGGATAAAAGTAGTATGGTCATACGAACTTCAATAAATTCCACATCCGCTTATCTGAAGTTTATTAAAGAACGTTCGTTGAAAAGTTACTATCAACAATCCGTGGCTTGCATAGTAAAGTTGAATGTTCAAACAGGCATAATTCATTTAGAACTTTGGCAACAAGCTGATGATGGTAGAGGAATGACTCCTTGTCATGAACAGAGCCTTATGGCATTTGATGTAAAAGGCAATAGTCAACTTCTCGCCAAGTATGTCATGGAAATCTTAAGTGAAAGATTAGCTTTGAAAAAGGATAAAGTAGCTATGGAATAAACAATAAAAATTGTAGAATGAGAATAAACAAATGAAACAGATTAAATTAGCTTTTGTACTTTTAACAATAATGATAGTTCTTGGTAATTGTACCTTTGAAAACCGTACAACTACCACTAAGATGTGTCTAGAAGATTTGGACATGAATGTTCAAGACACACTAAGAAATCTGCCTGTTGACTCTTTTGGCTGTCATCCTGATTTGATAGACTTAACAGGACATTATAAATTGATAATAAAAGAATTTGGTCCGTGGTGTTATGCGCAAAAACTAACAAACATAGAAACAGGAAAATATTATTGGTTCGATTATAGTACTCCACGACCTATTATTGTTACAGCCGAAGAAATCATATTCCCTATGGAATATAATATAGTAAATAGAGGGGTAGAATCAACAGACACGTTTAACATCATAGATAATCAATTAGAGCCATAACCGTAATGCACCTGCTTGGAATTTAGCTCTTTTAGTTACCTTGTTTCTTGTTACTATTAAGTAATTATGAACATAGGTACACATTTTAGCGGACAACCGATGTATGGGCAGCTAATAGATTTGCTCAGCAAGAGATACTCCATTCGGGATGTGGCGAAGCTGAGTGGTAAAGGGGTAAGTACGGTACAACGAGTGAAGCGATTACTAAAAGTACAATCATCGCAATAATACTATTGATTTTACGTTCTTTTCAAAAAAGGGGTTGGGCAATAGTGGCTTAAAGGCTAAAAGCACTACCTTTGAATGCAATAATAAGTAACAACACGTTTAAGGTCACAATTTGTGATCTCAAAAATAAAGATAGGAATATGGCAGATAATATAGAACATCAAGATAAAGGAGAACTGGTCGCAAATTGTGACCAGTTACAAAATGATGAAGTCGTAGTTACCACTCCTGTAGAAAGTCGAATAATGTCTATTCGTGGAAAGCAGATTATGATAGACAGAGACTTGGCTGAACTTTATGGAGTGGAAACTAAAAGATTAAACGAGGCTGTAAAACGTAATATAGAACGTTTCCCTGAGCGTTTCCGTTTTCAACTAACTAAGGAGGAAATGGCTGAACTGGTCGCAAATTGCGACCGGTTCAATAGTTTGAAGCACTCAACAGTTCGCTCATATGCTTTTACAGAACAGGGAGTAGCAATGCTCTCTACCGTTCTCAGAAGTGAAACGGCTATTCGTGTAAGCATACGTATTATGGATGCATTTGTTGCAATGAGACGTTTTATGGTGACAAATGCAGAAGTTTTCCAACGTCTTTCGACAATGGAGTACCATCAATTGGAAATGCAGCAACATCAGCAAGAAACAGACAAACGCATAGACGAGGTGTTTCGCAGATTGGACGAGGGTAATGCAAAGCCGAAGCAAGGTGTGTTCTACAATGGTCAAATTTATGATGCCTATACTTTCGTGTCCGACTTGATTAAGAGTGCAAAGAAACGTATTGTCCTTATCGACAACTATGTTGACGAGACTGTACTGACATTGCTCGATAAAAGAGATAATAACGTGTCTGCAATCATCTACACTCAGCAGATAAGCCGTCAGTTCCAACTCGACATAGACCGTCATAATGCTCAATATGCACCGATTGATGTTGAAACATTCCGTTTATCACATGACCGCTTCCTTTGTATAGACGATGATGTATATCACATAGGTGCATCCATTAAGGACTTAGGCAAAAAGTGGTTTGGTTTCTCCAAGATGGAGATACTTACACCAGACGAATTGGTGGAAAGGATCAATAGAGAGTAAGACGCCTCTATATGTAAAGCAAAAATATAATATGAGAAACTTGTGGATATTTCATAAGAACAAAAACTTAAAATAATGATTATGACAATTAGAAGAATAAGTATAACATTTGTGGCATTATTATTTGCAACAATTTCATTTGGACAAGTAAAAAGCATTGACGAGAGAATAGGCGAGGCTATGAATGGCAGTAATTGGGCCGAACTTAGATCTTTGTATATGTCTGATGGTAAAAACTTGCAGACACCATTTCTAAAACCGCTCTCCAAATTCTTTATAAGTCAATTCTATAATGAACCAGACAGCGCTACCAAGTATGGCAAAGAAATTTTGGAGAAGTATCAAGAAGAACTAAATTCATCTGTACCTTCAATAATGTATTTCATGGCAGAAGATTATGCAACATTGGGACACTACGATAAGGCTTCCGCATTATTACACAGTCTGAACGAGGCATACCGCAAGGGTGGACAAACTGTAAATCCTGTATTTGAAGCCTATGAGGACATTTATTCTAAGCTTTCGAAATGCGGCACGTTTTCTGTGGAGAGGCCAGACTATAACGTGAGTGTGCCCTTGTTAACACATACAGGTAACCGCAAAAATCCAGAAATGATGTTTGTTATGGCTAATATCAATGGAAAAAAAGTGAAATGCAATTACGATTCAGGGGCAGGTATAAATATAATGACTACTAAGTTTGCCGAGCATATAAAGGCAACTGTCATACAGACCAAGGCCATTCAGATGTTGGGTATGTCTTATGCTGATAGCAAAGGCTTAGTAGTGGTGGACTCCCTAAAACTTGGTGATTTAGTTTATCGAAATGTCCCATTTTTTGTTGTCGATATGAGAACTGACAATCCGTTAGCTAACAAAAAGTTGGAGGAACTTGGATACGAATGCGTTATAGGCAACCAGACAATGATGCCATTGGGTGAGATTTGTTTCGATTTTGACAGAATGCAGCTTGTAATCCCTGCCTCGTACACACCAAGACCTGCATATGCTCCCAATTTCTATCGTTCACCTCAGCGCCTTTTCCATTTGCCATTAACAGATTGTCGTTCAGGGAAAAAGATTGATGCAATAGTTGACACTGGCGCATCAGGAACCATCCTGACAAATCGCTATTATAAAAAGAACGAAAACTTTTTTACTGGTAGAACGGCAACTGATTCATTGCGCACGGCAGGTGTCGGTGGTGTCAATGTTGTAAAAACGATACCTGTGTCATGGACATTTACCCTTGCTGGCGAACAATATACCGAGACAAACATTCCAGTAGTAACATCTTCAGAACAGAATGAGGAATATGATTGCAGAATCGGTTTACCAACGTTAATGGCACATAGGAAATTTATTATCAACTTCAAGAATATGTGGATGAGATTTGAGGATTAGTAGAAATATTAAACACCACCAGTAACCACCCAAACGGTCATTAGGCCATTTAATGTAATATTTTACAACTGCTTGCAGTCTTTTGCTTGTTATAAGGCGTCTTTTGCTTGTTTTTAATTCGCAATAGCTCGCTATTACTCATTAAAGACCAAACAAAATCCACTCTTCTAAAAGGACAAAATCCAAGCAAACCCTAATGACCGATATGGGATTATGGTCAACCCCAGAGTCCACATTAGTGGAAATTAACACTTATTGCTTTCGATTTATTCTTTTTCTTTTGCTCGTTTCATTATTTTTCTTTTACTTTGCAGTAAATAGAATACTAACTAATAACATTTGATTATGAACACAAACGAAGCACCTAATCTATGTGGTTTGAAGAGAGAGGATTTTCAAACCACAGTAAACGGAAAGAAAACTGATTTATATATTCTCAAGAACAAGAATGGCAATGAGGTGGCGCTGACAAACTATGGCGGTGCGCTGGTAGCCATAATGGTTCCTGACAAAGACGGCAACTATGCCAACGTCATTCAAGGACACGACAACATACAGGACGTGATAAACAGTCCGGAGCCATATCTCTCCACACTCATCGGCCGCTACGGAAACCGTATCTGCAAAGGACGTTTCCAACTCGGTGGAAAGGTATACCAGTTGCCTATCAACGACGGTGAGAACTCGCTTCACGGCGGTAACGAGGGATTCAACAAGAAGGTGTGGGACGCTCTGAGGATGAACGACGAGACGGTGGTTCTCAACTACGTGTCGAGCTACGGTGAAGAGGGATTCTCAGGTGAGGTGAAAGTTACTGTTACATACACCTTCAACGATGACAACGAACTGATCATCGACTATATGGCAACGACAAACAAGAAAACCGTAATCTGTCTGACAAACCACGGATTCTTCAGTCTTGCTGGAATAGCCAATCCAACTCCGGACGTATATAATGTGGAATGCGAGATCAACGCCGACTTCTATCTGCCAATCGATGGCAACAGCATCCCTACTGGCGAGATACGCTTCGTGGAGGGCACACCGTTCGACTTCCGCACACCGAAAGCCATCGGCGAGCGCATCGACTCCGACAACGAGCAGTTGCGCAACGGCAGCGGATACGACCACAACTACGTGCTGAACAAGAAGGAAGAGGGCGAACTGAGCTTCGCAGCCCGACTGACGGAGCCAAAGAGCGGCAGAACAATGGAGATGTATACCACAGAGCCGGGAATGCAACTCTATACCGGCAACTTCGAGACCGGCATCAGCGGACAGCATGGCGCTACGTTCCCACGCCGCAGTGCGGTATGCCTGGAAGCACAACATTTCCCAGATTCGCCAAACCGTCCTTACTTCCCGTCTGTAGTGCTACGTCCGGGAGAGCAGTACAAGCAGACCACAATATACAAATTCGGAGTAAAGAAATGACAATCTGCTGACAGACACAGACTTATCAACAAGCATTAAATGACAATCAGCAGACAAATAGACTAACTAATAAATATTATCACGAACTCAAAATCATTTTAACCTATGGAGATAGATTATGTAAGAAGTCGTTTTGTTAAGCATTTCGACGGACAGACAGGAAACGTTTATGCATCACCAGGAAGAATAAACCTCATCGGTGAACATACCGACTATAACGGAGGCTTCGTCTTTCCGGGAGCAATAGACAAAGGAATAATGTGTGAAATACGTCCCAACGGCACCAACAAGGTGATGGCTTATTCCATCGACCTGAAAGACCGTGTGGAATTTGACATAGACGATGAAAAAGGTCCTAAAGCAAGCTGGGCACGCTATCTGTATGGCATCGTTCAGGAGATGAAGAAACGCGGAGTTGACGTGAAAGGCTTCAACACCGCATTCGCAGGCGATGTGCCTCTCGGAGCCGGTCTGTCATCATCGGCAGCTCTAGAGAGCTGCTATGCCTACGCCCTCAACGACCTGTTCGGCGAGAACAAGGTGTCTAAATGGGATATGGTGCTGGCAGGACAGGCAACGGAACACAACTACTGTGGAGTGAACTGTGGCATCATGGACCAGTTTGCGAGCGTATTCGGCATGGAGGGCAAACTGATGCGCCTCGACTGCCGCAGCCGCGAGTTCGAATATTTCCCATTCGAACCGAAGGGATACAGACTGGTGCTCGTTGACTCCGTAGTGAAGCATGAACTGGCATCATCGGCATACAACGACCGCCGCAAGAGCTGCGAGAACGTGGTTGCCGCTTTGCAGAAGAAATATCCTGAGAAGACTATCGAAACCCTGCGAGACGCCAACTGGGACATGCTCAACGCCGTAAAGGATGAGGTTAGCGAGGAGGACATGAAGCGCGCCACATTCGTATTGGGAGAGAAAGACCGTGTGCTGGCAGTATGCGACGCACTCAACGCCGGCGACTACGAGACCGTGGGCAAGAAGATGTATGAAACCCACCACGGACTGAGCAAGGAATACGAAGTGTCTTGCGAAGAACTCGACTATCTCAACGACATCGCTCGTGAAGATGGCGTTACCGGTTCGAGAATCATGGGCGGAGGCTTCGGCGGATGCACCATCAACCTCGTGAAGGAGGACCTCTACGACCACTTCATCGCCGACGTGAAGAAGAAATATGCAGAACGCTACGGCAAGGAACCGAAGATATATGATGTGGTGATCAAAGACGGTTCGAGAAAAATCTGCTAATGCCAAGAAAACAGGAACCAAACATAGCACAACCGAGCGGAAAGTCATTTCATTGTGGCTTTCCGCTTTTTCGTTCATATCCACTGTAATTGTACACTTAAGATAACAAAACACCTACATAAACACAATGAAAAGATAAAAAGGTGTAGCAATAACACCTACAATGGCAAAAAAGTCATAATCTTTTATTGCCGATTGGAAAAATAATAGTAATTTAGCCACGAATTAAATAATTCATTGAATCTTTACATCTCTGAAAATCTATTAAGCATATATATGAAAGGTATAAAATCTATCGTTCTTGGAGCAGGAATGGCTATCGCGACGATGCTTTCATGCTCAACAGGCGGCAATACACAGCTCACTGAGTCTGGCCTCAACCCTGCCGCATTCGACACAACCATCAACAACAAGCCCGTCAAACTTTTCACGCTCAAGAACAAGAGTGGGATGGAAGTATGCATCACAAACTTCGGAGGCAGAGTGGTATCGCTCACCGTTCCCGACAAGGACGGCAAGCCGACTGACGTGGTGCTCGGCTACGACAACATCAGGCAGTATGCCGACTCGGTGAACAGTCCGAGCGACTACGGTTCTACCGTGGGCAGATATGCCAACAGAATAGACAAGGGTCATCTTCACGTGAACGGCAAGGACTACCAGCTGCCGCAGAACAACTTCGGCCATTGCCTGCATGGCGGTCCGTCGGGATGGATGTATCAGGTGTATGATGCAGAACAGCCCAACGACACTACTCTCGTCATGAGACTCATGTCGCCGGACGGCGACAACAACTTCCCGGGAACAGTCAAGGCCACTGCAACATACAAGGTGCTCAGCAACAATACTCTCGACATCACTTTCGAGGCAACGACAGACAAGGAGACGGTGGTAAACATGACCAACCACAGCTACTTCAACCTCAACGGCGACCCGTCGAAAGAGGGAACAAACATGGTGCTGTATGTCAATGCCGACAATTTCACCCCTGCCGACGACACATACATGACAACGGGCGAGATAAAGCCAGTGGAGGGCACACCGATGGACTTCCGCAAGCCACATGCCATCAGCGAGACAATCAACGACACTACATATCAGCAGATAAAGAACGCCACTGGCTACGACCACAACTGGTGTCTGAACACATACAAGAACGGAAAGGGCGACGACACCAAGGTATGCGCTTCGCTCTATTCGCCTGTCACCGGCATCCTGCTCGAGATGTTCACCAACGAACCGGGAGTGCAGGTATATACCGGCAACTTCCAGGGCACGGGCATTGCCTGCAAGCACGGAGTGAAATACCCCAAGCATGTGTCGGTATGTCTGGAGAGCCAGAAATACCCTGACTCACCGAACAAGAAAGACTGGCCTTCGCCATATCTGAAACCGGGCGAGAGGTATTACAGCCATGTGGCTTACCGCTTCGGAATAAAGAAATAAATGGGGATTGAGAGAATCTGCCACTGACCAAAGACGGCAAACTATTTTGGAACTGCAGCATCAAGCGTTCCAATAGCCGTTTGGAGGTTAAGACCTAAGCGGAGTGATATCCGCAACAACAAGTAACAAGAAAAAAAACAAAACTACTAACTAAATAAATAAACGAATATGGAATTATATGACTGGCTGGTAATTGGGCTGTTTTGCCTGGCCTTAATAGGAATTGTGGTATGGGTCGTGAGCAAGAAGAACAACGACTCTGCAGATTATTTTCTCGGCGGACGCGACGCAACTTGGATTGCCATCGGAGCGTCGATCTTTGCGTCGAACATCGGTTCGGAGCACCTCATAGGTCTTGCCGGTGCTGGAGCATCGTCTGGTATGGCGATGGCACACTGGGAGATACAGGGATGGATGATACTTATTCTTGGATGGGTGTTCGTGCCATTCTATACCCGTTCTATGGTTTACACCATGCCTGAATTCCTGGAGAGACGATACAACAAGGAGAGCCGCACGATACTGTCGGTGATTTCGCTCATCAGCTACGTGCTCACCAAGGTTGCCGTGACGGTATACGCCGGTGGCCTCGTGTTCCAGCAGGTGTTCGGTATCAAGGAGCTGTGGGGCATCGACTTCTTCTGGATCGCTGCCATCGGACTGGTGCTTATCACTGCTCTCTATACCATCTTCGGCGGAATGAAGAGTGTGCTCTATACTTCGGTGTTGCAGACTCCTATCCTGCTGCTCGGTTCCATCATCATCCTCGTTCTCGGACTGAAGGCCGTGGGCGGCTGGGACCAGGTGATGCAGATCTGTTCTGCTGAGCCTGTAAACGAATATGGCGACAAGATGACCGACCTGATGCGCGACCTGCGCGATCCGCAATATCCTTGGCTCGGAGCCCTTGTGGGCAGTGCCGTAATCGGTTTCTGGTATTGGTGTACCGACCAGTTCATCGTGCAGCGTGTGCTGTCGGGAAAGAATGAGAAGGAGGCCCGCCGCGGTACTATCTTCGGTGCATACCTGAAGTTGCTCCCTGTGTTCATCTTCCTCATCCCTGGAATGATTGCCTACGCACTTAACGTGAAGAGCGGTGGTGCATTCCTCCCCGTTGACGCCAACGGCGTGGCTATAAGCGATGCCGCCTTCCCTACCCTCGTGGCTAAACTGCTGCCGGCAGGATTCAAGGGACTCGTGGTTTGCGGTATCCTCGCAGCATTGATGAGTTCGCTGGCTTCACTGTTCAACTCTTCGGCAATGCTCTTCACCATCGACTTCTACAAGCGTCTCCGTCCGCAGACATCAGAGAAATCTCTCGTACGCATCGGACAGATCGCCACTGTGGTAATCGTGATTCTCGGTATCCTGTGGATTCCTATCATGAGAAGTGTGGGCAACGTGTTGTACAATTACCTTCAGGACGTGCAGAGCGTTCTCGCTCCTGGCATCGCAGCGGCATTCCTTCTTGGAATATGCTGGAAGCGTGCCACAGCCAAAGGCGGTATGTGGGGACTCCTGGCTGGCATCATAATCGGTCTGACAAGACTCGGCGCAAAGGTATACTACAGTAATGTAACTGAAGCGTCAGACAACTGGTTCAAGACTGTGTTCTTCGATTTCAACTGGCTGTACTTCTGCGGTGTGATGCTCATCGTGTGCTGTCTGGTTGTAGTGGTAGTGAGCCTCATGACTCCTGCGCCTACTGAAGACAAGATACGCGGACTGGTGTTCGGCACTTCCACTCCGGAACAGAGGGCTGCCACAAGGGCAAGCTGGACGAAGTGGGATGTGATCCACAGTGTTATAATCCTTGCCATCACAGTGGCGTTCTACATCTACTTCTGGTAAAAAAAACGCCCCTGACAATGACACACGAAATAAAGAATAACTATAAAAACCTAAATAATAATACCCTATGACTGACTTTTATAAAGAACACTCCAAGGTGTATGTGTCGGTAGACTGCATAATCTTCGGATTTGAAGCAAACAAGTTGAAACTGCTCATCGGAAACAGGAGAATGGATCCGGGCCGCGGCGAATGGTCGCTCTACGGTGGATTCGTGAAGGAGAACGAGAGTCTCGATGATGCTGCCAACCGCACGCTGAGAGACCTCACCGGTCTCGACAATCTGTATATGAAACAGGTGGGTGCCTTCGGTGCCGTAAACCGTGACCCGGGCGAAAGGGTCATCTCCGTGGCATACTGTGCACTCATCAATGTGAAAGACTACGACAACGAGCTACGCGAGAAGCACCAGCTGAAGTGGATCGATGTGGAGAAAATGCCAAGACTCTATTCCGACCACAACGAAATGGTGAGAAAAGCCATCAACCTGCTCCGCCGCCGCATTTCCACAGAGCCTCTGAGCTTCAATCTGCTCCCAGAACTCTTCACGCTGACGCAGCTGCAACACGTATACGAGGCTATCCTCGGCGAGGAAATCGACAAGCGCAACTTCAGAAAGAAGATCAAGACAATCGACTTCATCGAGAAGACTGACAAGATCGACAAGATAACGTCGAAACGCGGTGCGGCATTGTATTGCTTCAACAAGGAGGCGTATGACGACGATCCTTATTTCAAACTTTAATGACAACAACAGGCCGGTTCTGAAAGTCTGGAGGCTTAAGAACTGAATCCGGACACAAGGACCGGCCATCAAACACATATCAAGATATTATGTTAGAAGAACTGAAAGAAAAAGTATTCCGTGCCAACCTCGACCTCGTGAAACACAATCTCGTGATTTTCACCTGGGGCAACGTCTCTGGCATCGACCGCGAGAAAGGTCTCGTAGTAATCAAGCCTTCGGGTGTGTCATACGACAACATGAAGGCGTCTGACATGGTGGTGGTTGACCTGAACACGGGCAAAGTGGTGGAAGGCGATCTTAATCCGTCTTCTGACACTCCTACTCACCTCGTGCTCTATCGTGCCTTCCCCGAAATAGGAGGTATCGTGCACACCCACTCCACTTATGCCACGGCATGGGCACAGGCAGGAAAGGACATTCCGAACATCGGAACGACACACGCCGACTATTTCCACGACTGCATACCATGCACCGGGGACATGACGGCAGACCAGATGGCTGAATACGAGAAAGAAACGGGAGTGGTTATAGTGAACCGTTTCAAAGACATCAACTACGTACACACGCCGGGCGTGCTGGTGAAAAACCACGGTCCGTTCTCATGGGGAAAGGATGCTGACGAGGCTGTATACAACTCCGTAGTGATGGAACAGGTGGCAAAGATGGCTTTCGTGGCATTCAGCGTGAACCCTGAGACCACTATGAACCCTCTGTTGATAGAGAAACATTTCAACCGCAAACACGGTCCGAACGCTTATTACGGACAAAAGAAAAAATAATCCGGAAGGATCAGAATTACAACCGGTCATTACAACCGGTCATTATGAATGGTCTGATGACCGTCTGGAGATAATAACATAACTAAAGAAGAAACAACTACGAAACAATGATCAAGGCATTTGAGAATTTGGAACTCTGGTGGATTACTGGAGCACAGCTCCTCTACGGAGGCGAGACAGTAAAGATTGTTGACGGTCACTCACAGGAGATGGTCGACGGATTGAACAAGTCGGGTATCATCCCGATAAAGGTGGTTTATAAAGGAACAGCAAACTCTGACAAGGAAGTGGCATCTATCATGATGGCTGCCAACAACGAGGAGAAATGTGTGGGCGTGATAACATGGATGCACACCTTCTCGCCAGCCAAGATGTGGATACACGGACTGCAGATGCTGCACAAACCTCTGCTCCACCTTCACACACAATACAACCAGGAGATTCCTTGGGACACGATGGACATGGACTTCATGAACCTGAACCAGAGCGCACACGGCGACCGCGAGTTCGGACATATATGCTCACGTCTGCGCAAACCACGCAAAGTGGTTGTGGGATACTGGAAGGAGAAGAAGACACAGGAACACATCGCCGTATGGGCTCGTGTCGCCGCCGCCGTTGCCGACGCCAAAGACATGCTTATCATTCGTTTCGGAGACCAGATGAACAACGTTGCCGTGACCGACGGTGACAAGGTCAGCGCTGAGCAGGTTCTCGGTTACCACGTGGACTACTGCTGCGTGTCTGAGCTGATGGAATACTGGAAGCAGGTTGCCCCTGCCGATGTCGACGCATTAGTGGAGGAATACCACAAGCTATACAAGATCGTGCCTTGCGAGGCTGGCGAGGATATCGGAAAGAAGAAGATATGGAATGCCGCACGCGCAGAGCTTGCCATCCGTGCCTGTCTCAAGGCGAAGGGTGCAAAGGGATTCACAACAAACTTCGATGACCTCGGTTCATGGGGCGACCCTGACGCCGACGACTTCGTAGGATTCGACCAGATTCCGGGCCTCGCATCACAGCGACTCATGGCTGAGGGATATGGCTTCGGCGCCGAAGGCGACTGGAAGTCGGCTGCCCTCTACCGCACTCTCTGGTATATGACTCAGGGTATGCCTACGGGATGCTCGTTCCTCGAAGACTACACACTGAACTTCGATGGAGAGAACTCTTCACTGCTCCAGAGCCACATGCTCGAGGTTTGTCCTCTCATCGCTGTCGACGACGAGCCAGTACGCCTTGAGGTACACCACCTCGGCATCGGCATACGCAAGCAGCAGACAGCCCGCCTCGTGTTCAACTCAAAGGTTGGCGACGGCGTTACGGCAACGGTAGTCGACATGGGCAACCGCTTCAGACTCATCGTCAACGATGTACACTGCATCAAACCGAAACCACTGCCTAAGCTCCCTGTTGCCAACGCCCTGTGGATTCCACAGCCTAACTTCGAGATCGGTGCCGGTTCGTGGATTCTCGCCGGCGGCACTCACCACAGCTGCTTCTCCTACGACATCACACCGGAGTATTGGGAGGACTATGCTGAGATGCTCGACATCGAATATCTGCATATCGACAAGGACTCCACATTCGAAAGCGTGAAGAGAGACCTCCGCATCAACGAAGTGTATTACATGCTGAACAAGGCATTGAGATAATAAATCTGATTATGAATGTAGGACAGCTCGAAACATGTAGAGTTGTCCTACAATCATAATCCCCAATCGGTCATTAGGCCGTTTAATGTAATATTTTACAACTGCTTGCAGTATTTTGCTTGTTATAAGGTGTCTTTTGCTTGTTTTTTAATTCGCATTAGCTCGCTATTACTCATTAAAAGCCAAACAAAATCCCCTCTTCTAAAAACTCAAAATCCAAGCAAGCCCTAATGACCGATTGGGGATAATTGGTCCATACTATTACAGCAGACAAGAACATTAACACTGATATATATAATAAGGTAATGACAAACAATCCTAAAGCTACAATACAAGAAGGCAAGGCTATTCTCGGTATCGAATTCGGTTCCACAAGAATCAAGGCAGTGCTCATCGACGAGAACAACATCCCGATAGCCCAGGGCTCTCACGAATGGGAGAACCAGCTTATCGACGGACTGTGGACTTACAGCATCGAGGCGATATGGAACGGTGTGCAGAACTGCTACGCCGACCTTCGTGCCAACGTGAAATCCAAATACGACGTTGAGATTGAACAGTTGGCTGCCATCGGCGTTAGCGCCATGATGCACGGATACATGGCATTCAACGAGAAGCAGGAGATACTTGCCCCTTTCCGCACATGGAGAAACACCAACACAGCGGAAGCTGCCGCCAAGCTCTCTGAACTGTTCCACTTCAACATCCCTCTGCGATGGAGCATCTCCCACCTCTATCAGGCAATACTCAACAAAGAGGACCATGTGGGCGACATCAACTTCCTCACCACCCTTGCCGGATATATCCACTGGCAGATAACGGGCAAGAGAGTGCTCGGAGTGGGCGACGCATCCGGCATGCTGCCTATCGACTCCAAGACCAAGAACTACGACGCTGAGATGATACGCAAGTTTGATGAACTCGTGTCACCTTACGGCTTCGACTGGAAGATAACCGACATCCTGCCTCAGGTGCTCTCTGCCGGAGAGGATGCCGGCACTCTTACTGCCGAAGGCGCCAAACGACTCGACATCTCCGGTCATCTGAAACCCGGCACACCGGTGTGTCCGCCAGAGGGCGATGCCGGAACAGGAATGGTGGCCACCAATGCCGTGAGGAAACGCACGGGCAACGTGTCGGCTGGCACATCATCGTTCTCAATGATTGTATTGGAGAAGGCCCTGTCGCGTCCTTACGAGATGATCGACATGGTGACGACGCCTGACGGCAGTCCGGTGGCAATGGTACACTGCAACAACTGCACTTCTGACCTCAACGCATGGGTGAACCTCTTCAAGGAATATCAGGAACTGCTGGGAATACCGGTGGACATGAACGAGGTGTTCGGCAAACTCTACAACCATGCCCTCAAGGGCGACGCCGACTGCGGCGGACTGATGGCATACAACTATATCTCGGGAGAACCCGTTACAGGACTGGCTGACGGAAGGCCTCTCTTCATGCGTTCGGCAAAGAGCAAGTTCAACCTTGCCAACTTCATGCGTGCCAACCTGTACGCTTCAGTGGGAGTGTTGAAGATAGGCAACGACATCCTTTTCAACGACGAGAAGGTGAAAGTGGACCGTATCACTGGCCACGGCGGACTCTTCAAGACCCCAGGCGTGGGACAGCGTATACTGGCTGCCGCCATCAACTCTCCGATTTCTGTAATGGAAACGGCTGGCGAAGGCGGAGCATGGGGCATCGCGCTGCTGGCCGGCTATCTGGTGAACAACAAGAGCAAAATGAACCTCGCCGACTATCTCGACAAGAAGGTGTTTGCCGGTAACACCGGAGTGGAAATCGCTCCTACGAAAGAAGATGTTGAAGGCTTCAACGAGTACATAAAAGAATACCAGAACTGCCTGCCAGTGGAGCAAGAAGCAGTGAAATTAAAAAAATAATAAAGTATTCGCCTTAGTCTTCGCCAAAAACAAAATATTTATATATCTTTGCAACAAAAGAAAAACTTTGTTTAACTAAAGGCGATTAAGGATAAAAAACATATCGTCTTTTAGAATACTACAAAACATAAATCGATATGAACGACAAGAAGATTATGAACAGAGCAGCCGACAACATCCGCATCCTGGCTGCGTCTATGGTAGAAAAAGCTAAATCGGGACATCCGGGAGGAGCCATGGGTGGAGCGGATTTCATCAATGTGCTGTTCTCTGAATTCATGGTATGGGATCCGGACAATCTCACATGGGAAGGTCGCGACCGCTTCTTCCTCGACCCAGGACACATGTCACCGATGCTCTACAGCGCTCTCGCATTGCAGGGAAAATTCACCATCGACGAACTGAAGCAGTTCCGCCAGTGGGGATCTCCTACTCCAGGACACCCTGAGCGCGACGTGAAGCGTGGTGTGGAGAACACATCCGGTCCGCTCGGACAGGGCCACACCTTTGCAGCCGGTGCTGCTGTGGCTGAGAAGTTCCTCCAGGCAAAACTCGGTTCAGAAGTCATCAAGCACAAGATCTATGCATACATCTCTGACGGTGGTGTGCAGGAGGAGATATCACAGGGTGTCGGACGCATCGCCGGCAACCTTGGACTCAACAACCTCATCATGTTCTACGACTCCAACGACATCCAGCTCTCTACTGAGTGCAACGTGGTGATGAACGAGGATACCGCTGCCAAATACAAGGCTTGGGGATGGAACGTGGTGACAATCGACGGCAACGACCCTGACGCTATACGCCAGGCTCTCACAGACGCACAGAAAGAGGAGGAGCGTCCTACTCTTATCATCGGCAAGACTATCATGGGTAAGGGCGCACTCAAGGAGGATGGCTCAAGCTATGAGCACAGCATCAAGACTCACGGTGCTCCTCTCGGCGGCGAGGCTTACGTAAACACCATCAAGAATCTCGGCGGCGACCCTGAGAACCCATTCGTGATATTCCCTGAGGTGGAGAAGCTCTATGCTGACCGCGCTGAGGAGCTTCGCAAGATCGTTGCCGAGCGTCACGCCGAGGAAGAGGCTTGGGCTAAGGCTAATCCTGAGAAGGCTGCCCAGATGAAGGAATGGTTCAGCGGCAACGCTCCTAAGGTTGACTGGTCTGTAGTGTCACAGAAGGAGGGTTCTGCCACTCGTGCCGCTTCGGCAGCATGTCTCGGTGCTCTCGCTGAGCAGGTTCCTAACATGGTTTGCTCTTCAGCAGACCTGTCTAACAGCGACAAGACCGACGGTTTCCTGAAGAAGACCCACTCTATCGTTCGCGGCGACTTCAGCGGCGCATTCTTCCAGGCTGGTGTTAGCGAGCTGACAATGGCGTGCATGTGTATCGGTATGTATCTGCACGGTGGAGTGATACCGGCTTGCGGCACATTCTTCGTATTCTCTGACTATATGAAGCCTGCCGTACGTATGGCTGCGCTGATGGAGGTGCCTATCAAGTTCATCTGGACCCACGACGCATTCCGCGTCGGTGAGGACGGACCAACTCATGAGCCTGTAGAACAGGAGGCACAGATCCGCCTGATGGAGAAGCTGAAGAACCACCACGGCAAGGACAGCGTTCGCGTGTTCCGTCCTGCTGATGCCGACGAGACTACCGTTTGCTGGGCTATGGCAATGGAGAACATGGAAACTCCTACTGCTCTCATCTTCTCTCGCCAGAATGTTGCCAAACTGCCAGCCGGCAACGACTACGAGCAGGCTCGCAAGGGTGCATACGTAGTGGCTGGATCTGATGAGGACTTCGACGTTATCCTGCTGGCTGACGGTTCTGAGGTGTCTACATTGGTGGCAGGTGCTGAACTTCTGCGCAAGGACGGCGTGAAGATCCGTATTGTCAGCGTACCGAGCGAGGGTCTGTTCCGCACTCAGTCTAAGGAGTATCAGGAGAGCATCCTGCCTGCAGGATGCAAGATTTTCGGTATGACTGCCGGTCTGCCTGTAACTCTTGAGGGCCTTGTAGGTGCCAACGGCAAGGTATTCGGTATGCCAAGCTTCGGTTTCTCCGCTCCTTACAAGGTGCTCGACGAGAAACTCGGCTACACTGCTGAGAATGTATACAAGCAGGTGAAGGATCTCTTGAAGTAAGAAAAAAAACGGCGGTCTTGTAAGTATCTCTCCTACCTCTCCCGCCGATGGGCGGCGACAGAGAACAGAGGATGACAGACTGACCGACTATAAAGGATTGAAGAAAAACAAATAGGAGTCGCGGGAGGACTTCTCTAAAAAAGGAGTCCTCCGCATCTCTAACCCTAAGCCAAGAACATTGAGCTTATAAACACAAATAATAACCCTTAAAAAACTTACGACTATGGAAGTAAAGACAGTTGGAGTGGCATGTGACCACGCAGGTTTCCCTTTGAAGCAGTTTGTAATCCAGTATCTGGAATCTAAAGGTTATCAGTATAAGGACTTCGGTACATACAGTGACACAAGTTGTGACTATCCTGATTTCGCTCATCCTCTGGCAGAGGCAGTAGAGAGCGGCGAGTGCTATCCTGGCATCGCTATCTGCGGCAGCGGCGAGGGAATGGTGATGACACTGAACAAACATCAGGGCATCCGCGCTGGTCTTGCATGGGACAAGGAAGTGGCTGGTTTGATCCGTCAGCACAACAATGCTAACATTCTCGTTATGCCGGGTCGCTTCATCGCCAACAAATTGGCTGAGACAATAATGGACGAATTCTTCAAGACTCCTTTTGAGGGTGGACGCCACGAAAGAAGAGTAGAGAAGATTCCAGTAAAATAAACAGTGGTTCGCAATCTGCGGACAAGCTGAAGAAAAAAGACAAAGTTGTGGGTTTACCTTCATGGCAGACTCACAACTTTTTTTAGCCACTAAAAAGACATAAATTGGGCACGGTGCTTGCCCATCATGGGTAAGCTGCTTTCTCATCATGGGCACGCTGCTTGCCCCACTTGGGCAGAAAAGGCACCCGATTTTTACCCTAAATCGGTCGTTAGGGCTTGCCTGGATTTTGCTTTTTAGAAGAGTGGATTTTGTTTGGGTTTACATACTTCTAACGGCATAATGACCGATGGATCATTTCAGCGGCTCCACATGAATATTGATATGCGTGCGCTTGCCGAAGCGGCGACGCAACTCATGTTCTATGTTCGTGGCATGCTCATGCGAAGCCATCAGACTGATATCGCCCGGCATTCTGAGGTGCATCTCTATGGCAATGTCGTTGCCGATATAACGGGTGCAGAGATTGTGGATGTCGCTGACACACGGTTCTTTATTGGCAATGGCAACAATCTCGTCTTCCATTTCCTTCGGCAGGCTCTTCTCGAGCAGTTCTCCAAACGAGCTGCCGATTAGTCCGAGGGCTGTCTTCACAATGAAAAGGCTCACCACAACGGCAGCTATAGGGTCGAGCACCGCCCAACTCTTTCCCAACAATATCGCTCCACCGATTCCCACAGCTGTACCTATCGAGGAGAGGGCGTCGCTGCGATGGTGCCAGGCATTGGCTACAACAGCCTGCGACCCTACTTGCCTTCCCACGCGAGAGGTGAAGCGGAAGGTCCATTCTTTCAGACCGATGCTCAGGAGAGCTGCCAAGAGGGCTATCACTCCTGGCTGACTTATCTCCTCGCCACGCATCACATCCCAGATCTGGTGGCATCCGTTATAGAATATGTATAGTCCCACAGCGAGCAGGGCGAGACCGATAATCGATGTGGCGAGTGTCTCATATTTGCCGTGGCCATAGTCGTGGTCTTCGTCAATTGGTTTTGAACTGATGCGCACGAAGGCTATCACCACAATGTCTGTGAGGAAATCTGACAATGAATGCACGGCATCAGCAATCATGGCTGCCGAACCGCCGAGGATACCGGCAACGAACTTGAAAACGAGAAGTACCACATTGACGACACTTCCCATCAGCGTGACCCTATAAATCTTCTTTTCTCTCTTTTCTATTTCCATGACATACTTAATTCTTGTTATATACAAATGCAAAGGTATAAACAATTACCTATTATTAGGTATGATTCAAAGAAAAGTATGATTAAAAAAGATAAAAAACACGTATCAAAATCCACTCTTCTAAAAAGCAAAATCCAGTCAAGCGCTAATGCCCGATTTGGTTTAAACAAAAAAAATCTCCAATTCCTCAACTCTTGACCATTACAACCGTCAATCCGGTTCGTCTCGTCAAGAATTCAAGAATCAGAGAATTAAGAATATCTTTGTTTCCTCCTCAACCTGGCATCAACACCCTGCAAGAAATAAAGCCTACAGGCTAATACAGCTAAGGGAGGGAATATCAATCATCAGTCTTCGTATCCGTTAGGATTGTTCTTCTGCCAATTCCAACTGTCGCGACACATCTCCTCGATGCCATAGTGTGCCTCCCAGCCCAGCTCTGCCTTTGCCTTTGCAGGATTGCAGTAGCAGGTGGCGATGTCACCGGCACGGCGTGGCTTGATGGAATACTTTATCTTGATGCCGTTGGCCTTCTCGAAGGCTTTCACCACGTCGAGCACCGAATATCCGTGACCTGTTCCGAGGTTATATACGGCAAGTCCGCAGTTGCGCTCGATAGCCTTCAGTGCACACACATGACCGGCAGCCAGGTCGCACACATGGATATAGTCGCGCACTCCCGTTCCGTCGGGTGTGTCGTAGTCGTTGCCAAACACGCCGAGCTCTTCTCTCTTGCCCACTGCCACTTGTGTGATGTAAGGCATGAGGTTGTTTGGAATACCGTTAGGGTCTTCGCCGATTTTGCCGCTCGGATGTGCACCGATAGGATTGAAATATCTCAGCAATACCACGTTCCATTCAGGATCGGCATGGTGCACGTCTTTAAGCACTTCCTCAAGCATCCACTTTGTCTGGCCGTAAGGATTTGTGCAGTAGCCCTTCGGACACTCCTCTGTGATAGGAATCATCGCCGGGTCGCCATACACCGTGGCTGAACTTGAGAAGATGATGTTCTTGCAGCCGTGCTTGCGCATCACGTCAACGAGGACAAACGTTGCCACCATATTGTTCTCATAATACTCCAATGGCTTTGCTACCGACTCTCCGACGGATTTAAGTCCGGCATAGTGGATAACGGCGTCGAACTGGTTCTCGCCGAAGATCTTCTCCATCGCGTCTCTGTCTCTCACGTCGGCGTTATAGCATTTCACCTCCTTGCCGATAAGCTCTGATACTCTCTTGAGCGCCTCCGGCTTGGAGTTGAAGAAATTGTCCACTACTACTACGCTGTGACCAGCCTTGTCAAGTTCAATGATTGTGTGGGTGCCGATGAATCCGGCACCACCGCATAAAAGAATGTTCATAACTCTTTACCTATTAAAATCTTTCGAGTCAATATCTATAATATCCATCTGCAAAAGTAACGAATTTATGGCAATTACCGCCCCTTGCTCCCCTATTTCTGCTCATACATTGTTGATTTTAACATAATCCAAACATTCATTGCAACGTGGGATTCACATTATGCGTAAGAAATGTTTGCCGTTACAAAGAAAATAAGTAATTTTGCACGCATATCCATTTTTATAATTATAAAAAAGACATGATGCAGGCTATGATATTCGCCGCCGGACTCGGCACCCGACTCAAGCCGCTCACCGACCACATGCCAAAGGCTATGGTGAGCGTGGGAGGAAAACCGCTCATCAGGCACGTCATAGAGAAGCTGAAGGCAAGCGATGCGGAGCGCATCGTAGTGAACGTACACCACTTTGCCGAACAGATAACAGACTACCTAAAAGACAATAACAACTTCGGTGTTGACATCCGCATATCCGACGAATCGCAGAAGCTGCTCGACACGGGAGGCGGAATAAAGAAGGCTGCGCCACTCTTCCTCGGCGACAGGCCGATACTGATACACAATGTGGACATACTGAGCAACGTAGACCTGCAACGTTTTTATGCCGAGGCTGACCATGAAAGCGGTGTCGACGCACTGCTGCTCGTGAGCGAGAGAAAGACGAAACGCTATCTGCTCTTCAACGACGACATGAGGCTCGTGGGATGGACCAACATTGAGACGGGAGAGGTGAAATCACCTTATGAAGGTCTCGATCCGGACAAATGCCACAAATACGCCTTCGCCGGCATACATGCCTTTTCACCAAGGCTGTTCCCGCTGTTCAACGGGTTCGGCGACAAATTCGGCATCATTGACTTCTATCTCAAAGCATGTGCCGACCACAATATCCGGGGATATCTGAAAAAGGACCTCCGCCTGCTCGATGTGGGGAAACTCGACACGCTGAAGGAGGCTGAGGATTTCATCTCCGGGTTATAAGGGATTTTAATGGATATAAAGTGACTCAGATACAAGAAACAATATCATCTAAACAATATAAGTAAATGCAACAGAAGATCATTATTTTAGACTTCGGCTCACAGACCACGCAGCTCATCGGACGCCGCGTGCGCGAGCTCGACACCTTCTGCGAGATTATGCCTTACAACAAGTTTCCGAAAGACGACGAGAGCGTCATTGGAGTGATACTCAGCGGAAGCCCCTACTCTGTTCACGACAAGGAGGCGTTTAAGGTTGACCTCAGCCTGTTCATCGGCAGAATCCCTGTTTTGGGCATCTGCTATGGAGCGCAATACATCTCCTATTCAAACGGTGGAAAGGTGGAGGCTGCCGACTCTCGCGAGTACGGAAGGGCATGTCTGGAGCAGTTCGACAAAGAGGACCCTCTCTTCAAAGGCTTCGTGGACAAATCGCAGGTGTGGATGAGCCACGGCGACACGATAACGGTGATACCGGAGGACTACAAGTGTATCGCGTCGACAGCAAATGTGAAGTTTGCTGCCTACGCTTCTACAAAGCAGCCGGTATGGGCGGTGCAGTTCCATCCGGAGGTGTTCCACTCGCTGCAGGGCACTCAGCTGCTGAAGAACTTCGTGGTAGACATCTGCGGAAGCCGGCAGGACTGGAGCGCAGACTCCTTTGTGGAGACTACGGTGAAGGAACTGAAGGAGCAGCTGGGCGACGACAAGGTGATTCTCGGACTCTCCGGCGGCGTGGACTCAAGCGTTGCCGCCGTATTGCTCAACAAGGCAATCGGCAAGAACCTCACCTGTATCTTCGTAGACCATGGTATGCTGCGCAAGAACGAGTTCCGCGATGTGATGGAGGATTACAAGTGCTTGGGTCTGAACGTTATCGGTGTGGACGCGAGCGAGAAATTCTTCGCCGACCTGGCAGGAGTGACAGATCCTGAAAAGAAGCGTAAGATTATCGGAAGGGACTTCGTAGAGGTGTTCAACGCCGAGGCGAAGAAGCAGACGGGAGCAAAATGGCTGGCTCAGGGCACTATATACCCTGACCGCATCGAGAGCCTTAACATCACGGGCAAGGTGATAAAGAGCCACCACAACGTGGGCGGACTGCCAAAGGAGATGAACCTGCAACTCTGCGAACCGCTGAAATGGCTGTTCAAAGACGAGGTGCGCCGCGTGGGTCGTTCGATGGGAATGCCTGAGCATCTCATCACACGCCATCCGTTCCCGGGTCCGGGACTGGCAGTGCGTATTCTCGGCGACATCACTCCTGAGAAGGTTCGCATCCTTCAGGATGCCGACGATATCTATATCCGCGGTCTGCGCGACTACAAGGTGCGTCTCTCCGGAGAGGATGCGCGTCGCGTATTGGCTGCCGGCGTTCCTGCCGACATGCAGAACGGCGAGATTGAGGTGTCTCTCTACGACCAGATATGGCAGGCGGGCACGGTGCTCCTCTCCACAGTACGTTCTGTGGGTGTGATGGGCGACGAGCGCACTTACGAGCATCCTGTTGCTCTGCGCGCCGTGACTTCTACCGATGCCATGACAGCTGACTGGGCTCATTTGCCATACGATTTCATGGCCAAGGTGAGCAACGAGATAATAAACAAGGTACGTGGAGTAAACCGCGTATGCTACGACATCTCCTCAAAGCCACCAGCAACTATAGAGTGGGAATAATCCTGATGCCCCATGCCTTGACATGATGCCCCGGCTTGAATCCGGGCGTAATGTCTCCTGCTTGAATATGGGCAAAGAATAAATACCAACTACAAAGAGACTTGTCTCGCAGCCACACGACTGCCAACAAGTCTCTTTTGTTTTCCATCATGATCTTAAGACCTTTTCCAAGAGGAGAAATAAATTACTCCCACTATTGACTTCAGCCCCCACCTAACCTCCCCCGAAGGGGAGGGACAGATACTATTGACTGTATAATTGTCAAAGGATTATCCATAATCGGAGTAACCAGTTCCCTCCCTTGGGGAAGGTTAGGATGGGTTGTCCTACGGGGGAGAACGAGAGGGGCTGAAGTCGATCTGGTATTCAGATTATCAACTGTCTATCACATTCCATAACCTACTACGCAAAAAATAATCGAAACCCCAAGTTCTTCACAGAGCCTGGGGTTTCTTGTCAAACAACGCATTTCTGAAAAACTGTTCTGAAATGCGCAAGCAAGTCAATCACTCTCACCATGAAGGTGAATCTTTCTGATAGCCTGCCCAATTGGAATTGGCAGACTCATCATATTCATTAGCATCGTCATCCCACAGTCCTTTCTTGTGAGATTTACTGTCTGCCCAGTTGTCATGAGATCCAGCGAGCATCCTACCATAGGTCTGGACATTCACGACTCCTGTTGCCGGCTTGATATATTTATTCTTTTTCATAATTCATTCATTTTAAGTCGTTAATATTCAGTCAGTGCATCAGAATGAGGGCTATCTTACCACAACCTTCGTTCCATTCACCATGTAGATGCCGCTTGGCAATGCCACTGTGCGTGTCTCGCCAGCCTTAAGAGAGGTAGTGTCTATTGTCTGTCCGTTGATGTTGCGGATATTGGTGCGCAAATCCTTCGTTGCCGTGATGGTCAGCTTACCTGTCTCTGCCGAGAACATGAAGCCGGCGCTCGCCGTTGCAGTCTCCGTTGCATTGTCTATCCATGATGTCTCAGTGTTCGGCTCAAGCGAGATGTTGAGGTAGCGCACATTGTTCGCTCCGTTCTGACATGCGTAGTATGATCGGAATGGCAATACGTACACATCCTGGAATCTCTCGTCGAGGAGAAGTGATGAGATGAACTTATCCTTGTTGAAATAGAATATTCCGTCAGTCTTCGGCACTTTCACTCCGCAGTATGATCCGTAGTTCACGAGGGTTGTAGCTTCGCCCTTGATCTTGCCCGTTGCAGTCTCACCCTGGATGAGTGGCTGTGTGAGCGTTGCCGGTGTTGCCTCGATAGTAGAACCGCTTTGGCGAACAACGAAGAGTACCTTGTCGCTGTTGGTTTCCTCCATCTGGTCGATGCTCACGATGTAAGACTGGTTTGGCTTCGTAACGGGCACTCCTGTGAATGGCGAGAAGTGTGCGTCTGCCTCGTAGATATATTCGCCTGTCTCCTGAGCGTTGCTGAATGTGTTGTCGGTTTTCATCGTGTAGAACGTGAATGCGCAGTTGTCTTTGGTCTGCACATAGCTTCCTGTCTCTGTGTCCACTGCCACTGTGAATGGGAGCATCAGCGATACCCACTGCTTTGTTTCATTGTGGTTGAGCGTCACCTTTCTCTTGTATACCACCTCGTTGGCAGCATTGAGTCGGATGCTGTAAGGAGCGAAGAACGGCTGCTGGTCTACCAGTTCGATATCGTTTTCCGACACGAAATCGTCACCGGAGAGGGATTTCGTCACTACGTTCTTCAGGTTGGCTGTCACACCCTCCGGCATATAGAGCAGTGCGTTGTCGCCGAGCTTTGCCTTGAGGTCGGTGAGAGTTCCCCATGTAGGATCCGTATCACTGAAAAGCAGCGAGTTGATGTTGCTGGCGTCGAAATAGAGGATGTGCTTGGTGTCTACAGGAGCGTTCTCCTTCTTGTTATTGATGTCCTCGTCAATCTTGTCGATAATCTGCTTAGCGTATACATATCCCTGACCGGTTGCGATAGGCTTGTCGTCGGTGTCTTTCAGCGATACCTTCACGCCTACGTAATAGTTTGCGTCATAAGTGTTTGGCACTACGGCGTCTTTGTACACCTTGGTATAAGTCAGCTCCGGCACATAGTCTACTGTAGTCAACTTGAGGTCTGTTGAGTAGTATGCATAGAAGGCATGGCGTGGAGTAGTCGTAGGAGCGATGTTGTAGCGGGTCTCGTCGCAGACCACGAGATAACGCTTCACGTAGTCGTCACCATTGTTCACGACCATTTCATTCCATGTTCCGCCCTGAGTATTGTATGCTGCATTTGAATAGCGGTCCTCTACATAATAGTATGTACCGTCACCTGTTGTTCCAGCCTTGAAGATGTCGGAATTGTTACACTTGAACGCCTGTGTTCCTGCCACCTTCACTTCAATCTTCTTGGTGTAGTCGTAGTCGGCAGCCTCTAAGCGATGAGCCTGGAGATTCTCATTAATCAAATCGTAGTATTCAGACTTCACGAAGTGGTAGCGAGAGTGCTTGCCCTCTGAGCCAATGTTAGTGTATGTCTCATCAGCATTCTTGTGGTGGAGTCCCTCGAAAGCGAAACGCAAACCAGTAGTACCGAAGTTTGTTGGCACAGCGAAATCCACCTTACCGTTAGTACCGATAGTGAAGTCGTCGGCGAGATACTGGTTCTTGAGTTTCTTCTCTCCCGATGGCTGGGTACAAGAGATATCCATCTTGTCGATGTATGGGTTGAGAGCCTCAAGCTGTACCTGCAGGCAAACGTATGCCAACTGATCACCTGTAAGTCCTTCAATCTGGAACTTGATGGCGTCGTTGTTAATTTTCTCAAGAACGATGTCGCCAGTAGGATTCTCTCTGTTTACTGCCACCTGATGGGCAACATTTTCACCGGTCTTGTCATATACCTTTACGGTGAAAGAATTGTCACTGACAGGAACATTAGCGTTAAGAGCAATTGCATTCTGCTGGGTTATGTCATATACAGCATTACCATTGCTATCAAAAGATATTATGTGAGAATCAGTTCCGCTGCCATAGAAGAGGCTGGTACCATCAGTGTTGAATGCAGAGGCTTGGTCGGATTTATTCGTAGTTTTCAGAGAATAGGTCTTCCATAACAAAAAGCCTGACTCTTCGTGGCGTAAATAAACCGTTGAATTACCAGATGTCGTTGACAACTTTCCATCAGCAGCATAATTCCATTCCACTTTGGTTGCAGTGAACTTCAGACTGGCATTCATATACTTACCCTTACCGTCGGTGATATAGATATCGTCACCCTTCTTGATATTCTCGGAAATATTATTTACGTAAACCAATCGGGCGCCCACAATACGATAGCCTACAGGAATGTTGACATCACCCTGAGCAACAGCATCCGTTGGAGTTTCAAGCCAATAAGTATTGTTCTTGAGACCAATATAAGTATTGGTTCCATCAAAGCTTAATTTGGCAATGTTTCCATCACCAGCGGTTCCAGGTTTTGCTGTACCACCAACTATTCCAGAATTATCGTATAACAGGAAGTCTGCCGCAAGGTCCTTTACGTTATTGTAGTCATACTTATAAGATGTATAACTGTTGACTGTTTTCTGTGTGATAGGTCCAAGGTCTACTCTCTGTGTCTGGAAAGGCAAAGCAAGACAGCTTACACCACTCGTCAAAGTGGTTACACCAGGCTTAAGGTTCTCATTGAACTTTTCCGTACATTCGAAAGTAACGACAAAGGAAGTAATTTTGACCCTTGCAAGTTCATTTTCTAAATGCTCCTGTTTAAAATAGAGGATATTACCCATATCTGAAGCGTTAAGAGAAGTACGCTGTATAACAACACCCTTATCATTTTGCTTCACAGAAACACTTGCGAGGGTTGAACTGAACGAAGAGTTCATCTCTTTGAAAGTACTTTGAGTCTCACTATTGCTAGCATAGTCCATTACAATTTTGTAACTCGTAAAACGATAACCTTTAGGCAAAGACAATGACATATGGTTAATGGTAGTGGATTTGGCGCCAGAAGCAAATACCATATATCCATCTACGACACCAACATTATTTGCATGTTTTGCCATAAGGCCATTATCAGTGAGCGTGCTTTCATCAGAATTCAGTAATGTCATTGGCAACTGATTGTGAACCCATGCTCCACCGTAACCTGCTTCATGTTGTTCTGATCCATAACTCAACGCCGATATCACATTACCGGTCGTTGGACTAATACTAACAGTCTGCGCACAGAGACCACCGCAAATCATCGTCAAGATGAGAATTGCGGCAGCCCTGATTACGCTTCTGTAATTAGCGACATTTAAATTTGTAGTTTTACTTTTCATAATTTTTAGTTTTTGTGGCCGCCTCCCGAAGGAGGCTGTCCATGATTAAACTTACTTTTTTGTTAGCGACATTATTAGTTTTAAGATTCACAACATTATTAATTATTGCTTACTTATTTTATATATGGAGAACCTGCGACCATAAAGATTCAGCAGGTGTGTTGGCGTGTTTCCGATAAACCTGTCGGTCTAAGGTGGCGACCGTCGTGTCAGGTTCTTGTTTGATTGTAACGATGCAAAGTAAATGAAATAATTCCATACTTGCAATAATTTCATTTGACTCATTGTAGCAATACACTTTGTTTCATGTAACGCTACGCAGAATAATACAATTGTTACAAAACAACACGTTTTTTATAAAATTTGGATACAAATCAAAACAAACCAAACAGGATATTTTTTACAAAGTTACAAAATCAATCAATGTCGTAAATTCTCGCATCAAGCTAAAGCACAACGTTTTACAAAATATAAATAGCATAATAACGCAATTTGTAACATTTGCAATCTACAAAATTATGCGACATATCGCAAGAGAGCCTGGAAATGTAATTATTTTGCTATTATTAACAAAGAAAAGAAGTATGAATAAAAGAAAAGAATTATATTTGCAGCGAATAAATAACACATTAATATATATTATCTCATCGCAATTAAAGCTAAATCATTCAATACTGACCACACAAAGAAGACTTACCGAGAAACCTCCTGGAAAACGGCATCACTCCTTGACACAGAAGCAAGCAAGTGAAATATAACGACGTATAAGGATGTGGACCGATACCGACAACGGAAGTGGATGGTAAAGACGTGAAAGGAAAAGACAAATGGAGAAGAAACTAAACACTATATTGCTGATACTGGCAGTGACTATCGCCTTCATAGCTTGTTCACAGGATGAACAGGCAAAATCAACGGCTATAAAGAAGGCAAATTCCAAATACACCTTCGAATACGTTAGAGGCATCAGTCTGACTCAGCCCAAGCGCGCCCTGAAAATGATTGAGACCGGAAAGAAAGACGGTTCGATGACGAACATCGAGGCTAATTACCTTATGAGCATGGTTTACAACAACGCGCTGAGAAACTACAGCAAGGCGGCAAACTATGCCGTGGCAGCCCTCAACGACCCAGACATCAACAAATATCCGGAAAAGGAAAGGCAACTTTACTACATGGCTTCATCGCAGTTTTACAGTTGCGGCAACTATGTGGAAAGCCTTACCATGGCAGACAAGGGCATAAAGTTGGCATACGAGCATAAGGACAGAAAGCTCGTGTCACAGCTGCTGATGACCATCGGCGAATGTCATGGCGAAGTGGGAAACATGTGGCATGCCATAAATACCTTCGACCGCTGCATACAGATACTTACAGAACAATTGAAGAAGACTCCAGACTGGGACACATATTTCGACCTCGCCACCGTGTACTCACTGAAAGCGAATTCGGCTATCGACATCAAGGAATACAAGCTGGTGATTGACATGCAGCCGAAATATAAGGAATGCCTGGACAAGCTGAACAAACTGAAGGAGGCAGTGAGCGGTGCCAACGACGTAGCAAACGCCGGATACTACTCGCTATTGTCAATAGCATACGAGAAGAGCGGCAATCATGCCAAAGCAAGGGAATGCTTCGACAACCTGCTATCCACACGTACTGCCCTCCTGCCCGACGGCGCATCATACGTAGTGCCGTATCTGATTGAGACAAAGCAATACAAAGAGGCGCTGAGGAAAATCAAAGAAGAGGAGAAGACCTGGGAATTACACGGACGAGACACCGTTGACTACATTTACTCCAAGACCATACTCATGAACAAAGCCCGTGTGCTGCAGGCTCTCGGAAGATATGAGGAGGCGATAAATACCGGAATGAGGGCATATAACCTGAGCGACTCGCTGACACGACGCATCAAGGAGCAGAACGCCACATGGCTATCGGAGAAGATGGGCAAGAAAGTGCTGAAGAGTTATATAGAAAACCAGGACAAGCAGCTGACGATAAACAGATGGGCAAACATCATCATGGGTGTATTGCTATTCATCTGTATCACACTGATTGTCTTCATCATTCGCGACAACAGGATAATAAAGAACAAAAACAGGGTGTCGTCATCGCTCATCGGCGAACTGTCTAAATACAAGACGGAACTTTTCGACAGGATGTCGGAAAATCCCGACAGGGTGAATAATGCCGCATCAGCCGATGACAAGGCATCTGCAACAGATGACAAAGGAAAGGCTGTGAACTCCGGTAAGACAGTAAAGACGGAAAAGAAGACCGACAGCAAGGCTCACAACGAGGAATATGAACAATTCCTGAAGATTGAGAAGATGATATTCGAAAAGAACCTGTTCATCCGCACCAAACTATCGAGAACCGAAGTGGCTGCCGAAGCCGGAATGTCGACAAGCCATTTCAATGCCGTATTCGACAAATACTCACAGCTGACGTTCACTAACTATATCAACAACCTGCGTATGGAGCGCGCGGCAAAGCTGCTGAAGGAAAAGCCGAACTATTCTATCGAAGCCATCGCCCAGGAATGCGGTGTGCCGGTGAGACAGACGTTCTACAGACTGTTCTCGAAGAAATACGGTATGACTCCGGCGGATTATAGAGACAATATCTAACCCTAAAACGGAATTAAGCCGTCTCCCTCCAATGGTAATCAGGACGCTTAACCAAAATCAAGCATCAGGACGCTTGATATGTTTATTTGAACCGACAGAACCCGTTTTATTATTTCATTAGCGGGTTAAATCAGATTTTCATCAGTGGAGCAGGAAATGGTTGGAGGGGCTTACAGTTTCTCCAGTGCTGCCACCACGATTCTTTCTCTCCCCATCTCGAGCAGTCCCTGTCTCTCCAGCTCATGCAGGGCTTTAGAAACATTGAGACGGCTCTCGCCGATCTCCCTTGCCAGTCTCACCATACCAACGACAAGCGTTTTCTTGCCGGCAGGATGGAGACAACGGGAAGAGAGGAAAAAAGCAATCTTCTTTCTGATGCCCTCCGGTCTTCGGCGCCATGGCAGATGCTGCATCCTTTGAGTCAAAGTACAAAGGATATTCATCAGATTGAGGCGGAACACCTCAGAGGCAGTAACGATTTTCATTATCTCCGCCTTGTCTATCGTCAGGAGGTTACACTCCGTGGCGGCAATGAATTTGCGTGAATACCGCTGTGTCAATCCGAACAAACGCTCGGGCTGCAACACGCAAGGCGTGGCAACACTCTCCACTATGCGATACCCACCATCGTCGGCAACCGTCTCCACATCCAGTTCGCCCTGCAAAACGAACGACAGTCCGTTGCACACCTCTCCTTCGGCAACAACCGTCCCGCCCCGCTCCACCTTTGAGAAGCCAAGTTTGACATGAGCTATGACATTGTCAAACTCGCTCAGGCTCATTCCCTGGAACAGAGGAAGGCGAGCCAGCAGACTATATGGATTGAAGTGATTACCCACAATATATTATTTATCCACGATATATCCCTTCATCGAAGGAGAGAACCACACGGCATTCTTTCCTTCAGAATCAGAATAGATGAAATAAGCCATCAGCTCCGTATGCTTCTCCAACACCTTCTTCGCCTTGTCGAGACCGAGCACCATGAATGATGTGGCATAGGCATCGGCAGTGGCGCAGTTGTCGGCAATCACCGTGGCAGACAGGATATTATGCTGCACGGGGCGACCGGTCTTAGGGTCGATGGTATGGGCATATTTCTTGCCGTTCTTATAATAGAAGTTGCGATAGTTTCCACTTGTCGCCATCGCCTTGTCGGTGACATTGAGCACGGTCTGCAGTTCCTGGTTCACGTTCAGCGAATCGTCGGTAGGCTTCGTAACACCGATCTTCCACGGCATACGCTCGTCGTTGACGCCACTCACCACAATCTCTCCTCCTATCTCCACCATATAGTTCTTTATTCCCTTTGAGGCGAGCAGGCGCGCCACCATATCGCAGCCATAGCCCTTGGCAATGGCACTGCAGTCGAGCATCGTGGCTGGATTCTTCTTCACCACTCTCCCACTCTTCATGCTTACCTTATGGAAGCCCACAATCTTCCTCAGCTGGTTTATCTTCCTGTTGTCAGGCATCTTGCCGTGTTTGAATCCGAATCCCCATGCGTTCACCAATGGCGCCACGGTGATATCGAAAGCTCCGTCGGTCTCTCCAGACACCTGTTCTGCCAACTTGAACACCTCGGCGAACATACTGTCAGCTACGACATCCTCATTGCGGTTCACTTTGGAAATAATGGACTTTGGATTGAAAGTGGAAAGCGAATTATCCACCTTCTTCAGCTCAGCCTCGATCTCCGGCTGCAAGTCTTTGTCGCTCTGATATGTAATATTGTAAACGGTGCCGAACACGAAGCCCGTATTCTTCTGGAACGGAGCATTGCGCTGCTTGGCAACAATCAGCACCGCCGCTATAACGACAAACGAGAGGATACCCAACTTGAGGTATCTCATTTTCTTTTTATTATCCATATTTCTTTGATTTGTTTGCATTTATGTCTCTTTGAACTATACCTGAATACCTTTATTATATATCGACGTATACCTTCATTTCTTTCATCAACATCAGAGATTGCCTTCCTCTGGATGCGCCATGCTATATATCCAGCGAGATGTTGAAGAGAGCACCGAAAGCAGTAGTGCCTGTCTTTCCGAATCCGGGCACATACCATGACTTGCCGAGCTTTCCCTCGTCTGCTGTCAGCTTCTGCTTGTAGCGCAGGCTCCAGCCGAGATGCAGCGGACCGACGAGCTTCACGTCTACTCCCACGGCAGCCTCAAGCCAATGATAGTTGCATTTTGCGCCCTTCACCTCGTATGGCGTGACGCCTCCCCACACGGGGTCTTCAACTCCCGGCGAAGCGAGGTCATACTTGTATGAAGTGAATGCATACCGCGCTCCTACATAAAGCCGGTAGATGTCGTGTTTGTTTTTCAACACGTTGAAATCCACTCCGGCACGGAAGAACGGTGCACTCGTCTTATAAGACATCTGTGTGTTCTCCTCCTTGTGGTCTGCCTTGCCGTAGCCCACCTCTACCACAGGGAAATACCTGTCACGCAGGTTGAGATGGAGGGCAGCCTCATACTGTCCGTAGTCGCTCACCGCCATCATAACTGGACCTACGGCATCCACCGACACTGAGAAGCCACGGAAGAGCGCCACGGTGTCGCGTTCTGCCACATTCTTCTTGGCAGCGGCATTCCGCTTCTGTGCATTGGCAGGGATTGCCATCACAAGGAGAAGCATCACCACGCTAATGGCGAGGCGAGAAATAAATGTGGAAGTGGGTCTTAGATGTGTCATAGTCAACGTTATGATAGTTAATAGCCACGGAGTCGATGGCGTGATGTGTTGTTGTCACTCCTTTAATCTTGTGGAAATATGATGCAGCACAATCCGTGGACTCAAAGTGCATCATATCTTCCTTGTCCACAACGATGGTGTCGAGGGATGTCGTCACACCATCCGTCAGCTCTACGAAGAAGGAGTCTCTGGGCTGCGCATTGCTTATGGGCAACGAGAATTTCGTGATGTCCTGGTCCTTGTTTATCAGCACGGAGTCGGAACCGTCGGTGCGGTTTGTCGACACCGTCATGGCAAGCCTCATCGTGTCCGTTCTCCCGTCAGCATCGAGCAGGGCATAATTGGTGAGCACCTTGTTGTTGAGCGGACAGTCCACCGAAGAGCAGGATGCTGCGACGGCGGCAACGGCAATGATTGCCGGCAACGACAGGCGGAAGGGTGAAAAATTCATATTTCGTTATTCTTGATTCAAAGATGTATTCTTGATTCAGATTTCCTTCTCCACCTGATAGTCGTTTCTCGTAGAGGAGTTGCGGCTTATCAGGTCGCCGAGGAATCCGGCGAGGAATAGCTGCGTTCCGATCATCATCATCGTGAGAGCGATGTAGAAGAAGGGCGACGAGGTGACGAGTCTCTGCGGAATGCCGTTGGCGAGACACCAGAGCTTGTCTATGCCAAGTCCGAGAGCCGAGAGAAAACCAATCATGAACACCAGCGTGCCGAGGAATCCGAACACATGCATCGGCTTTCTGCCGAAGCTGCTCAGGAACCACAGCGTTATAAGGTCGAGGTATCCGTTGAAGAAGCGGTTCCATCCCATGAATTTCGATTTACCGAACTTGCGTGCCTGGTGGTGTACCGGTTTCTCGCCTATCTTGTCGAAGCCGGCGTTCTTTGCCAAATATGGTATATATCTGTGCATCTCGCCATACACCTCGATGTTCTTCACCACATCCTTGCGGTAGGCTTTCAATCCGCAGTTGAAGTCATGCAGATTATGAATTCCGCTTACCTTCCTTGCCGTGGCGTTGAAGAGCTTTGTCGGAATGGTCTTGGAGAGGGGGTCGCCCTGCTTGCGGTTCATCTTGTAGCCCGAAACAAGGTCGTAGCCGTCTTCCTTTATCATGCGGTAGAGCTCCGGTATCTCATCGGGAGAATCCTGCAGGTCGGCATCCATGGTGATCACCACATCGCCTTCTGCCTTGTGGAACCCGCAATAGAGAGCGGGACTCTTACCGTAGTTGCGACGGAATTTTATTCCCTTCACGTTCTGCTGATTCTCAGCGCGAAGCTGCTCTATCACATCCCACGACTTGTCGGTGGATCCGTCGTTCACGAATATCACCTCGTATGTAAAGCCTTTGCTCTTCATCACTCGCGCTATCCACGCATAGAGCTCCGGCAATGATTCGTCCTCATTAAATAGAGGTATAACTACTGATATATCCATAGTCTGAAAATGTATTATCTATTGTTTGCGCATCAGCGCACCCACGGGCACACTGATGATAATGCCTAATATCACGTTGAGCGTCAGAAACTGGAACGCTATCTCTATCGGCCTTATCGTTCCCATGGTGGCCTGCAGGATTGCTATCATCTGCTTGGGATCCATGCCATACACCTCCGTAACGACTTTAGCTGTCTCTGGCATTGAAAGCATTGCGATGGTCTGGTTCACCATGTAGCCTTGGTCGATAAACTGGAAATATACGTACTGTCCCACTGCCATGAGGATAGTGGCATAGAAGTATGTCATTATAGAATAGAGAGTGGCTTTGCCGAAGGAGATCCTGCCTCCGAGAATGCGGTCGCGGAACTTGCGGAGCCTCATGGCTGCCATAATGATGGAGTATATGCCGATTGCCATTCCTGCGAGTCCGAGCATGGGCATCTGCAGATTGCCAATGAAGCAGAAGAAACTGACAACCCACATCACACCGATTATCGCTCCGTCGATTCGGGCAAAGGCGGTAAACTGCCGGTATTCGTCGTTAGAAGACTTGTTGATATCCATATTCTTTGTTCTTTCTTTATTCTTAAGTTGTTATTTCGATGCAAAAGTACTTATTTTATATGGTATAACGAGTATAGGCAGACTTTTTTTTGAAATTTCGAAGGAAAAAGTTTGTGGAAAAGATAAAAAGCATTACCTTTGCACCCGCAAAAGTGAACAAGACGGGTAAGTCTTGTACGGTCAGCTCCCTTCGAATCCTCCAGGACGGGAACGTAGCAAAGGTAGTTGGTTGTAGCGACGCGATACAAGTAGCTTGCCCACCCGCCTCTTTAGCTCAGTTGGCCAGAGCACGTGATTTGTAATCTCGGGGTCGTTGGTTCGAATCCGACAAGAGGCTCCACAAATGGGAAATGAAAAGATGAAGGGAAATGAGAGATGATATCCTGGTTTCAGGACGCATCTCTCTTTTTTGTTTATATTATGTTTATATTACCCCAAACACTTGTGGAATACAACATCTACTGTCAGGCAACGGTTCATCCCAAATGGGGATTGACGGATTATCCCGGCCGGCATAACCATAAGGCAGGAATATAGTTTTGTGGTTAGTGCTGCATAACGAAACGGATTGCGGATATCACTAACAAAAGGACATAAAAAAAAAGCCCTGCTGCTTGCGCAAACAGGACCAATGAAAGGAGGAGTGGTACCACCAGGAATCGAACCGGGGACACAAGGATTTTCAGTCCTTTGCTCTACCAACTGAGCTATGGCACCATCATAAATTTATTATTGCAAACAACACATAATTGTGATTTGCGGTTGCAAAGGTACACAAAAAGTTTTAACCTGCAAACTTTTCCTTCATTTTTTTCTAAAAAAACTGATTAATCGAGAGAAAACAAGAATTCATTTTCTTTTCCCAACGGGATATTTCAGAAGAAAACAAAGATAACCTTCTGTATGTATTTCCGATTGGACAAGTCCGCTGACTTTTAGAAGAGAACACAGAACTTGTCCATTAGTAAAATACACACAGTGGCTTATCCCGGTTTTCTTCTAAAAATCAGACGACTTGCCCAATTAACAATATGAATATTTGCATTTATCCATTTTTGCCTGAAATCAGAGGACAAACCACCAGACAGGTAAGTGAATCAGTCGTCAAGAAAACAACAACCCTGTCAAAGTCAGACGGAAACGAAGCCATATAGCAACCACAAGACCATCACAACTGTTAAAAAAAGATAGAGCAGCGAGAAATGTCACCCATTTTGTTGTGTCATTTAGAAACAAAGGGTATCTTTGTATTAATAAATAAGTATCTTAAACCGAAATCAGAAGAAGGACAACATACAGTATGGAAGAAAAAGAAATTGAGAAGACGAAAAGAGTGAACCCATTCCTCGAACAATACAAGACACCGCATGAAACGGTGCCTTTCGACAAAATAAAACTCGAGGACTACGAGGAGGCATTTCTCGAAGGCATCAGGCGCGACGACGAACAGATAGAAAAGACTATCAACAATCCCGCAGAACCAACTTTCGACAACACGATAATCAACGTTGACGACGACAAGGACGGATACTACGACTTGCTGTCGAGGGTTTCCACGGTGTTCTTCAACCTGCTCAGTGCTGAGACCAACGACGAGATGGACGCCCTGGCACAGAAGATGCAGCCGATACTGACGAAACACGCCAACGACGTGAGACTCAACAAGAAACTCTTCGAGAGGATAAAGGCGGTATACGACAACCACCGCGAACTGACTCCTGAGGAACAGAGACTGCTCGACAACTGCTACGACGGATTCGTGAGAAGCGGTGCGCTGCTCGACGACGAGGGAAAGGAGAAACTGAGAAAACTTACCGAGGAGGCAAGCATGCTGTCGCTGCAGTTCTCGCAGAACCTGCTGAAGGAGACAAAGGCATACACCCTGCATATCACCGATGAGAAAGATCTCGACGGACTGCCCGACACGGCGAAGGAGGCGGCTGCCATGACTGCAAAGGAACAGGAGAAGAAGGGATGGATATTCACACTCGACTATCCCAGCTACAGTCCGTTCATGACATATTCCACACGCCGCGAACTGAGACGCGAAATGTATATGCAGCGCAACACAATGTGTACGCACAACAACGGGGAGAACAACCTGGAGATATGCAAGAGAATCGTTAACCTCAGAAGGGAGATAGCACAGCTGCTGGGATATGAGACGTATGCCGAATATGTATTGAAAAACCGTATGGCAAGCAATACGCAGAACGTGTACAAGCTACTCGACGACCTCATCGACGCCTATATGCCTACGGCAAAGCTGGAGGTGGCCGACATCGAGAAGAAGGCGAAGAGCATGGAGGGCGACGACTTCAAACTGGAACCTTGGGACTTCAGCTTCTATTCCCACAAACTGCAACTCGAAAAGTTCAACCTCGACGCCGAGATGCTGCGCCCGTATTTCGAACTGAGCCGCGTGATAGACGGAGTGTTCGGACTGGCAAACAGACTATACGGCATAACATTCAAGGAGAACAAGGACATCCCCGTCTATCATCCCGACGTGAAGGCATACGAGGTGTTCGACAAGGACGGTTCGTATCTCGCCGTGTTCTATGCCGACTTCCATCCGCGCAAGGGAAAGCAGGGCGGAGCATGGATGACGGAATATCAGGGACAATGGATTGACAAGAAGGGTGAGAACGTGAGACCACACGTTAGCGTGGTGATGAACTTCACGAAACCTACTGCCGAAAAGCCGGCGCTGCTGACACTGGGCGAGGTGGAGACTTTCCTCCACGAATTCGGACACAGTCTCCACGGCATGTTCGCAAACACCAGATTCGAGAGCCTTTCAGGAACCAACGTATGGTGGGACTTCGTGGAACTGCCGTCGCAGTTCATGGAGAACTATGGCGCCGAGAAGGAGTTCCTGCGCACCTTCGCTTCCCACTACAAGACCGGCGAGCCGCTGCCCGATGAACTGATAGAGCGAATAAGGAAGAGCCGCAACTTCATGGTGGCATACGGCTGCATGAGGCAGGTGAGCTTCGGACTGCTCGATATGGCGTACTATACAAAGAAGGAAGCCTTCACCGACGACATCATACCGTTTGAGAAGAAGGCATGGCAGAAAGCGATGGTGCTGGAACAGCTGAAAGACACGTGCATGACGGTGCAGTTCAGCCACATCATGGCTGGAGGATATGCCGCCGGATACTACAGCTACAAATGGGCTGAGGTGCTCGATGCCGACGCCTTCAGCGTGTTCAAGAAAAACGGCATCTTCAACAGGGAAACGGCACAGAGCTTCCGCGACAACATCCTGTCGAAGGGCGGCACGGAGCATCCGATGACCCTATACAAGAGATTCCGCGGATGTGAACCTACCATCGACGCACTGCTTGAGAGAAACGGAATAAAGAAAGCTTCGGCAGAAGAGAACCGTCAGGCTCAACAATAACGACAAACACTATCAACAATCATGGACGACAAAGAGAAACAGCTCAGACTTGACCTCAAATACCTGCGCATGGCAGGTATCTGGTCGGAGAACAGCTACTGCGAGAGAAGAAAGGTGGGATGCCTTGTCGTGAAAGACAAAATGATAATCAGCGACGGCTACAACGGCACGCCAAGCGGATTCGAGAACGTGTGTGAGGACGAGAACAACGTGACTCACCCCTACGTGCTCCATGCCGAGGCAAACGCCATAACGAAACTCGCCCGAAGCTCCAACAACAGCGACGGAGCGACGCTCTACGTCACCGACGCTCCATGCATAGAATGCTCCAAACTGATAATACAGGCCGGCATCAAGCGTGTCGTCTATGCCAGGGAATACAGGCTCAGCGAGGGCATCGACCTTCTGAAAAGGGCTAAAATCAATGTGATACATCTTAATCCAGACGAATATGAGACAAAATAGACCCAACCGACTGACACCGATTCTTATGGCAATCTGCGTGATAGTGGGTGTGGTGATCGGCACTTTCTATGCCAACCATTTCTCGGGCAACAGACTGAATATAATAAACTCGGGAAGCAACAGACTGAACAACCTGCTGCATATCATCGACGACCAATATGTTGACGACGTGAACATCGACTCGCTCGTTGATATGGCGATACCGCAGATACTTTCTGACCTCGACCCTCACTCGGTTTATATCAGCGCCGAAGACGTGCAGAGAACGCAGGACGACCTCAAGGGCTCGTTCTCGGGAATCGGCGTGGAATTTGTTATCCGACAAGACACCATCCACGTGCAGAACGTGGTGAAGAACGGTCCGGCACAGCAGGCCGGAGTACTGGCCGGCGACAAGATAGTTAGCGTGGACGGAAAGCCTTTCGTGGGAAAGGTGGTGACCAACGAAGAGGCGATGCGCCGACTGAAGGGACAAAAGGGCACGAAGGTGAAAATCGGAGTGATGAGGTATGGATCGAAAGCCGTGAAATACTTCACCATAACGCGTGCCAACATTCCTCAGAAGAGCATTTCTGCGGTGTATATGCTCGATGAGAATACGGGATATATCAAGATAAAGAACTTCGGTGAGAACACTTACGCCGAACTGCTCGTGGCTCTGGCGGAACTGTCGCAGGAGGGATTCGCAAACCTCGTGATAGACCTGCGCGACAACACGGGCGGATATCTCGAATCGGCTGTGCAGATGATAAACGAGTTCCTGCCCAAGAACAAGCTCATTGTATATACCGAAGGAAGGAAATCGCCAAGACAGGAGTTCCGCAGCGACGGCAGCGGCAGCTATCAGAGCATACCGCTCGTAGTGCTCATCAACGAGGCGTCGGCATCGGCTTCTGAAATCTTTGCCGGAGCTATACAGGACAACGACCGCGGAACGATAATCGGACGCCGCTCGTTCGGAAAGGGACTGGTGCAGAAACAGATGGAATTCCCCGACGGCAGCATTATCCGTCTGACCACCGCCCGCTACTACACCCCATCGGGACGCTGCATCCAGAAGCCTTATACGGCTGGCGACAATGTTGACTACGAAGAGGACCTGCTGGCGAGATACCAGCACGGCGAATTCTTCTCACAAGACAGCATCAAGCACACGGGACCTGCCTACCACACCGGCATCGGCAGGACGGTGTATGGCGGTGGCGGCATCACGCCAGACATCTTCGTGCCGGAAGATACTATCGGCATGACGTCATACCTGAAAGAGGCGAGCATGAGCGGACTCATCCTGCAATTCGCCTTCGTATATACCGACGACAACCGCATCAAGCTGAACTCGTATAAGGAGATGATGGAACTGGCTGACTATCTGAAGAAACAGAACCTCGTGGACAAGTTCGCCACATTCGCCAACAAGAACGGACTCCAGAGGCGCAACCTGATGATAAAGAAGTCGCACAGACTGCTCGACCGCTATATCAACAGCCGCATCATATACAACATCCTCGACGAGAAGGCATGGACGCAGTATATCAACGGTGACGACAAGGTGATAGACGCTGCCCTCAACGTGTTCAAGAACAATGCGGCGTTCCCCAAGAAACCTCAGCCTGCTCCTAAAGCTGCCACAAAGAAGGCAGCAGCAAAGGGAAAGAAGCTGCATAATGGCAAATGAGGCGAAACGGGATGACGACCTGAACCCTACCATAATAATCTGACAAAGAAAAACTATCGGTTATGCTTACAAAGACAGAATTGAGAAAGGCTGTCAGACAGCTGAAGAAGCAACATACGCAAGAGGAACTCAAGGCGCTTTCTACCGTAATCACGGGAAAGCTCCTTGAGCTTCCATGCATCAAGGAGGCAACAACCGTGATGCTCTATTGCTCTCTGCCCGACGAGGTGTATACCATGGATATGATACACTGGCTGCACAGCGAGGGAAAGAAAATCGTGTTGCCAAAGGTGATCAGCGACTGCGAGATGGAGCTGAGGGAATACAACGGCGACGCTGACCTGGAGGTGGGTAGCTTCGGCATCAAGGAACCGTGCGGAAAACTCTTCACTGATTATGAAGACATCGACGTGGCGGTGATTCCGGGAATGGCTTTCGACAAGGACGGCAACCGCCTCGGCAGAGGAAAGGGATATTACGACCGCTTTCTGAACGCTGCCGGAAAGAGGGGCGTCAATGAAAAGTGTGAAAGCGGAAAAGGCGTCAATGAAAAGCGTGAAAACAGGAAGGGGAATACATATAAAATAGGTATATGTTTCCCGTTCCAGTTCGTAGATGCAGTACCTGCTGACGAACATGACAACAGGATGGACATGGTGGTCTGCGGTCAATAAAACTTTATATCAGTTATTATCATGCTGCCCACCTCGGCATTGAGACGGGTGATAAGCCGCTGCTTCATCATGGAGAGATCTTGACGAAGGGCGGGATTCTTTATCTTCACCATCAGGGTCTGGTTCTTAATGAACTTCTCTCCGGTGTATGCCACCACGCCCGGTCCCACGACCCTATCCCATGCGTTAACAAGACGATGCTGGAGGAGCGGCGTCTCAAGGCCGTTGCGTCTCAAACAGAGATTGAGCACATCGGCAAGATTCTGTACATCACGTCTGAACATAAATTATTCTCCTTTCCTTTTTTTGATTCTTAATCCAATCCCTACAAACAGACCATCCGGCTGTGTGTTTGTAGGTCTATACTATCTTTCCCCCCTCCACATTGAATATCCTGTAACTGGAGTCGCTCGCTTCGAGAATAGAGTCGAGGTGGTCTCGGTTGGTGTCGGTGATGAATATCTGTCCGAACGCCTCACCTGAAACGAGCCTTACTATCTGTTCCACACGCATGGCGTCGAGCTTGTCGAACACATCATCGAGGAGAAGTATCGGACAGGTCTTCGACACTGTGGCTGAGAGATAGTTGAACTGTGCCAGTTTCAGCGCCACAACAAAGGTCTTGTTCTGCCCCTGACTGCCCTCGCGCTTCATCGGAAAACCATCGAGAAGCATCTCCAGGTCATCCCGGTGTACGCCATGCAGGGAATATCCCACGGCACGGTCTTTCATTCTGTCGCGGCGGATAACATCGAGCAGCGGACCGCGCTGACAGTGCGACACATAGTTGAGACTCACCTTCTCCTTGCCGCCGGAGATTCGTGTATGGTAATCCTGAAACTTTGGCAGCAGCTCGCTGACGAAGGCCTTTCGCTTCTCGTATATCAGTTCGCCCTCCTTTGCCATCTGTTCCTCCCAGATGTCGAGCAGTGCGCCGTCTGGTTCTTCTTCCATCTTCAGGAGGGAGTTGCGCTGCTGCAATGCCTTGTTATATCTCGACAGTGCCTGCAGATATGTGGCGTCAGTCTGCGATATCACCACGTCCATCAAGCGCCTCCGCTCGTCGCTCGCTCCCTCGATGAGATATGTGTCTGAGGGGGAAATCATTATCAGCGGAATGAGTCCGATATGTTCCGACAGGCGCTTGTAGTCTTTCTTGTTGCGGCGGAAACGTTTCTTCACTCCGCGCTTCATGCCGGTATAGATATCCAGTTCGTCGCCATCCTCGTTTTCATACACTCCCTCGATGACACAGAAATCCGAGTCGTGGTTGATTACCGTGGAGTCTACGGAACTGGTGGCACTGCGACAGAAAGAAAGATAATACACGGCATCGAGGAAATTCGTCTTGCCCTCTCCGTTTGAACCGATGAAGCAGTTGATGCCCGGCGAGAGCTGGAGCGATGATTCCTTTATGTTCTTATAGCCGAGAATATTGATGTTCTTTAGATACATGACTTTCTTTCCGGAGTATTTTCTGATTATCAAATTTATTGTCTCACAACCTTTTTCCGTCGTGCCCGCTGCCTCTCGCTCGGTCTACACTAACCTCTGCCAACAGGGCTGGCATGGCGAAAATGATTGTTTTATCACTGCAAAGTTAAAGGTTTATGAGTCAAGAAAGAAAAAAAACAATCATAAATTTCAATATATGAGAATATTTACGTAATTTTGCCACGCTTTATAAATTAGGAATAATAAACAAAATCATAAAATGGCAATATCAGTTGAAAAAAAGGGCGCTGAGAACAATGACAACGCTCTGAACAAGAAAGAGGCTGCCCTCATCAAGAACAGGAAGGCTCTCATCTACGGTGTGTTAGCAATCATCATCATCATCGCTGGCTATCTGGCTTACAAGACTTACTATGCTGAGCCAAGAGAGGACGAGGCAAGCACTGCAATCGCCAAGGGTCAGGATTACTTCGCAAACCAGCAGTTTGACAAGGCTTTCAATGGCGACGGTGCCGGATTCAAGGGTTTCAAGGCCATCACTTCTGACTATAGCGGAACTAAGGCTGGCAATCTGGCTAACCTCTATGCCGGACTCTGCTGCGCAAACCTCGACAAATGGAAAGAGGCTGCCAGCTATCTGGAGAACTATTCTTCTGCCGACGACATGATGATCAGCCCTGCTGCAGTGGCTGCCCTGGGTGACGCTTACGCTCACCTGAACCAGCTCGACAAGGCTGTGGAGTCTTTCAAGAAGGCTGCCAAGATGGCTGACGACGAGGCTGAGGACAACACCAACAACAGTCTCTCTCCTACTTTCCTCATCAAGGCTGGCGAAATCCTTGAGAGCCAGAACAAGAAGGACGAGGCTCTGCAGATCTATCAGGACATCAAGAAGAAGTATGTCAACTCTGCCGCTTATCAGCAGATAGACAAATATATCGAAAGAGCTACAACAAAATAATGGCAACAGCATTACACAACTTGTCTGACTACGAGTTTGACAAGATACCTGACGCGAGCAATATGTGCTTCGGCATCGTAGTGGCTGAGTGGAACCCTGAGATTACGGGCGCACTGCTCAACGGATGTATGAGCACGCTTGAGAAGCATGGCGCTCTGCCTGAAAACATACACGTGAAGACGGTGCCGGGAAGTTTCGAACTTATCTATGGTGCACACCAGATGACTCTCAACGGCGGATATGACGCCATCATCATCCTGGGAAGCGTGATAAAGGGTGAGACTCCACACTTCGACTACATCTGTCAGGGTGTGACCTACGGTATCGCAAGGCTCAACGCCAAGAGCGAGATTCCTGTAATCTACGGATTGCTCACCACACTCGACATGCAGCAGGCGCTCGACAGATGCGGAGGCAAATACGGCAACAAGGGTGACGAATGTGCCATCGACGCCATCAAAATGGCGAAGTTCTAAACAATGCGCTATTGAACGCAATTTTAAATCAGTAATAAAATCATCTATAATCGGGGCGGGCTGCATCAGGTCCGCCCTTATTTGTTGACGAGTTGACAAGTTGACAAGGAGACAAGGAGACAAGTTAACGAGGAGATTAGTACACTGTTTACCAACTAAAAATCCGATTAAGCGAGAGAAATGGGAATGTATTCACATTTCAGAGCGTGAGGATTTTATCAAAAAATATGCTATTATGAAATTGATATCATGGAACGTCAACGGACTGAGAGCCTGCGTGGGAAAGGGATTCAGCGAGATATTCAAAGGACTCGACGCTGACTTCTTCTGCCTGCAGGAAACGAAGATGCAGGAGGGACAACTCGACATCAGCTTCGAAGGATACAAGTCTTATTGGAACTATGCCGAAAAGAAGGGATACTCCGGTACGGCGATATTCACCAGACACGAACCGCTGAACGTGTCGTACGGCATAGGAGTGGAGGAACACGACCACGAGGGAAGAGTGATTACGCTGGAGATGCCGGATTTCTTTCTTGTCACCGTTTACGTGCCAAACTCACAGAATGAGCTGCGCCGACTGGACTACCGTATGACATGGGAGGATGACTTTCTGGCTTATATCAAGAAACTGGACGAAAAGAAACCGGTGATTTTCTGTGGCGACCTGAACGTGGCTCACGAGGAGATTGACTTGAAGAACCCCAAGACAAACCGCCGCAATGCGGGATTCACCGACGAGGAGCGCAACAAGATGACGACGCTGCTCAACAGTGGATTCACCGACACCTTCCGTTTCTTCTATCCTGACCAGAAGGAGATATACTCATGGTGGTCATACCGCTTCCATGCAAGGGAGAAGAACGCAGGGTGGCGCATCGACTATTTCATCACATCGGCAAGGCTCAACGACCGCCTCGTGGGTGCAAAGATACACACGGAAATACTCGGCTCCGACCACTGTCCTGTGGAGCTGACGATAAGATAAGATAATAAGATAATCAGAAAAACGGCATAATCACCGATTTGGGAATAAGCCCCAAACACAGTCATTATGCCGTTTTTAATTTTTATATCTGCTTTATAAAGTTGACGGGCTGGACAGGGCCTAAACGCCCTTACACTCCCTCGTCATCGCTTGAACTCTCGCCATTGGTGTCGCTCTGCTTCATAGAGAAGCTGCCGTCGCGGGAGATGGTGATGGAGATTGGGATATAGTCATCGCTGAGCTCATCAGGACATCCCACGCTACCGAGGAACACGAGTCTTCCGCCTTTCACCTCAAGGAATGCCAGCCCGAGGGCTGTAGACTTGGCGAGATAGGAAGCATCCACGATGTTGGAGTATGACTCCTTGGTGAGTTCACGCCTTACGAACTCCGAACCGTCGGGTCTGATGATCGTCAGCATAAAGCGGTTGTCATAATACCGTTTGCCGTTGTCGTCGGTAAACTCATTGTCTGTGGCGCTGCGCTTCACGGTCACCTTATAGGTCTCGCCGCCCCACTCCACCTTTTCTGTGCGCTCAAACTCCGACATCTTCTTCGGACCGCTCTGAACGGGCTTTACAACGGGTTTCGTGGCTATTATATCTTTTGTCTTCTTTTTCTCCTCACACGAGGTGATGCCAAGCAGACAAAGTGCCGCAATGGCGAAAAATACGGTTTTCTTCATTCTTATGTTCTTTTCAAATAAAAGCATACTGCCCGATATCCGGCGTATGCAAGTCACTGTCTGCAAAGGTAATGCAAAAAAACGAGCCAGCGTGAAGTTAAGTCCTAAAAATGCTTTACCTTTGAAAGAATTAGGTACACAAAGCCTCATCAAACGTTTTTTTTCATTAACTTTGCATATATTCGACAATCCAAATAGTATTGAGACGAAATGATGAACAGACTATACTTTAATTTCCTTATTGTCTTTGCAGCACTTGCCGTGGCCGGGTGCTCCCGGAAGCAGACTCCCCGGCAGCAGCCGGAATATGTTGACACCATACCGATGCTGGTGATGCAGGTGCAGAAGTGTTCGCGCCTGTATACCGCGGAATACAAGATGCACAAGATAATAACCCACGATGACGAAATACGCATGAAGGGCAAGTTCCTCAACCAGGACTACAACGTGGCGCTGCCCATGGGTTCACGAAAGATAGCCATCCCCATCGACGCCACGGTGAAGGCGTATATCGATCTCTCCTCGTTCTCTGAGAAGAACGTCCGCCGCGTCGGCGACAAGATTGACGTCACGCTCCCCGACCCTCGCATCGAGATGACATCGAGCCGCATCAACCACGGCGAGATAAGAAAATATGTGGCTCTGACCCGACAGAACTTCTCCGACAAGGAGATGGCGGGCTATGAACAGCAGGGGCGACAGGCTATCATCAACGACATCCCGCAGACGGGCATCATGGAGATGGCAAAGGAGAGTGCGGCAAGGGTGATGGTGCCTTTCTTCGTGGGAATGGGATTCAACGAGAAGGACATAACGATATCGTTCCGCAAGGATTTCTCCGACAACGAGATAAAGAAAATGATTGTGACCGCAAGTGATGCGGAAAGAAAATAGGAAGGGGATATTATGGACAAGACCGGAAAAAACAAGATAACGCTCACAAAACTGAACATCATGCTATGGGCAGTGGCGGTGATTGCCGTGGTGGTATTGGTGTTTGGCTTCTGCCATACGGCGAAGACTTCATCGGCAAGGCTGGAGGTGGACGACAGGATCGACGTGACGCCTACCATCATAACGTCGATGAAACAGATCGGAGAATGGGAATTCCTCTCCGTAAACGACGAGGAACTGGTGGACACCATCAAGAGAGGATTTCTGCGCGACGACAAACTGGTGAGGATATACTACGGCAAACTAAGTCTTGGCATCAACATGCATGATGTGTCGCCTCGCTGGATTCGTCAACAGGGGGACAGTGTGCTGGTGGCGCTGCCGAAGATTGAACTGCTCGACAAGGATTTCATCGACGAGGCGCGGACAAAGGCTTTCATAGAGACGGGCAGCTGGACGGATGCCGACCGCGACTCCCTATACCACCGTGCCTACGCCAAGATGCTGACGCGCTGCCTCACTGAAGAGAACATCAAAACGGCAAGGGAGAATGCCTCTCTGCAATTCGGAAAGATGCTGAAGGCGCTCGGCATTGAGAAATTCGCCATTTCATGGCAGGAGTGAACCACACAAAGCGGTGATTAATTTCGAATCGGTCATTATATAACATATCAGCCCCTCCTTTCTTGCGCAATGCGAAAAGGGAGGGGCTGATTCTATAAGATGGGATTGTCTCTTACTTTCTCTTCTCCAGCAATATCACTGTCTTGCCGCCCTTGTCGGTGAGCGTGAGTTTGCCAGTGCCGTCGAGAGAATACTTGGCTGTCTTTCCGAGAGCGTCGAGCACCAGGCGCTCCACTTCCATGTTGGCGCAGAGCATCTGTGTGCAGCCCATCTGACCGAAGTCGATGCCGCCGTTGCCCTTCACCTTCAGTGTTCCTGTCAGTCTGTTGCATCCCGTACAGCCATACACGTTGTTGTCCTTGGCATCGAAACCCAGGAATGGAGCTTCCTCCACATCTGCCTTGTCCACCTTAGAACCGTTCACTTCCATTATATTCCACTCTCCGTTGAGAGCTGTAGCGTCGCCCACGCTCTTTGTAGAGCCGCACGACATCATCACGGCAGCAGCAAGGGCTGCCAATGCGAAATTTTTCTTCATGAGCTTGAAACTTTTGTTGATTGTAGTTTGTAATATCATGACGCGCTCCGGCATGACGATGCTGGGGGCGCGTCACAAATATGAATAATCTTTTTCCTTAAGTAATGCCGCTTGATGTAGCGGTTTTATGACTGCTTGCTATCTTTTATCTTTGCCGAGCTCTCCCTTATCATAAGTTTCATCGGCACCACCTCGTGGTAGTGTTTCATGTCGCCCTTTATCACTCTCATCAGCAGTTCGCAGGCCAGGGTTCCTGTCTTATGCGACTGGTCTTCTATCGTGGAGAGCTTCGGTGTGACGTATTCAGATGCTTCGGTGTCGGTGAAACCGATTATCGCCACATCCTCCGGAATCCGCAGTCCCAACGACTTTACCGCCGTGAAGGCGGCATAGGTGATGATGTCGTTGAAGGCAAGGATGGCATCGGGGCGGTTTTCCTTCTTCAACAGGCGTATCGTCTGCTGCTGTGCCTGTGCGAAGTTTATTTTGCCGCACACTATGATATCTCTGTCTATCGGTATCTTGTTTGCCTTGAGCGCCTCCAGATATCCGTGCTTGCGCCGCTTCACCATGTCGAGGTGGTTGGGACCTCCGAGAAACGCTACTCTCCTGCTGCCGGTCTTGATGAGATGCTCCGTTGCCTGCTGCGCTGCCTCGTCACCGTTTGCCACCACTTGTGAGAAGAGTTCCGGCATGCAGGTGCGGGCGAAGAACACAAGGGGAATTCCCATCTTGTGTATCTCCTCGAAGTGGGAATAGTCTGTGGTGTCTTGCGACAGACAGGCTATGATTCCTTCCACGTGCATGTTTATGAAGTTGTCGATAGCCTTCTCTTCTTTAAGATAGTCTTCGTGGCTGTTTATAGCCATCACCGAATATCCTTCCTGCGAGGCATAGTCTTCTATTCCGTCGAGTACAGCTGAATAGTAGTGGGTCACGAGATTGGGCACTACCACTCCTATCACCTTCGGTGCTTCGCTTCTGAGGCTCTGTGCGAATGGATTTGGACGATAGTTCAGCTCTTTGGCGAGCTTCTGCACCCGCTCTCTGAGCTCTTCGCCCACTTCATGGCTGTTGCGCAATGCTCGTGAAACAGTGGCGATGCTGACTCCGAGCTGCGCCGCCAGGTCTTTTAGCGATACTCTATGCTGTTTCATATAAATTCTTTATGATGTAATGAACAAGTCTATACCAAAAAAACTCACCGCGTCTGTTGGTGTCATACGCCGGTGATATGATACTACATATAAGTCGTACTATAATCTGTATGCAAAATTAGACATTTTGTTTGATTCTGCAAACGTTTGCGTGTTATTTTATCCCAAAAGGGGTATGACATTGCCACTTTTAGTATTAACTTTGCAACGTGAATTCAAAAAGAGTAATGAATAGTTGATAATAAGTTAGTTAGAAAACATGTCGGTCGGGTTATGTTGCGAAACATATCCGACCTTTTTTTTTATACCCTTCTGGCAATCGGATTTGCATGGATTTATGATTGCTGAAGCACCTACATTTTGGGCACATTTGGGACAGCAACCGTGCCCAACTGGGGCAAGCACGTTGCCCAACCGGGGCAAGCACGTTACCCAACATGGGCAAGCACCGTGCCCAAAATAAGGACAAATACTGTCTTTTTATCAACACAAAATAACCCGACGGCACCGCTGCCGCCGGGCTTCCCTTTTAAATCATCCAAGTATAGATAGTCTCCGGTTGGTATTCTACGTATTTTTTCAGCTATTGCTGTTACTCGCCAGTAAAAGTCTTTGCGTCTGTCGTATATATGGATAGTTGGTCCTTTGTATAAGTATGTCTTAACAACAGCGCAAATTTACAAATTTTCGTCCTTTTCAGAGTGTCAAACGGTAAAAATGGTGTGTCAATGCGTACAAAGCATTGATTCAGCGGCATTTACAGTGATCGTCAATTCTGACAATTTGACGTATTGACACTCCGGTACTCCTGCGGACTACAGTTGTTTTTCACCGAAAAGGCGCGGCGGAAGGTGGAAAGGGAGTTGAATCCCGACAATTCCGCCACCACATCCAGGGTGTAGTCTGTGGTAGTGAGCAGATTCTCCGAGTGGGAGATGCGGTAGCCGTTCACAAACTCATAGAAGGTGGTCTGCCTCTCCTTGTTGAAGAAGTTGCTGAGGTATGTTCGGTTTGTGCCCAACTTCTGTGCCAGGTCCACGAGGCGCAGTCGCGGTTCGAGATAAACCTTGTCTACGGTGAAGAGTTTCTCAAGCTGTTCTGAAAGTAGCTGGATGCGTTCGTTGTCGCTTTCTTCCGTCTCTCCGTCGGCAGCAGCAGGGGCAAGGGGCTCGGCGGTTTCGGTCGGCAATGAGTCTATCACTTCTTTTATCACCAGCTCCTGTCTGTTGATGAAGTAGCACACCACCATCCATCCCACGAGCGACGACAATATATATATGGTGTCGATGAGGGTGGAGGGATATATGCAGTCCACCACCCAGATGCAGAGGATTATGAAGAAGAGCAGTGTCACTCCTCTCAGCCAGTGCAGGTTTATGTTCTCCTGATATGAGTATTCGTTCTTGAGCCAGCGGTGATAGCGTGGCAGGTCATGTATCACCCAGACGATGCACCACAAGCCATAGGCCAGCGACAACACCCATAGGAGCATATAGAAAAGGTGGTTCTGCGTCAAGACATAGAGCAGCGACATCACCACGAACGGCACTTCTGTCATCACCATCCACCTCATCTTTATCCATCCCGGTCGGCATAGTTCCACGAGGATGAAGCCGTATATCGGCACGGCGATGATGTCCACGCATGTGGCGATTGCCGACAGCGAGGGGTCATATGCGTTGTCGGTGTCTATGATGGCGAGGTCTTTCACATTCTGCAGCGCTATCATCAGCATGATGAAGGCTATCATGTGTTTTGCCCGTCCTTTGGATCTGAACCAGAAGAGCCATGCCATCATCGAATAGAACATGATGGCCATTCCGTATGTGATGAAAAGGTATTTCCAGTCGCCTGTCATGGTATGGTTATTGGGGATTGACTTTATGACTTGCAAATATAATACTTTTCCGCTGATTTACGTGCTAATTGACTTAAGAAAAATACTTATTATAACTCCGGCTATTGACTTTATAGAGTCAACCAGCAAGTGCAAAATTAAGAATAAACTCTGAAGAACTCTTC
>ERZ1026772.115-NODE-115-length-61080-cov-12.302548_pt1 | contig 61080 bp, 39 predicted proteins | sample MGYA00380124_ERZ1026772 | MGnify/ENA primary metagenome ERZ1026772 (study PRJEB33269, sample SAMEA4719760) | human gut metagenome | biome: human-associated habitat; feature: organic feature; material: feces | place: Cameroon | collected 2013-10 ...
CCGCTCACGAAGCCGCGGACGGCTACGCCGCTCCGAAGGCCCCTGCCGGCCAGTCATGTTCAGACGATGAATCATTTCCGTGACTGGCCACGCCAATACGGCTATGCTAGTATCGTATTCCTATGAAAAAGCCAACACCACAAGGCGACGAAATGTGATACGCATTTAATCCGAAGACCACGCCGAATTTCTTCACTACCGAAACGTCGAATCCCATTTTCAGCAGAAGATGGGGATTGAGCACATAGTTATCATCTGGGAAGATAGGTGTGTCAAACCAGGTGACACCGGCCTCGGCGCCCAACAGAAAACCATGTCTCCGATTTCGCTTGAACTGGAAATTTCTTACATAATCCACAAATATCGGAAAGGAATTATGAATCCCAGTGGTTGGCGGAATACCCGGATACATCATATTGTAGCCTTCCTGCCAACTCACGCCACACCCAAGCCCCAAATATCTTTTCGGATTAAATCTATATCCCAGAGATGCAGTCAACCTTTTGGAGCCTGCCCATGTTGACTCATCGCGACTAAATGTGACTGAGGACTGAAAACCATGGAAATCCTCCCCGTTACAGGCCATAGAGAATAGACTCAAGATGACTGCAATACTGGTTATCTTGACTTTTAAGAATGTACTCATATTGCTTCTGATTCAAAGTCATTTACTGAGCACGACAAGGCCACCGTCATCAGTAACAAGTTGATAAAGAAAGTTCTTTTCATATGCAAAATAGTTATTGGTCTGGCCGCAAGATAGGCAAAATAATTTACAAAAGAAACGTTTTATAATTGTGGCGCAAAAAACGCAATGATGAGCTGGTAATTGGCATTGACCTGAACAGATAAATGGCAAATGATACCGCGTCAAATTACGATGTCTCTCGAAAAACGGAACCTCGCTTGCAAGACAAACAACACGAAACCGCGGAGTTGTTTACGTCATCGGGACAAAGCCCTTAGTTTTCGACCCTCTTGGCAACGGCAATTTAGCGTTACGTATTAATTATCAGAAAGTTAGCCAGTTAAAAGAGAGCCAAGAGGTAGCATCGAAATGGGGTCTTGGCAGGAGCGTTTAGCTCCATACCAGCATGTAACATATTGGCATACAATATATTATAACAACGAAACCAAAACTAACATATGTCAAGAGGGTCGAAAACAAAGTACCGAAAGACAGCATGAACAGCGGTCTGGGCACGCCACTGAAGTGCTCGAAACAGATTCCGGAAAACACGTGGTTTGAAGAAAACTATGCACAGAATGTGTCGGGATGGAATAATCTGACCTTTCCGAATACATCTGTCCTGCTATCTGAAACTGCGAAATAAGATTGCGGAGAGAACATGCCGGACGGCGCCACATTATTACTCGTTAATTAGTTGATATTTAGCAAGATATGTATTTTAGTGTGGATGATCAGCAAAAAATAGGCGATAATCCACACTGAGAATCAAATAGCATTGGTGATCAATGCGTTACAAAATTGGCTGTGGCATCGTCCCGCCCAACGACCGGCCAGAACTCATCAATGCACTTCACTAAGTAACGTAAAAAAATAACCTGCCTCAGATTAGGAGAAGATTTTAGAGGATAGATCTATTTTCGAAGAAGGAGTGTGCCGGTGGCACATGACTGATGAGAAAACAGATATAGACCGAAAAGATTCCTTAAGATGATGCAGGTTATTTTTTTGAAGGTTACTATAATTATGGCGCAAAAAAACGCAATGATGAGATATTTACATTGACACCGGCGGTCGTGAACTGGCCGTCTGTGCGTCAATCAAGGTCTCAATACTATATAATATTTTCGCGCAAAACCCGAGAAATCAAATCAACCGGGATTTTACGTTGACCCCAAAATAAAAAACGGGTCTCAAATGAGTTTGACATTTGAGACCCGTAAAATATTGTCAATATTGAGGTTTACAACGCTCGATATGAAGGATTATTCAGTGAAAGATGCAACGTCCTCCTTGCATGTAGGAACGACCTCGACTTTCTCACCATATATCTCGATAACACCCTTGATGTCACCAGAGAAGTTCTTCTTGATGGACAATTTACCGAAGTCTGCATTCTTTGTGAGGTAAACAATTACATCCGTACCCTTGACGCCCTTGAAGATGGTGTTGCCCTTCTTGTCGGCATCATACCAGACAGTGGCATCTTCAGGAGATGTAACGTTCTTGACCTTCACATACTGTCCAATGTAGTCATTGAGCTGGTCATCATTGATTTCAGGAACCTTGATGTCCACTTTCTCGGATTTCACATAGATGGTTGCGCCTGTGATGGTGCGGAGACCCTTTGAAACAGTCAATTTTGCGGTACTAAGTCCAATGATAACCTTGGTACCTACAGCAATCTTGTCGCTGCCGTCCTTCACGATGATTCCTGAATGAACCTTGCCGGTATTGTCGACGATAGAGAGGGCGCCCTTGAGGTTGCCGTGCTCATTGTTTGCAGCTACATATCCCTTGAAGCCTACGAGGTCTTTGAGGACGGTACCGGTGCTCATTCCGTCGAGTCTAGCATTGAGGGCCTCTACTGTAAGAGCTGTGTTCTCATCCGGTTCTACTTCCTCAACAGCAGGTTTCAAGATTGTAGCCATTGTGTTGGCATATCTGATTTCGCTGCCGGTAGCACCTACGAGGTATCCGGTTACGATAATCTCGGCCTTGTCATACTTGGAGATGTTGAATTCAGTGTTAGGATAAGAAACTGCAGCCTGAACTTTGTCCGTGCCTGCGATTTCCACGTTGTAGTGCCACTGGTAAATCTCGTCCTGAACAGACTTGAGAGTACCTCTGTATGTAACGTACTTAATGGTAGGATTCTGGACATAAGCCTCGAAATCAGCAGCTTTCATCTCCTGTGGCTTAGGCTGTGAAACAGCGCTGTTGCCGAGTACGACAATCTCTGAAGAACCATCGAACTGCTTCATTCCGCCGAATTCTGTGGTAGGACCTTCTACAGTCACATTGTCGCCGATTTTGTTTTCGTGGCCCTTCTTGAACACGAGGATTATGCCTGTGTTGTCCTTTACGAGGAAGCCTTTGGTATGAGTTGCAACTATCTGTCCCTTGATCTTGTATTTCTCATCAACAGGTTTGCTGATGACGTCTGCGATGGTAGAGATAGGAGTCTCGACTACTTTGCCGAATTCGACGAGCTGGCCGCCTTTGCCTTCGGTAAGGAGTACGTCATCGAGTCTGTTGGTGCTGAAGCCCTTGGCTGTGAACTTGATATAGAGTGTCTTGGTGCCTGCAGGCAGGGTGAAGTCAGCTGTTGCGAGTCTCCATTTTCCTGTCCTGTCATCTTCTACTCCACCGAAATCATAATCGAGCGCCGGTGCCCATACGTTGCCGTCCTCGGAGAGGAATACCTCGAAATTGGATTTGATGAAGGTGTTGGCAGCACCCTGTGAGTAGTACTGGGCGCCGAATGTGAGTCTCAAGTTCTCAGAAGGAACAGCGATCTTCTCGATAGTGAAGTGGTTAGGTCTTTCTGCAGAACCTCCGAAGAAGAGGTTGTTGTTACCTGAGCCGTCGTATGTGGCAAGGAAGCCTTTTGATGCCTGGTTGGTACGCACTGACATCCCATCGAAACTGTATGTGACGTTTTCAACACCTGAACCTTTCTGGTTCTGCCATCCGTCGAACTGGTCGAGCCAAGGCCAGCCCTTGGTTGTGCCGTATTTCTCAGCGTCCTGAACAGCAATCTCTTTGTCGAATGTGTTGTAGAAGATTGCGCCTTCCGGGATAGGCTCCTGGTATTCTCCGTTGTCAACGACTTCTACAGGAACGATGTACATGAAGGTCTTGTATGAACCGAAGAGCCATCCTGAGATTGTCAATGAGTGTCCGTCGTATTTGCTCTTAAAATCATCAGTCATGTAGTCGAGGCTACCGATATTGTCGGTACCGTCGATTTCAAGGTTGGCATAATTTCCTGCAACTCTGAGAGTTCCGTCAAGTTTTACATACTTGATTTCAGGTGCGCCCATGTAGGCATCTACATCTGAGCCTTTGAACTCAGCAGGTTTCGGCTGGGTGTAGTTGTACTCCCATGTCTTGATGATTTCAACACCTTTTGCGAACTGGCGGAGTCCGTTTCTCATGGTAATTGTACCAGAGACGCTCACCATGTCGCCTACCTTGAAACTGTGGGCCTCTCCAATGTAGGCGTAGATGCAGTCGGTAGGTTTTGTGGACTGGAACTCCTGGAGGATGAGTCCCTGTGCATTGGCGGCTACCACGGTAAGGCACTGGAGGTCATTGAATGATGTTCCCTCTTCTGCCTTGTTGACATCAGTAAGTGTAGTAGGGTTTGTTTTCTCCGGCTTGTTTGCAAACGGATCATTCGGAGTTTCTTCTTTACAAGAAGCGAGTGAAATGACAGTGGTCAAGGCTACTGCTGCCTTGAGGGCTGCTTTCCAAAATGAATGTGTCATAAGAGTTTATAAAAAATAATAAAATGTGTTTGTCAATGTCTTGCGCACAATAAAACACTTCCGGAGGCGAAAGGCTTCTAGAAGTGTTTTTATTGTAATGCGGAAGCGGCAGGATTCGAACCTGCGAACCGCTTAAGGGCGGTCAACTGTTTTCGAGGCAGCCTCCTTCAGCCACTCGGACACGCTTCCTTAAATATCCCCTCCGACATCAAATTCCGGAGAATGCGCTGCGATTAGCGCGCACACAAATAACGATGCGGTCGTCCGACAGCATCGTTATCAGTTTTTTGGACGGGCAAATTTAATGCAACTGCTCGGATTACGCAAGTTTTTGTGAACCAAAATTCGCAAAAACTCATCATCCGTAACTACGGCATATTCACCGCCTTCACAAGCTTCTCTGCAAGGTCGAGGAAAGCAAGACCGTCAGGACGGGACGACAGGGCGGCAGGTTCGCCTGCATCGCCATTCTCGCGGATGCTCTGGACGATAGGAATCTGGCCAAGAAGCGGAACTCCATATTTCTCAGCCATCCTCACGCCTCCGTCCTTGCCGAAAATATAATATTTGTTTTCAGGAAGTTCGGCTGGAGTAAACCATGACATGTTCTCCACGAGGCCGAAGATTCGGCGGTTGATATTCTTGTTGCGGAACATGTCCACACCCTTCTCGACATCAGCCAATGCAACATCCTGAGGGGTAGTGACAATGACGGCGCCCTCCATAGGAATGTCCTGGACCAGTGAGATATGGATGTCGCCTGTTCCCGGAGGCATATCGATGAGAAGGAAGTCCAGATTGCCCCAACGCACCTGCAGAATCATCTGTTTCAATGCGTTGCATGCCATAGGACCTCTCCAGATGAGAGCCTGTCCCGGCTCGGCGAAATAACCGATGGACATCCACTTCACGCCGTATTTCTCGATAGGCATGATGATTTCCTTGTCGTCCTCCTTGACAGCCTCGGGAAGCGCACCCTCCGTGGCGGTCATCTTAGGGACGGAAGGTCCATAGACATCAGCGTCCGCGAGACCCACCTTATATCCGAGACGTGCCAATGCTACTGCAAGATTGACGGCGACCGTAGATTTGCCGACACCGCCCTTTCCTGAAGCCACGCCGATGATATGTCTCACGTTATTGACCTCATCCAGAGACAGATTCAGACCTGTCTGCTTCTTCGGAGCGCTCTCTTCACGTACAATGGCATTGACAATTACCTCTTTCACTTCGGGCGCCTGGCGGTAGATTGCGGCCTTTGCGCTGCCTACGATATATTCTGTGAGCGGGTCCCTGTGCTTAGGGAACGCCAAGGTCAATGTCACTTTGTCTCCGTCAATCTCCACTTTATCGACAATGCCGAGTTCCACGATGTTGCGGTCACCTTTTCCGGGGTGCTTCACATCGTAGAGCATTTTCATTATCTCATTCTCTTTCATTATTACATTAAAATTTAGTCTCCTGCCGTCAGCGGGATTTGCCGATGTTCCCGTCGGGGCAGGAGAAGTAAAACTATTTCTCGATATTCAATTCGTTCAGGAGATATCCTGCTCCGCCGAACTTGTCCATCATGAAGAGGACGTAGCGGATATCCACGCAGATACATCTCTGAAGATCAGGCTCGAACATCACGTCGCTTGACATTGATTCCCAGTTTCCGTCGAAAGCGAGACCGATGAGGCGGCCTTCAGCATCAAGCACCGGGCTGCCCGAGTTGCCGCCGGTGATGTCGTTGTTGGTCAGGAAGCAGGTTGGCAACTTGCCGTCCTCATTGGCATACTGGCCGAAATCCTTGGTCTCGTAGAGGGACTTGATCTTGGCAGGTACACGGAACTCGTAGTTGTCCGGATCCTCTTTCTCGATTACGCCGGCGAGGGTCGTATAGTACTTGTACACGACACCGTCAGCAGGGGAGTAGCCCTTCACGGTACCATAGGTCAGACGCATTGTAGAGTTTGCGTCCGGATAAGAAGGCTTGCCCTTTTCCCATTCGAGAAGACCTGCTGCAAACGCCTTGCTGCCTGCTGCAATCTTGGCTCCGGACTCTGTGAGAGGCTTGCGCAGCTTCAGATAAACCTTCATGATGGAGTTGTAAAGAGCTACGGCAGGGTCCTGGAGGAAATCTGCCTTTGACTTGAGTTCGGCAGCTTTCAATCTCTCCTCAGAAGCGAGGATACTGTTGTCATACAGATAATTCACATAGGCATCAATGTCCATTGTCGCGAAATCCTGGCCTTCGATTTCGAGGAAATCAGCAGGTCTGGCATTGTCACGGTAGAACTTGAGAAGGCCGGCAGTCATCTTGCGCTCAAGCGGCTCATAGTAATCCCTGTAATCAGCAGCGGTGGCAGCCTTTCCTGCATTGAGGAAGGCAACAGAATCTTCCTTGTTTTCAATCATCTGCTTCATCATTCCGCTGGCGAAGTCAGACACGAGATTGCAGAGACCTATATTCATAGGAGCCTCGGCAAGAAGCCTGTATGCAAGTTCATCTGCGGAACTCTCGTCAACGGCAGCCTTGATGTCCGTCAATGCCGAGCCATATGCTGCCTTGCGCTTCTTGTTGGCATTGACCCATTTCATGAAGTCAGCCTCTTTCTGCTCCTCGCGTCCGATGATGTTCAGGTTTGCGAAAGCCTTCTTCTGGCCGATCCACTTTTTCCAGCCGTTTGATGAGCCGGCATATTTGTTCGCATACTTGAGACGCACTGCAGGGTCAGCCTCCATGCCTTCCATCATGATGTTCTGTCTCAATGTCCTTGCTGCGATGCTGACATCCTGTTTCTTGATCATCTGCTCCAGCATTGATGCTGTCTGGAACCTCTGGGTGCGTCCCGGATATCCCATTACCATTGCGAAGTCGCCCTCGCCAACCCCTTTGAGAGATACTTTCAATGACTGTTTCGGTGTCATAGGAACGTTGTCGGCAGAATAGTCGGCAGGCTCGTTGTCCTTGCCCGCATATACGCGGAACATGGAGAAGTCGCAAGTGTGGCGCGGCCACATCCAGTTGTCGGTATCACCGCCGAATTTGCCCATTGATGCAGGAGGGGCGCCAACGAAACGCACGTCACGATATACTTTGTCAATGATAAGGTAATTCACATTGTCGTTGTAGTAGTTCACGATGCGGACTTCGCAGTTCGGATTTGCAGTCCGTGTGATCTGGATAAGCTCCCTTGCAGCCTCGGCCATGGCCTTGTCGGCGAGCTCCTCGACATTGGCGCTGTCCTTATACTCCTTGAGTGCTGCAGCCCTTGTCTTGTTCAGCACGTCGGTAACGTCATCCATTCTCTGGAGGAAACGGACGGTAAGTCCCGGAACCGGCAGCTCTTCAGTGTTGTTCATTGCCCAGTAGCCGTCTTCCAGGTAGTTGTGCTCAGGAGAACTGAGTTTCTGGATGCTTCCGTATCCGCAATGGTGATTCGTCACGAGGAGACCCTTGTCTGAAATGATTTCTCCCGTACATCCGCCGCCGAACTGGACGATTGCGTCTTTCAGAGAGTTGTGGTTTATGTCATAAATCTGCTCCGGAGTCAGCCTGCAGCCGATATTCTCCATTGCCTTGCTGTTCATCTTCTGAAGAAGAGGCAGCAACCACATTCCTTCGTCGGCGCGTGCTCCCAGCGAGAGCATCAGGAACGCCGAAACCGCGATAAGTGCTTTTTTCATACTATCAATGTTATTTTGTTTTTACTTGTCAATGCCGTATTCCGTCTGCCAGCGGCAGTTTCCTGACGGCATCACACAAAGATAATGTTTTTTGCCGATTACAAGGCCTCTTGCGGCTTTTCTATCCGAACAATGTCGGTTCCAGCTCCTTCGGATGGAAACTCATGCGGTGATAAGGGGTGTATCCGTATTTCTTTATGGCGGCGATATGCTCCGGGGTAGGGTAGCCCATATTCCTCTCCCATCCATACTGTGGGAACTCCTTGGCTATCTTCTTCATATATTCGTCACGCCAAGTCTTGGCCAGTACAGATGCCGCGGCTATGGACGCATATGTGGCATCGCCCTTCACGACTGTGAGATAATCTTTCTGCGTATAGGAACCGAAAGGACGGAATCTGTTTCCGTCGATGAGAAGGAAATCCGGCTTGGGATCAAGTCTCAGGACGGCCCTCTGCATACCTGTTACTGAGGCCCACAGGATGTTGAGGTCGTCTATCTCTGCAGGATCCACCTCCTCTACTGCCCATGAAATAGCCTCTTTTTCAATGACTTCGCGCACTTCATCACGATGTGCTGCGGTCATTTTCTTGGAGTCGTTGAGAAGCGGATGGAAGAAATCGGGAGGAAGGATTACGGCTGCCGCGAAGACTGGACCTGCCAACGGGCCACGGCCGGCCTCATCGCAACCTGCCTCTATGAGATTCTCGTGGATATGATTTTTGAGGTGTGGAATTACTTGTCTTTTCATTTTCGCTGATTCTTCTGAAAACAGAACTGCGAAATTAGCGATTATTTGCTGATAATTCCTTCTTCAGCATTGAATTGACTTCAGTTTTGAGTTCAATTATCTCCCGGAGGTCCCTTATGGTGTCCTCCAGCATGCTGATTTTGTCGTTCAGGGCGAGAATGCGTTTCTCATAATCCTCTTTGATCGACATCTCTGCATGCTCGTAACGCTCCCTCATTTCATTGAGTTCGCCCGATCCGTTTCTGGGATTGTATCCGAGCACGAGCTCCTCCAAAGAAATGCCAAGATTGTCGGCAATATCCTTGAGTCTGTCGCTTATGACTTTCGACTCGCCTTTTTCAATGCTTCTGTATGCGTTGCGCGAGATGTCAAGCCGCTTGGCCATCTCGTCTTGGGATATGCCCTCGGCCGTTCTTCTCCGGACGATGTTTTCCTTTATGCTGCTGTTGTCCATATACAGAAGTTCTTCGATTTGCTGCAAATATATCCCGATTGCGATTTTGCATTGGACAATGTTTGGGTGTCAACTGGCAATAATGCCTTGTCAAAAGTTTAAAAAAAGGCATTAAAGTTTAAAAATCATAAAAATTTCCGCCATTTAACCCGACTTGAGCAACTTCTCCTTGGTGTTTTCCGTTTATGATGCGAGATTTGCCGGTGAAAAGAAAAACTTGTCACTCATGGAGGAGAAAGATGTCAGGCGGCTGCAGTCCGCTTATGAAATGTTCGGCAGACTTATGCTGGATGAAAAGATTTACTTGAAGAAAGGCATGACATTCGGCTGCGTATGCCGCATTATAGGTGTCAGTCCTGAGGACCTTGACGAGGTTGTGATCCGGGAGATGGGCATGTCCGGCCAGAGTCTCATGGATGCCTATAGGATTTCGTCGAAGAGAGGTAGGGTAGTAACATCAGAATAAAATGTTTTAAAATACGGGGCCTTTTCTATTGTTATTGGATATTTATTTTATTAGATTTGCGTAAGCGCGTCCGAGGATGCGCAATGACATATTATAAACTAATAACATATAAGGTCATGAAATCCTATTCTACTAAGGACATCCGGAACGTGGTCTTGCTTGGCAGTACCAAGTCAGGCAAGACCACATTAGCGGAGGCGATGCTTTACGAGGGTAAGGTAATCGACAGACGTGGCACCATCGAGGCCAAGAACACAGTATCAGACAACACTGAAATTGAGCAGATGAATCAGAGATCCATTTTCTCTACACCTTTGTATGCAGAGTTTATGGATACCAAATTCAATATAATCGATACCCCGGGCGCTGATGATTTCGTAGGCGGGGCAGTCTCGGCATTCAAAGTTTGCGAGAACGGTATTCTCGTTATCAATGCCCAGCAGGGAGTCGAGGTAGGAACTGAAATATATGCTCGTTACGCAGAGCAGTATAATGTGCCGATAATAGTTGCTGTGAACCAGCTGGACAGCGAGAAGGCTGACTGGGATTTGGTTCAGAACAGCATGAAGGAGGCTTTCGGGAACAAGCCTGTAATCGTTCAGTTCCCAGTTAATCCTGGTGCGTCATTTGACGGATTCATTGATGTCCTGAAGATGAAGTATTATCACTTCAAGGACGACAACGGAACCAGGGAAAGTCTGGAAATTCCGGAGGAGTACAAAGATGAAGCAGAACTTCTCAGACAGACTCTTATCGAGACCGCTGCAGAGTACGATGATACATTGATGGAGAAATTCTTCGAAGCGGGTTCGCTTACCGAAGATGAAATCAGAAAGGGTCTCGGCGAAGGTATCAGAGCGGGAAAAGTGCTTCCTGTATTCTGTCTTTCAGCGAAGAAAGATATCGGCGTGAAGAGACTTATGGAGTTCACCATCAGAACATCCGCTTCACCTGTAATTACGAAGACATTGACAAGGGAAGGAGAGGAAGTCGTCTGCAAGCAGGACGCTCCTACGACCCTTTTTATATACAAGACAGACGTCGAGCCTCATCTCGGAGAAGTTTCTTACTTCAAGGTCATGAGCGGTGAGCTCGATGAGGGTATGGATCTCGAGGATGCCGCTACCGGCAACAGGGAGCGTATCTCCACAATCTATGCTGTGGCAGGTTCCAAGAAGGAAAAGGTTTCCGACATGATGGCCGGAGATATCGGCTGTACCGTGAAGCTGCGTTCCGGAAAGACCAATGTCACCCTCTCCCAGCCGGGAACAGGTATCGTTTACGAGGACATCAAGTTCCCGGCACCTAAATACCGCACTGCGATCAAGGCCAAGGTCCAGGCAGACGAGGCTAAACTCGGAGATGCATTGAACAAGATTTCCGCCCAGGACCCTACAGTGATTGTCGAGTACTCGAAGGAGCTCAAGCAGACCATTCTCAGCGGCCAGGGCGAGCAGCATATCAATGTCGTGAAATGGCGTCTGGAGAACGAATTCAAGGTCAACATTGAACTCTTCCCTCCGAAGATTCCATACAGAGAGACTATTACCAAGACGGCTACAGCCGAGTATCGTCATAAGAAACAGTCTGGCGGAGCAGGACAGTTCGGAGAGGTCCACCTGCTGATTTGTCCTATCGTTGAGGGAGTTCCGTTCACAAACAAGTTCAAGATTGACGGAAAGGATGTTACTCTCAATGTGAAGAGTCAGGAGTCCTATAACCTCGACTGGGGCGGAAAACTCGAATTCTACAACTGCGTTGTCGGAGGAGCTATCGATGCACGCTTTATGCCTGCTATTCTGAAGGGTATCATGGACAAGATGACAGAAGGTCCTCTTACCGGTTCTTATGCCCGCGATATCCGTGTATTCGTATATGACGGAAAGATGCATCCGGTGGATTCAAACGAAATCTCATTCATTCTTGCAGCCCGCAATGCATTCAAGGAGGCATTCCGCAATGCCGGACCTAAGATTATGGAGCCTATCTACAATCTTGAGGTCATGACTCCGAGCGATTACATGGGAGCCTGCATGTCCGACCTTCAGAACAGGCGTGCAATCATCGAGGGTATGGGAAGCGACAAGGGCTTCGAGGTCATCAAGGCCAGAGTTCCTCTCGCAGAACTTTACAGATACTCGACCGCACTCAGCTCGCTGACATCGGGAAGTGCTACATTTACAATGCAGTTTGCTGACTATCAGGCTGTTCCTGGTGATGTCCAGACGAAACTCCTTGCAGAGTACTCTTCACAGGAATCTGAAGAATAGTTCTGAAATATCATTATTCAGGGCGCTGTTCCATGACAAGTGGAGCAGCGCTTTGCTTTTGAAGTATGCCAATTTCAAAAACATCTTTTAGAAGTTGGGATTATTCTTGCAAATCTGACTAACTTTGTAGTCGTAAAAGAGTCAAATATGGAAGTAAGGGCGAAAAAAGCATTGGGTCAGCACTTTTTGACAGACCAGAAGATTGCGGAGGCGATTGTCGCTGCATTGAGTCAACCGTCAGATGAAGTGATGGATGTCTTGGAGATAGGACCTGGAATGGGTGTACTTTCTCAGTATCTGCTAAAGCGCAATGATGTAAATCTCAAGATGATAGAAATCGACACGGAATCCGTGGAATACCTGGAAAAGCATTTCGCGGAGGCTGCCGGCAGGGTAATCTACGGGGATTTTCTCAAGCTTGACATTGACAATGTCTTTACCGGCGAATTCCATGTCATCGGCAACTTCCCCTACAACATTTCGTCACAGATTTTCTTCAGGATTCTCGATTACCGCAACCGTATCCCCCAGACAGTCTGCATGATACAGAAGGAAGTCGCTGAGAGGATTGCAGAAAAGCCGGGTTCCAAGACTTACGGCATCCTGTCCGTCCTGCTTCAGGCCTGGTATGACATCGAGTACCTGTTCACTGTGGGTTCTGGCGCATTCGCTCCGCCTCCGAAAGTGCAGTCGGCAGTGATAAGGCTGACCAGAAATTCCAGAAAATCACTGGATTGCGACGAAAATGCATTCAAGAACATTGTCAAGACTTCTTTCGGGCAGAGGCGAAAGACATTGAGGAACTCCCTGAAGAAAGTCATTTCCGACAAAGCGGCGCTCGGGGGATGGGACGCCGAAACATTGGCCTCATTCACTGCAAATCCTGTGTTCGAGTTGCGTCCTGAGAAGCTCAGCGTCGAAGAATTCATAGCATTGACAAAACTCCTTGCGTAGCATTCATCGGACTGTGTATTTCGGTTCGAAAGTGCGATTTTTCACTTCGAAAATAGCAAATCTTAAGTATAATTCGTAAATTTGACTTTTGCCGCAGGGGACAACTGCGGCATATATAATGTTTATATTCGACAAACTATTAATATCAAACCAATGGATATCAGCAATTCACACAAGGCGCATCCGTGGCACGGGATTGACCTGGGAGAAAATGTGCCTGATGAAGTACGTGCATTCATTGAGATTGTACCTACCGACACAGTAAAATACGAAGTTGACAAGGCTTCCGGCTATCTTTCGCTGGACAGGCCGCAGAAGTTCTCGAATATCGTCCCATCTCTTTATGGCTTTCTTCCGAGGACATATTGCTCGAAGCACATGGCTGAACTCACGAACCAAGCTCTTGCAAGATATGATGTAGAAGGAGACGGGGATCCGCTGGATATTTGTGTGCTTACCGAGAAGGATGTCACTCATGGTGACATCATAGTGAGGGCAAGGCCTATCGGGGGACTCAGGCTGCTGGATCATGACCAGGCTGACGACAAGATTATCGCAGTCCTGAAGAACGATGCCGTCTATGGCCATCTTACTGATATTGACGAACTTCCGAAGGACATCATCCGCAGGCTTATCCACTATTTCACTACGTATAAGGATATCCCCGGGGAGAACAGCCAGCGCATGAAGTTCATAAGCATCTATGGGGCGGATGTTGCGAAAGATGTGATTCTCAGGTCAATGCAGGATTATCAGGAACTGATTTCCAGCAAGCAGTTGACTGCGTCCAAGGGTTAACTCTTGCGGATTAGTCTGATTTTTCAAGACAAATATTCTGAAATATGAAAAAATATCTGCTGATTATCGCAGCGCTGCTTGGCAGTATGGTCATGACGGCGCAGAACATGGAAAGTGTGAAAATTACTCATGGGCCATGGCTCTGTGACATGACAGAGAATGCCGTGACCGTGGTATGGAAGACTGATGTTCCTGCTACAGGCTGGGTCGAATTCACCGAGAATCATGGTCAGCATTTCTATTCTGAAGAGCATGAACGTGTCTATGATGCACGTTTCGGACGTCGTTTGACACATGAGACTATCCATGCTGTCCGCCTTACCGGTCTCAAGCCTGGTACAAACTATATGTACAGGATATTTTCACAGGCATTGACCGGGTGGGGAACATCTGATGATGCCAGACTTGGGGAGATTGCTTCATCTGTAGTATATAAGAAAGAGCCATATGGTTTCAGAACATTCAGTAATGATACTGATGAACTTAAATTCTTTATTCTCAACGATGTACACGGCAGGTCAGATGATATCAGAAGGCTATGTGCCGATGTGGACTTCTCCCAGTATGACTTTGTTCTGCTTAATGGAGATATGTTGACAACTACAGAGAATGAGGAGCAGATTTTCAGCGGATGGCTGGATGCCTGCGTGGATATGTTCGCAAAGAATGTCCCGATAGTATATGTGCGCGGAAACCATGAAAACAGAGGGCAGTACGCGGATAATATGTATAAGTATTTTCCATCGCATAACGGGCAGTTTTACTACACTTTCGATGCTGCAGGCATCAGTTTCCTGGCTCTTGACTGCGGAGAGGACAAGCCGGACTCTGACATCGAGTATCATGGTATTCTGGAGAGCGACAAGTATCGGGAGCAGGAGGCTGCATGGCTGGAGAATGAAATCGGCAACTTGCGCTATGATAAGCGGATTGCAATTCTTCATATTCCGGCGGGCAACTCCACCTGGCATGGTGATATCCATCTGCACAATCTGATTACACCGCTTCTGAATGAGGCCGGAGTTTCACTTATGTTTTCAGGCCATACCCATCAGTATGCTGTGCGGAAGGCTGGTGAACTTGCTGATTTCCCTGTGCTTATAAATGGCAATCGTACATACGCCAGTGTAACTGTGAAAGGGAAGAAGATACACGTGGAGGTCATAGGCGAGACGAAGGAAGAAAACCATAGTCTGGATTTCCAGTTCAGATAGTCCGATCTACTATTTTAACTTTATCCCGAAAGAAACCTGTCCTATCCACTTGGTATTGTTTATGAGAAGACGGGATCGGTCGCCGATAGTGGAAGTCGTGACTCTTCCTGAAATTCCGAAATAATACTTGGGAAAGTGTCTGACCAATGACAGCCGGCCTATTACCATCATATCTGGGAATCTATATGGGGCTTTTTCACTTTCAGTGCTGACCCTCAGGCGGTTATGGCTATATACAACCACCTGAGGAATGGCTGAAAGATGGAGAAGCCAGTCGTTTCTTATGACGAAATTATAGCCGTAGCCTATACCGATGCTGCCATAGGAAGTGTTCAATGTCATTGATGGTCTGCCGGTTCCTTCATCGGCGCTGGCGCTCAGCTTGCCAAGGGAATATGAAAGCCCCGCAAGAAGGCTTCCGCTACTGCGCCGTTGTGTCCACGAGTATGAAAAAGCAGCTGGATATGAGAATCGTCTGGCATTGAATGCATAGTATGTATTCACGAGTAGCATGTCCATATTAACCAGTCCTTCCGGGACGTATGACTTGTCTCCGTTAACTTCTATGTTTCCCTTATATACGCCGGAGGCCTGATATACAGCATCTATACCTATGCGGTTTCCGTAGAGTGCCATGTTCAACTCTGTGGATGATTTCCTGGTGAAGACATTGGTAGGATCTATTTTTATTCCGATTCCCAGTCCACGGTAAGCAATATTGGCGCTGACGGTGGTCTTTATGCTGGTCGAGAGCCTTGACTGGATGTCTCCACGCTCTCCGCTTCCCCTTGCATTAATGTCCGCTCCTGAACAGTTTACAGCGAACCCCAACTTCAACTTCTGCGGGAGCCTGGCGATGTATGATGTGTCATTCCTTACGATATTGTCTCTGAAGTCGAGGACGGTGTCAAGCATCCTCAGTGGCCAGCATTTCTGAACAACTGCCGTATCTCCGGCGAAGTCCGGAGTCTGTGCCTGCATGACGGCATGGATGCTCAGCAGGATTATTAATGCCAATGTCTGTTTCAATGTCTGTTTACTAAGTATCTGAAAAAGCCGGTATCGGACCATCATCTTCATATAGGATAGTGCAAAGTTACTCAAATCTTGTGAAACGTCTGGAATTTCCCGGAAAGTGGACATGATTTTGTGATTTGCCGGACTTCCGCTAAATTAGCGCCCTGATTTTAGGAATAGCTGCATGATTAAGTTGGACATATCGGAAACGGAACTTTGGAACAGGTTCGAGAATGGGGATGTCAAGGCGTTCTCCATAATATATGAGCATCATGTGGATGATATGTTTCGGTATGGAATGAAAATCTGCGGAGACAAGGAGGTCGCACTGGATTCAATTCACGATGTGTTTGTCAAGATTTTCAGCACCCATAAGGTCCATTCGCAGATAAGAAATCCTAAAGCATACCTTCTCAAGGCCCTGCGTGGACAGATTTATGACAACATGAGACATGAGAAGAGGCTTCCGACTATTGGAATTGACGTTCTTCCTTTCAATGTCGAATGGGAACTGTCAGAACGTGTCGAGAATGACAAAGAAACCCGTGAAAAAATTGAGTGTCAATATCGTCAGGCCATATCAGGCATGACTGCAAGACAGAAAGAAGCTGTTTATTTGCGCTACACCATGGAACTCTCCTATGAGGATATTTCGGTTCTTATGGATATGAGTGTACAATCACTACGTAATCTTCTGTCTCGTACCATGCTGAAAATTAGAAAGATAATGCCTATTTTCATTTTTCTTCAATATTTTTCGTCCTGAATGTGATTATATATAAGGTATTTCTTCAGTCTATATATCGGAACTGGTTTCTTTGAGCGCACTTGTGTGTTCAAAAAGATAAAAAGATAATTAGATTTGATATGAATACAAATTCGGAGGACGAAATATTCTCAATCCTGAAGCCTGTGGAAACTTGTCTGGCTGAAGATGACAAGGCAAGACTGTGGGCTAGAATCAGGAAAGACTCATTAAGGATGCGGGCCTTCAGACGAGCTGCTGTCATTGCTGTTTCGTCAGCTGCGGCCATTGTGGCTGGAGTCGCGATTTATTTCACTGGGACATGGAGAAGTGCAGAGCCGCAGTATATCTCAGAGGCAATGCCGGAAGCAGGGGGTGACATCAGGATTGAGACTTCTGACAAAGTTATAGAGGTCAGTTCTGATGCGACAGTCTCGTATCATGAGGGATACTTCTCTGTGCGCGACTCTGTTGAGACTAAGATTCATGATATTAAGAAAGGTGGTGATGTCCATCAGATGATTGTTCCGTTCGGAAAGACAGCCTGTCTGAATCTTTCGGATGGGACTAAAATGCAACTGAACTCCGGTACCAGGGTTATCTACAAGGCGGAAATGAACGGGCGCAGACGTGAGATATATCTTAACGGAGAAGCTTTTCTGGATGTCTTCCATGATGAGACCAGTCCGTTCAGTGTCAAGACTGACCGGCTTGACGTCTCGGTCCTTGGGACAAAATTCAATGTGAAGGCTTATCCTTCTGATAAACAGCAGTCAATAGTGCTTGTCTCGGGTAAGGTCTCTGTGACAGGTAATTTGCTTGAACATGCTTATCAGATGAAGCCGGAGCAGCGTTTCTGCTATGACGGTTCGAACTGCAATGCCTCTCTGGAGACTGTGGATGTTGAGGACTATACATGCTGGACGGAGGGGATATTGAGGTTCAATAGGGCTAATATCAAGGATGTTCTCATGCAGTTGTCCAGATATTACAATGCGAGATTCTCTTGCGACAGCACGATAAAGGATATATCAATTACTGGCAAGCTGGATTTAAGGAATGGCATTGATGCCGCTCTCGAAAGTATCAGTTTGGTATCCGGGATAAAGTACAGAAACCGGCACTCTCTGTATGAAATCTCGAAGTAGTCGGCATATTTAAGCATTTAAAATTATAAACACATTTGGTTAATGAACACTATTACACAGAGTATTAGAAGACTCGTTCGTGTTCTGTGCCCGTTCCTTCTGTTGTTCCTGTCATTTACGGCAGTGGCGCAGACGAAGGGTATTACATTGAATCTGAACGATGTCCCTCTTAAGGAGGCTCTAGGGAAAATCGAGAAGGACTATGGATTTGTCTTTCTCTACAATGAAAAGGAGATCACGCTCGACAAGAATGTGAACTGCACGTTCAGAAATGCAGACATCGGGACAGTCATGTCCAAGATTCTTGGCGCTGATTACTCTTTCAAGGTGAAAAACAGGCAGATAGTTATCCTGCCGAATCATGCCGGGACATCTCAGGGAAAGCAGTCTACAGATGCCAGTGTGCAGAAAAAGCGTCAGATTTCCGGAACAGTCACGGATGCGAATGGGGAACCTCTTGCCGGGGTCGGTGTATTCGAGAAGGGTACAACCAATGGAACGGTGACAGATGAATCCGGGCGGTACAGTATAATGACTGCCGGAGATGGTGTGCTTGTCTTCAATAGCCTTGGCTTTGATTCCCAGGAGAGGAAACTGTCTGGAAGCAGTGTGGTAGATGTGATTCTCAGTGAAACGCCTCTTACCCTGTCGGATGTGGTCGTCGTAGGCTATGGAAAACAGAGGAAAGAGAGTGTCACAGGTGCAATTGCCACGATTTCCAAGGATGATCTAGTACAGACACCACAGGCTAACTTGTCCAATATGCTTGTCGGCAGGATGCCTGGTCTTGTTGCTACGCAGCGAAGTGGTGCTCCGGGTGAGGACTTCTCCAATCTGCTTATCCGTGGTGTGAGCACGTTTACCGAGAATTCGGAGCCGCTAATCATGGTGGACGGTGTGGAGAGATCCAATTTCAACGGCATTGATCCGAATGAAATCGAATCTTTGAACATCTTGAAAGATGCCTCTGCAACAGCAGTTTACGGAGTGAAGGGCGCGAATGGTGTGATTCTCATCACGACGAGAAAGGGTGATATCGGCGCGCCGCACATCAGTTATTCCGGCAATTTTGCCCTCCAGCAGTCTACGGCCCTGCCAAGCTATCTGAATAGTGCACAATATGCTGAATTGTATAACGAAGCAGGTGAAAATGACTCCCGTATCACAGGGTCCACTTACATTCCGCGATTCACGGCTGAAGACATTGCTCTCTATAAAAATCATGAGGATCCGCTGCTCCATCCGGATACCGACTGGATCGGCACGTTCCTCCGCAAGTTCTCCACAAGAACTCAGCACAATGTCAATGTCTCTGGTGGTATCGATAAGGTAAAGTACTTTATATCAGGTAGTTTCTTCGACCAGACAGGTATTTATAAGAACACGGAGATTGATCGTGACCATGATGTGAATCCTAGGGATACACGTTACAATTTCAGGTCGAACTTCGATTTCCAGATTACCCGGGACTTCACTGCGCAGGTCCAGCTTGCTGCACAGATTGAGAATATCATTTCTCCAAGCGGCGGCAACAGCAGTATCTGGCAGGCAATTTCGTTTGCGAATCCATTGTCCTCGCCGGGGCTGGTAGATGGCAAGATCGTGAAAATCGAGAATGGCGTCGGAAGCGTTAACCCTTGGCAGGTCCTACTGAGCAACGGATATAACAAGCGCAGCAGCAACAACTTGAACTCTTCTGTGAGATTTGATTATGATTTTTCCAATGCCATTACCAAGGGTCTTTCAGCTCATGTGAGAGCAGCGTATGACAGTTTCTATTACAGCAGCAGGAAATTCTCGAAGAGTTTTCCATATTATCTTGCCAGAAGAGAGGCTGACGGACAGGAATATCTGATACCGCAGTCTGAGGCTTCCATCTGGAACACTTCGACAAGCTGGAGCAAGAACCGCAAGGTCTATTTCGAAGGCGGAATCAATTATGACAGGACTTTCGGTGATCATCACGTTACTGCTCTCGCCCTGTACAACCAAAGCAAGTATTGGTCTCCGGCATTGGCCTTTTATGTGCCGAATGCTTATCAGGGACTTGTCGGAAGGCTCACTTACGAGTACGCGCAACGTTATCTGCTCGAATTCGACATGGGCTACAATGGTACGGAGAACTTTGCCAAAGGACGTCGTTTCGGTTTCTTCCCGGCTGTTTCTGCCGGGTGGATTATCACTGAAGAGCCTTGGCTGCCGAAGAATGACATCCTTACTTATATGAAAATCAGGGCCAGCTACGGAGAGGTCGGAAATGACAAGATCGGAGGCTCGCGTTTCCTCTATCTGCCGTCATCTTACGGCGAGGCGTCGGGAAGTGCCTACCAGTATTGGTTCGGCGTTTCATCCAACCCTAACCAGTCCACCGCCGTTGTCGAAGGAAAAATCGGCAACCCTGATCTGACATGGGAGAGGGCGCGCAAGGCCAATGTCGGTCTGGACTTCAATATGTTCAAGGGCCGTCTGTCAGTTCAGTCCGATGCTTTCTACGAGTATCGTGACAATATTCTGGCGAACCGCTCCACCGAGCCTTTCATTATCGGTGCCGAGCTTCCTGCATACAACCTGGGTTCAATGAAGAATTTCGGATGTGAGTTCGACCTTACCTGGCGCGACAAGGTCAAGGATTTCAATTACTGGGTGCGCGGCAACTTTTCATTTGCCCGTAACCGCATAGTCTTTAAGGATGAAGTCAACAAACAATATAAGTATCAGGCCGAGACCGGTCGCCGCTACGGTCAGTTCTTCGGACTGATTTTCGACGGCTATTATAATTCATGGGAGGAGATCAATGCTTTGGACCGTCCTGTCAGCGCATGGAACGGGAACCAGCTCCAGCCTGGAGATTGCCGTTACGTGGATGTGAACAAGGACGGAAAGATCGACAACTACGATATGGTTCCGCTCGGCTACTCCAATATTCCGGAAATCATCTATGGTGTTTCATGTGGGTTCTCTTGGAAGGGAATTGACTTTTCAGTGCTTTTCCAAGGAGCCACCAATGTTTCCATCAAGTATTTCGGACGTTCCCTCTGGCCTTTCGCCAAGAGTGAGGAAAGCGCCAAGTCTCTGATTCTCAAGCGCTGGACTCCGGAAAGATATGCAGCAGGCGAGGATATTGAATTCCCTCGTCTGTCATTGAACCCGAACAGCGAATCCGACCATAACTACAGGCCTTCTTCTCTGTGGATCAGGGATGCAAGCTACCTGCGTCTTAAGAATATTGAAATCGGATATAATTTTGACCGCAGGGTTATTGAAAAACTTCATGTAGGCGGTTTGAGGCTGTTCTTGAACGGTTCCAATTTGTTCACATGGTCTGATGTCATTGACCTGGACCCTGAGGTCCTTTCCACTACGGGCAATACGGAGCTCAACTCCTATCCTTTGCAGAAAGTCTACAACATCGGTCTTAACATAACTTTTTAAGCAATGAAGATACGTATATATATAATCGCAGTATTCGCGGCAATAGTGTCATTCAGTGGATGTAATTTTCTGGAGGCACCTCCATCTACTGATTTGAACGAGGATAACGTGTTCTCTGACAGGACATTATGCGAAAGGTTCATAACCGGAATATACGCGGAGGGAATGCCTTTGGGTTTCTCCATGAACTCGGAAAACATCGACCGTGGACTTTGCGCGACATCTACCCGTGCAGGTGCCTGCGACGAGGGTGAGGCCGGTGCTTCATGGGATAAGGCCAATGCTTCCTGGAATACGGACAACCATAACAACAACAGCATTGACTGGGATGAAGATCCTAGACATGACACACGTTGGGCGACAATAAGGAAATGCAATACTCTTCTGGAGAGAATTGACGAGGTGCCATATGACCCAGGTGACCCTGATTTCAATTCCAGGGCCAAGGGAGAAGGCTATTTCATGCGTGCCATCACTTTCTGGGAAGGAGTATATCGCTATGGCGGACTTCCTATTGTGGATCATCGAATTACGGGAAGCGAGGATGCGAAATATCCGCGCAATACTTTCAGTGAATGTGTGGATTTTATAGTAAAGGACTGTGATGAGGCTGCCAAGCTTCTTCCGGACAAATATACGAATCCTGCATTCGTCGGAAGAGCTACCAGAATCGCCGCTTTGGCCCTCAAGTCCAGAGTGTTGCTTTATGCTGCAAGCCCGCTGTTCAATACTGCCACGCCATATCTTTCCCTCGGCGGTGAGAATAACAAGATCATATGTTATGGAAACTACGATGCTGATAGATGGAAAAAGGCTGCTGATGCTGCCAAGGAGGCAATAGATGCGGCAGAGGCTGCCGGATATGCGCTATACGACAAAGGTACGCCGGAAACCAATTATGAGTATGTCTGGACGACCCCTGACAACTGCGAGATTATTCTGGCTAACAAGAAATATAGGAATTTCAGCACGAATACCAAGCCGATTACCAGCAATATTCCGCAATGGGCCGGCAGTTCCTGGTCTGACGGCGGATTGTTCGCACCGCTTAACTTCGTCATGAAATATGAAAAGAAGGACGGAACTGCGCAGGAGTGGCTTATGTCTGGTGGTGATGACCTTCTTAAAAAGTATAGCGAACTCGATCCTCGTTTTGCACAGACCATTGCCTATCAGGGGGCCGTATGGAATGATGAAATCGGGAAACTTGATTTTCTGGAGGGAGGCGCGCATCAGGTCGCTTACGACAAGACCCGTCACCTCGTCCGCAAGTGGGTGCCGAGAACACTCAAGGCTACATATCCGCACAACAGTGTAAATATGGACTGGATTGTTTTCCGCATGGCAGAACTTTATCTGAACTATGCGGAGGCGGTCAATGAATTCCAAGGACCTACCGCAGAGGCTGTCGAGGCAGTAAGCAAAGTAAGAAACCGCTCCGGAATGCCGGCATTCCCGTCCACTCTCACAAAGAGTCAGTTCAGGGAGAAACTCAGAAATGAAAGAGCCGTCGAACTGGCTTATGAGGACCATAGATTCTGGGATATCCGCAGATGGATGATAGCTGAGAATGAGGGAGTCATGCAAGGCAAATTCTATGGTATCCAGATTTCAAAGATTGACGGTTCATCTGAAGTACACTACAAACCGTACGTGTTCGAGAATCGTCTCTGGAGCCGCAGATCTTACCTCCATCCTATCAAGCAGCTGGAAGTAGACAAGGGATATCTTATCCAGAATCCGGGATGGGAATAGAAGACCACATAAGTAGATAATTGATATGCAAAAATATTTGAAGATAGCAGTCATGGCTGCATTGGCCGGAATGGCGCAGCCAGCTTTCGCGACGGCGGACAGGGATTCCGCTGAAGTAAGGATTGCCTACGGGAGCCAGCCTGGCAGGATGGTTACCTCTGCCGTGTCGACCGTCAGCGGTGACGAGTTGATCAATGTCAATAGCGCGAGTGTTGGAAATGCACTCACCGGAAAACTGGCAGGTTTGACATTGCTCCAGCAGAGCGGGCAGCCGGGATATGATTTTTCCATCTCGAATCTGTATATGAGAGGCCGTACCACGTATGCTTCCGGACAGAACATGCTGGTATTTGTCGATGGTTTCGAGTCTACGATTGACAATCTCACGGCCGCTGAAATCGAATCAGTCAGCTTGCTGAAAGACGCGTCTGCACTTGCGATTTATGGTGCACGCGGAGCCAACGGCGTGCTTCTCGTGACTACGAAAAGAGGTATGGACAGCAAGCCGGACATCAAAGTAAGACTCCAGACTGGTCTGCAGACCATGCTGAAGACTGCCGATCCGGTAGATTCCTATACTTATGCTTCTCTCTATAACCAGGCGTGCAAGAATGACGGCGTGGCTGAAGTCTATGGAGAAAAGGCATTGACAGCATACAAGAACGGAACTGACGGGTATCTTTATCCGAATGTGAACTGGAAGAAGGAGATGCTCCGCAAGGTCGCTCCGATTTCTGTGGCAGACCTCTCTTTCCGCGGCGGCAACAAGATTGTGAAATATTACGTCCTGCTGTCAGCTGCGAACAATTCCGGATTCTTCAAGGGTACGGATTTCAAGAAGGATGAAAGCGCCAATGCTTCCTACACTACTGTCAATGTCCGCTCGAACATTGACATCAATATCGGAAGGCGCTTCTCTACTGCGTTCAGTTTCGGCGGACAGATCGGTAGCCGTGCTTTTCCTGGCGGAGGTACCTCGGCGTACAAACTTTTCAATTCAATGTATGCCACAGCACCGAATGCTTTTCCTGTGTATAACCCTGACGGCAGCTTCGGAGGAAACGCGTCTCAGACCAACCCTGTCGGCGAACTGCTTTACAGGGGAGTCTATAAGGAAAACAACAGGACCTTTCAGCTGGTGTTCACTCCGAAACTTGATCTCGGTTTCATAACCGAAGGCCTAAGTGTGAGTGCATCAGTGGCTTACAGTAACAATATGTGTGAATCATCCACCAAGTCGCGCAACTACACGAGATATAGTCTGACCAAGACTGCTGACGGATATGAATATACGCCATATGGTACGGATGAGCCTCTCGAAGCCGGCGAAGGATTCAAGGATGACTGGAGCCGTGTTAATGCAAAGGGTTCGCTGGACTATTCACGCCGATTCGGCAAACATTCCGTAGATGCTACTGCTTTCGCCCTTGTGGACAATTATAGGCAATATTCCGTCAGAGCAAATACCAGATATGTGAATTTTGCCGGACGTGTGACCTACTCGTATGCAGGCAAATATATTGCAGAGTTCTCGGCTTCTGACACCGGATGCGATGACTATGCAAAAGGCCACAGATTCGGATTCTTCCCTGCCGGATCAGCCGGATGGGTGATTTCCGAAGAGCCTTGGCTTAAGAATTTCCGCAATGTCAACTACCTGAAACTCAGAGCTTCCGCTGGTCTTGTGGGGAATAATCAGAATTCCGCAGGACGTTATCTTTTCGACGAGTCCTACGCGTGGACGGGTTCATATCTGCTCGGTACAGGCGGCTCCGCTTCATCATCATTCGGTGTTACCACGATTCCGAACATTGACCTGAGCTGGGAGAAAGAAACGATATACAATGTCGGAATCGACGCGGAACTTTTCGGTGCCCTCGCTGTCAATGCAGATGTATTCACCCAGACACGCACCGGTATCGTGGATCAGGCTACAGGAACCATTCCGGGTTTTGTTGGAGCTTCTTTCGGTGGCATGTTGCCTTATATGAACGTCGGCAAGGTCAGAAACAGCGGCTTCGAGTTGACAGCTGACTGGCATCAGAAGAAGTCTGATGACATGCAATGGCATATCGGAGCAGGCGTATGGTTCGCCAGGAATGAAATCAAGGAAATGGGCGAACCGACCAGGGTGTACGAGTATCAATATAGAAGAGGACACGCTGTAGGCACTCCGTTCGTGCTCGTTGCCGACGGATATTGGAAACAGGAAGATTTTAATACAGACGGATCCATTGTCGATGGCCTCCCGGTTCCGCAGTATGGTACAGTCCGTCCTGGTGACATCAAGTACATAGATCAGAACAATGACGGCATCATTGACAGCAATGATGGTGTTCCTGTCGGATATTCATATATCCCGGAATGGAACTTCACATTGAACGGCGGACTGAAATGGAAACGCATCGAACTTGAGGTGATGTTTCAGGGCGTAGCCGGCCGGGACATCTATCTCAGCGGCAATACGGCATATTCTTTCCAGGACAATGCTTCTGCTTCGCAGTTGGCCAAGGACAGTTGGACACCGGAGAATACTGATGCTTCATATCCGAGACTGTCACTGAGCAATTTCAGCAACAACTACAGGACATCCACTTTCTGGAAAAGGAACGGCAGCTACCTCAGGCTGAAGAACTTGTATCTCGCATACAATCTTCCTACACGTGCGGCAGGTCATGCCATGTGCCTGTATGTCAACGGCACCAACCTGTTCACCATCAATGCTTCAGGTGTCATTTCCGATCCTGAGAGCAGTTCACTTATCACTTATCCTCTTACAAGAACAGTAAGTGTGGGAATGAAATTCACTTTCTAAAATACTCCGAAAATGAAGAGAATCATATATATACTACTTCCTGTTATGACCGCGCTCAATATGTGCGGTTGCAACAGGTTTCTGGATAGGGAACAGGAATCATTCATCGACCTGGACAAGACTTATACCTCGTACGAGAGGACCAGTCGGGCTCTGGTCAATGTTTACCGCTTCCTTCCTGACGGACTGAACCGTATCGGCGCCGCGATGTATGACGCAGCTACGGATGATGGCGAGAACACCATAGAAACGTGCAACATCCAGAAATTCAACAATGGCTCCTGGGGGCCTCAGGACAATCCGGACGATCTTTGGGACCAGCTGTATACCGGCATCAGACTGAGCAATGAATTCATTGCCAATGTCCATAGGGTGGATCTGGAAAACTACAAGTTGGATCCGGATAACCAGACGGAATACAAGAACAGGCTCAAAGACCTGGAAATCTGGAAGAATGAGGCGATTTTCCTCCGTGCATTTTTCCATTTCGAACTTGTAAAGAGATATGGTCCGGTTCCATATATTGATAAAGTTATGCCAGTAGCTGAAGACCACAGCGGTGTGAAAAGGCCAGAAATGGATGAGGTCGTGAACCGCATTGTCGCTGACTGTGATGCTGCAGCTGCGGGACTTGAACTTACGCCGTGGAGGGACAATGCTTCCGCTTATGGCAGGGCTACCAAAGGTGCCGCGCTTGCATTGAAGAGCCGCGTCTTGCTATATGCTGCAAGTCCGCTCTGGCTGGATTGGAAGAATAGCGATGAAAGCTATCTGCCAAGCGTGAAGGAAAAATGGGAAAAAGCCGCGGCTGCCGCGAAGGAAGTCATTGACCTTGACCAATATATGCTGTTCGGCAGCTATGGTGACCTTTTCCAGAACAATATCGACAACAGGGAATTCATTTTCCAGAAGAGATATGCGAACAGCGTGTCTTTCGAGACTGTGAACTCGCCTGTTAGCTATGGAGGTACGGGCGGAACCACTCCGACATTGAACCTGATGGAGGCTTATGAACTGAAGGATGGCTCGAAGTTCGCGTGGGATGGCTCTGAAAGTGCCAAACATCCGTTTGTCTGGCGTGACAAGAGGCTTGCAGCTACGTTCATTTTCAATGGTGATATTTGGAAGGACTCCGGCGTGGAAATATTTGATGGCGGCAAAGATGCCTCTTCCAAGACAAATGGCTCAAAGACAGGCTTTTATCTCCGTAAATTCATGAATGAATCTGCCAATGTGCAGACTGGTGGAGGCGCTTCCGGACATGTATGGCCGTATTTCAGATTTGCTGAAATCTATCTGAATTACGCCGAGGCACTTAATGAATGTGATCCGGGAAATTCAGATATTGAAGCTTATCTGAACAAGGTCCGCAACAGGGCAGGACAGCCTTCTGTCCATGGACTTGGTCAGGAGGAAATGAGAGACCTCATAAGAAATGAACGCAGGGTAGAGCTTGCTTTCGAGGAACATCGCGCATGGGATGTCAGAAGGTGGAAAATTGCAAGCAAGACATTAGGTGCAGATGTACGCGGACTTGGAATTGTCAAGGATGCCACAAAATCATCTGCAGTCACCAGAACAGCATCAATTCCTTCTTCTGAAGTTCCTGAAGGATGGTATTACTACGATGGCGACGAGTTCGGCGGGTCTGTCATAGATAATTCATACTGGGGACTTTACGGTGCTGACAGCCCTGTGGGGAACCAGTGGTACGGTCAGCCTAACGGCAATGTCCAGACTTATCGCAGCAAGCAGGTATCCATCTGCAAGGATGGCGAACTTAGCGTCTGCCGCGTATCTGCCACGAGGGAAGATGACCCGCCTGCACCGCAGTCCGCTTATGGAAACGGCAACAGACCGGGCTGGTGGTCAGGTGCATTGTCCAGCCGCGATACTGACAAATATGGAAATGCACAGAAACTTTATCCGCTGTTCTCAAGATTCGAAATCAGAATGAAGGCTCCGTACATCTATGGTATCTGGATGGCTCCGTGGTGCCGCTATTATGCCGGTGCACAATATGCCGAACTCGATATCGAGGAGTTCTTCATCAAGACATGGCTGGATAATCCTTCTTTGGGCAGAGCAGACAAATATGTCCTCAGCCAGGCTCTCCATCTTCATGACAATGACAAGGGGCAGGCTGTTAACGAGTCTACGCTCGGTGTCAATGTGAACGGTTACGGCCGCCATGTGGACATGCCATTTAACCCTTATGACGATTATCATACTTATGGCGTTCAGGTGGATCCTGATCCGGAGGCTCCGACAGAGCATGCCATCATCTCCTACCTGCTTGACGGCAAGATTACAAATACCTTCAAGACAAGGGATTACGGCAGCCGCTACAACACTTTCATAACGAAGGCCATCAAGGAAGGCCACGAAAAGACTGCGTGGGATTTCGCGATTACCGGTCAGATCGGCGGTCGTGACTCCAATGGTATCGGCTATCCGGAAGACAAGAATCCTGACCTCAGGGAGATAAGTCTCTATGTGGACTGGGTTCGCGTTTACACCAGGGAACAGTCTCATCCTGATGAAATTGAAAAACCACATTGGCCTGAGAAGGAAGGATTCACATATGGCAGTAGAACAGTAGAGAAAAGAATTTTCGAACCGAAGATGTACTGGTATCCTATTCCTGAATCTGAAATTCTCCGTACAGGTTGGGAGCAAAATCCGAAATGGAACTAGAAATTATGAAAAAGTTTGCTTTGATATCATTCTTTGTGGCCTTGTGTCTGGAGTGTGTGGCTGTGGTCCCGCACTCCGTCAAGGCTGCCAAAGGTTGGCTTTTCTATGAAAGCGGTGCGGTATCAGCCCCTGTTGTATGCAGGGTTGAAGCTGAGGTTCCGTCTTCCGCCGCCGGTCATATTGTTCTCGAAAACGGGGACTCTTACATCAAGCTCAAATTCGGAAAAGTAAAGGCGGAACGTCATGTCCTGGCTCTCCAAGCCGTGCAGGACAATCGCCATGAAGATAAACTCGTCGTATCACTGTTCGACAATGGACAGATGGTGGGCGAGCCTTTCTCTTGCATAAAGCCGTCCGGAAGTTGGAAAATCAATGTCTCTGGAAAGGTCAATCCGTTGAATCTCAATGTGTTTATCCCTGATCCTAACCACGAGATCGTGGTTCCGAAATTGGATTTCAGCGAAAAGGCAGACAAATTCATTGATGACCTTATGGACCGGATGACTCTGGATGAAAAGATTGGCCAGCTGTCGCAGTATGTCGGCAGTTCCCTCATGACCGGACCGGAATCACAACAGTTCTCGGATTCATTGGTACGCCGCGACATGATGGGTTCGGTCCTCAATGCCACCGGTTCGAAGGCATTGAGACAGATTCAGGAAAAATACATGACGGAATCACGGCTGAAGATTCCTCTTCTGTTCGGCATGGACGTGATACACGGTTATAGGACATTGACCCCAGTACCACTCGCAGAAGCTTGCAGCTGGGATATGGAGGCGATTGAGTCGTCGGCGAGGATGGCGGCTGTGGAGGCCTCTGCGGCAGGCGTGCATTGGACTTTCGCGCCGATGGTCGATATCGGCCGTGATGCGCGCTGGGGAAGAGTTGTCGAAGGCGCCGGCGAGGACCCGTTCCTGTGCAGCCAGATTGCTGCCGCCCGCGTGAATGGATTCCAGTGGAATCTCTGGGACAATGATGCTGTAATCGCATGCGCGAAACATTGGATCGGCTACGGCCTTCCGCAGGCCGGACGCGATTACGCTCCTGTGGACATGTCTGAAAGGACATTATATGACGTATATCTGCCGCCGTTCAAAGCTGCTTCGAATGCCGGAGTTCTTACTTATATGTCTGCGTTTCATGACCTTAACGGCATACCTGCATCCGGCGATCAGGAAATGCTGAGGAAGTTCCTTCAGAACGAGTGGGGCTTCGACGGATTCGTGGTGAGTGACTGGCAGTCCGTGATACAGCTTATCGCGCAGGGAGTCGCCGAAGATGGCAAGGACGCAGCTCAGATTGCTTTCAATGCCGGTGTCGACATGGATATGATTGACGGTCTCTATAATGCTCATTTGCACGAACTTGTAGATGAAGGTCTTGTACGGGAAAGCGATATTGATGATGCTTGCCGGAGAATTCTCCGTGTGAAATATTCCCTCGGCCTTTTCGAAGACCCATATAAGTTCTTCGATGAGGAAAGGGAGGAAAAAACATTGCTCAATGATAAATTCGTCGCGAGCGCCAGAAAATTGGCCTGCAAGTCGATGGTTCTGCTTCGCAATGAGAACCGGCTTCTTCCGCTTTCCAAGAATACCGGCAGCATCGCCCTCATCGGTCCGCTTGCGGACAACAGGCACGAAATCAATGGCTCATGGCGTTGCCGTGCGGAGGATTCTGACGCGGTGACAGTTCTTGCCGGACTTCGTAACAAGTTGGGGGACAATGTGGTTATAAATTATGCAAAGGGTTGTGACTTCGACGGGGAGGACCGTTCAGGATTCGATGCGGCTGTAGATGCCGCGCTGAAGAGTGATGTGGTTATCGCTGTTGTCGGAGAAAAAGCGCTGTTCAGCGGTGAGTCCAGAAGCCGTTGCCATCTCGGTCTTCCGGGAGTGCAGGAGGAACTTGTGGAGCGTCTTGTGGCGACAGGAAAACCGGTCGTGGCAGTGCTGATGAATGGACGGCCTCTCTGCATTGAGAATCTGAACAATACCGTTCCTGCGATTTTGGAGGCTTGGTTCCCGGGAACTACTACCGGTGATGCCGTGGCAGACGTGCTTTTCGGCGATTACAATCCTTCGGGCCGTCTGGCGATTACATTCCCGCGTGCTGAAGGACAGATTCCGGCTTACTATAATTATAAGCGTTCTGGCCGTCCGGGAGATATGGAACGTTCTTCTACCGTAAGGCATATTGATGTGCCTAATGCTCCGCTTTATCCGTTCGGATATGGCTTGAGCTATTCATCGTTCTCTTATGGCAAACCATTCACTGACAAGGAGTCATATACGAGGAGGGACACTGTCAATGTCTATGTTGATGTCACCAACACAGGTGCCCGTGACGGTGAGGAGACCGTTCAGGTATATGTCAGTGATCTGGTGGCATCTGTCGTAAGACCGGTGATGGAACTGAAGGGCTTTGCCAAGGTTTTTCTTCGTGCGGGAGAGACCCGCAGTGTGAAAGTCAGCATTGATCCTCTGTCATTGGGCTTTTATAATGCGGACATGGATTATGTGGTAGAGGATGGCCTGTTCGATATTCATGTCGGTCATGACAGTGCGGATTATGGCACTACGCGGATAAAAATTGAAAATTAACAGTATATGAAAAATATCAATATAGCGGCTGTTATGGTCGTGGCCGCCGTATCTTTGGCGGCAGGATGTACGAAGGGGACGGATTGGGATCCGCAATTCAATGTCCCTGAAGGAATCTACATTAGCGGAGATGCGACGAAGTTCTCGGTGGAGACTAAATATGGTGCATTTTCACAGCTTGACGATGCTCGGTTATATGGAATTTCCACATGGCTGGATGCGGAGGGCACTTTCGAGTTGTCCATGGTGGGTGATGATAACCAGCCGGTTTCCTATGGCGGAGATCTGGCTGGAGAGTCGGACGGCGTGTGCGTCTATTCGTTGAGGCGCGGTGCTGCCGGAATGTCTGCACCCAAGGATGGCTTTTATCGTGTCATATATAGCCAGTCTGTCGGCAAGGTTACATTGATTCCTTATGATTTCAGGATGTGCAGCGAGACATCCCTTACAGAATCCGGAGAGAAGGAAATCGTTTTCGATGCTCCTGTGTATGACAATGTGAATCATATAGTTACGTGGAAGAGTTCGGCTGAGCCGAAGACTATCCTTTCAGGAGACTACATGTTCCGTTATACGAAAAGCGGCAAGCAGGAAGTTCCGCTGACCGCGTCGTATGACTGTATCCTCTCTACCTGCCTGACTGGCAAGGAAGCTAGCGTGAAGACCAATGTCCTTTCGGATGTCAATTCCGAACTGACTTCTGGTTCACCGGTCAGTCTCCGCCTGAAGAAGAAAGGTTCTTACGTGTTGACTGTCAGCTATGATGTGAAAAATGCGGTGTTCTACGGTTCCATCAACGGCACTGAGTTCATTATTCCTGAACCGATCGGAATGCCGGAAAAATTGTACATGAGCATTGACGGAGGCGAATGGACTCCTATGGCTGCCTGTGGCGTTGCCGGCAATGGTGTGTTCTGGACACTTGCTTATTTCGCTGATGGCCAGGGTGCGAAGTGGTCGGTTTCCGGTTCTGATGCTGACAGTTTCTGCAGCGGTACTACTAATGACGGATTCACGATTTCCGGAAATCAGGCATTGCCGGAAAAGAGCGGCACCCGCATGGTGTTCGTCGATCTTTACAACAAAATTGTTTCATTCGAAGATCCTGCGCTTTTCGCTATGGGCGACTGCTTCGGAGGAGAAGATGTGGAATTGGAAAAGATCGGAGAGAAATATTCTGCGACGACTACGGCTGACGGCAATATCAGGATGTATGCTACCTGTTCATACAATGACCGTGACTGGGACAGCATGGAATTCGGCATATCAGGCACCAAGTTATGTTACCGCGGTGTCGGTCCTGAACTTGCCCCGACCCCTGTCGCTGCCGGTGTGCCGGTGGAGATAGACCTGGAGCATGGCAAGGCGCTTTTCCGTGTTTCTGTTTCTCCTGACGATATACCGTTCAAGGGTCAGGTTTATATGATTACGGATGAATATGGCAATATGAACTGGGGCGCATCTGAGGATGTCATCGCACTCAACAAGGTTTGGAATGATGATTCCAGATGGATCTATGTCCGGTATTTCCACAAGGGAGCGCGAATCCGTTTCTCTACTGAAGCGAATCCAATCTTCGGACGCGGTGAGTTCATCGGGCTCGGTACTGATGCCGGTTATGAAACGGAAGATGGCTATATCATTGTCCCTGAGGATGGTGTATATGGAATTTGCGTGAACCTCGGTGGCCGTAAGGTGGCAGTCCAGCCGGCTACTATATATACTTATGGAACGGCCTCTGCTGATACATGGGGAACAAAGTTCGATGATCCTTTCGTACTTGCTGCAGATGGAGTTACATTGACTTACACCGTACCTAATACTGGTCGTTTGCGTCTCAATCCTGTTATCGATGGCTTTGATTTCTCGTCATGGCAGAGGGAATATTTTGTGGATCTCGAAACTATGGATATCAAGCAGCGTCTTGGCGGCATGGATGAACCGAATGCCAACTATACATGGCAGGCCGGTACCGTAATCGATCTGGATTTCAGGACACTTAAAGCTAAAATACATTAATAATTAATAATCATGAATAGAAAAACAATGATTCTACTGTCGGCAGCATTGATGACTGTCGCAGTATCCTGCGAAGAGAAGGAAGGAAAGCAGGAAGAGGAAAAACTCAATGTTCCAGAACTTCATGCAGATGTGGAAGAGGTGGAAATCGTTGCACTCAGCGATGAGAAAGCCTTGGAACTTACATGGACAGCCGCCGCTGAAAGCGGTGTTAACTACATGCTGCAATATGGGCTTGAAGGAAGTAAGGAAACTAAGGCCGTAAGTTGTGGGACTGAGATGTCAAAGACGTTTACGGTCAAAGACCTTGATGCTATTCGCACCGAACTTGGCGTGTCCGAGGAGACGGATTTCAAACTCTCTTTTCTGGTGGAAGCCAAATCTTCTGCAGTAGTGCTCCCTGTTCAGTCCAGACTGCTGACTGTCAATGTCAAATATAATATTCCTGTTCCGGAACCGCTGGAACTTTACGGCATCGGGGATGCTTTCAGTTGGGCTTGGGATAGAGGTGCTGCAGAGAAGATGACAACTGAGGATCATATCCATTTTACATGGGAAGGAGTGATAGAAGCGGGAGAGGGAAAGATGTTCAAGTTCCTCACCAACGAGTCTATTTCCAATGAAAGCTGGTTGCCAAGTTATGGCAGGAATGCTGAAAGCGAGAATTATTGGGCATTGGCATTGCGTACTGCTGAATCTGATGGCGACACTCAGTTCAAAGTGGACAAGACCGGCAATTATGTCCTTACTGTGGATATTGAGAATATGGTCATGAGTGCCGAATTCAAGGGCGATGGAAAGCAGCATTTCTATGGAATCGGAGAGCCTTTTGCTTGGGCATGGACACTTTCAGATGCTGAGGAATTCAGTTCAGTTGACCAGAAGACCTGGACTTGGACAGGCGATGTGAAGGCCGGCGGATTCAAGATTATGCTTTCGAGGACAGATTGGTCGAAAGGATATAACTGGAATAAGGCTGCAGACAATGATACGGCTCCAGAAGGAGATGTGACGGAATGGACGGCATTCCTCAGGGATGAAAATGTAAGTAAGGACAATGATGATTATTTCAAGTTTCCTAAGGAGGGAAATTATACTGTAACATTTGTTCCTGAATCTCTTAAGGTTACCATAAAATACAATGGAAAGCGCAGTGACTGGAAACCTGATACCAACTACGATATGGACGGTATGTATTTGTACGGACCTACGTGGGGCTGGGGACTTGCAGACGTACAGGCGATGACCACTACAGATAACGATACATATATCTACAAAGGGAATATCAAGAAGGGAGACGGTTTCAAGATCATGTGCAAGAAGGGCAAATGGTGGCCGGCTTTCGTACCGGATGCAGCAGATGCCTCCAAAATGGCATATCATAAATCAAAAGATGAAGGTGATGCCTATTGGGGAATAGCCGAAGACGGATACTATACCGTGACGGCGGTCCTGAGTACATTGGAAATCTCCATCGTCAGAAACGGAGATATGCAATAGTATCTGACAGCGGAAGTTCGGGAGAACTATACCGGAAGGATCAATGAAAGAATTTTCGACATGTTTTTAAACGGCTTCTTACGATAATTTATTAAATTTGCGTGTTTAGACAGGAAAATATAAAAATCAAGCATATTATGTTCAATACTTTTTACAGAACAAACACTTGCGGCGAGCTCCGTCTGGGAGATGCCGGTAAAAAAGTGGTGCTTTCCGGTTGGGTGCAGAGAACCCGAAAACTGGGCGGAATGACTTTCATTGACCTCCGTGACCGTTACGGAATTACTCAGCTGGTCGTAAGTGCAGACGCACCTGCTGAATTGGTCGAGACTGCGAACTCTCTCGGACGTGAATTCGTCATTCAGGTAGAGGGCGAGGTTATCGAGCGTCAGAGCAAGAACTCGAAGATGGATACAGGTGAGGTCGAGATAAAACTCGATGCGATCCATATCCTGAACAAGTCTGTTACCCCTCCGTTCACCATCGAGGACGAGAGCGACGGAGGTGATGACATCAGAGCTAAATACAGATATCTGGATTTGAGAAGAAACCCTCTCAAGAATGCCCTCGTGCTTCGTCACAAGATTGCGCATGAGGTCCGCAATTTCTTGGATGCCAAAGGTTTCATGGAAATCGAGACACCATATCTCATCAAATCGACTCCTGAGGGAGCGCGTGACTTCGTGGTTCCTTCCAGAATGAATGCAGGCGAGTTCTATGCGTTGCCTCAGTCTCCTCAGACCTTCAAGCAGCTCCTTATGGTAGCCGGTTATGACCGTTATTTCCAGATTGTACGTTGCTTCCGTGATGAGGACCTCCGTGCGGACCGTCAGCCTGAATTCACACAGATTGACTGCGAGATGTCATTCGTGGAGCAGGAGGATGTCCTGAATACTTTCGAGGAAATGATGAGAAGACTCTTCAAGAATGTCCTTGATGTGGAGATTCCTAATCCGCTTCCTCGCATGAGCTGGTATGATGCCATGGACAATTATGGTTCAGACAAGCCGGACGTTCGTTTCGGAATGACTATCCATGAACTTACTTCATTGGCCAAGGGTCACGGCTTCTCAGTATTCGATTCAGTGGATTATGTCGGAGGTATCGCCGTAGAGGGCGCAGCAGACTATACCCGCAAGCAGCTCGATGAGCTTACCGAGTGGGTCAAGAGACCTCAGGTAGGTGCCAAAGGTCTGGTTTACATCAAGTACAATGCAGACGGCACTACCAAGTCTTCTATCGACAAGTTCTATACTCCTGAACAGGTTAAGGAGATGGCTGAGGCAGCAGGTGCAAAGGCCGGAGACCTTGTTCTCGTACTTTGCGGTGCCAAGAGGAAGGCTCAGACAATGCTCGGCGTTCTCCGTATGGAGATGGCTAACCGTCTCGGACTCAGAGACCCTAAGGTATTCGCCCCTCTCTGGATTGTGGATTTCCCTCTTCTTGAATGGGATGACGAGACACAGCGTTTCTACGCTATGCACCATCCGTTCACCGCGCCTAAGCCTGAGCATCTCGAGATGTTCTACAGCGACAAGAAGGAAGACCTTGAGAAGGTTTGTGCCAATGCTTATGACTTCGTTCTGAACGGAACTGAGCTCGGCGGCGGTTCAATCCGTATCCACGATGCTTCTCTCCAGGAGCGCATGTTCGAAGTTCTCGGAATCAGCAAGGAAGAGGCCGCATACAAGTTCGGATTTATCATCAATGCCTTCAAGTTCGGTGCTCCGCCTCACGGAGGTCTTGCATTCGGCTTTGACCGTGTATGCGCACTGTTCGGCGGCAGCGATTCTATCCGTGACTATATCGCATTCCCTAAGAACAATCAGGGCCGCGATGTGATGATCGATTCTCCATCGACTATTGACCAGTCTCAGCTCGACGAACTTCATCTTGATGTGCGAAAGAGCGAGTAATCGGAAGCTGACAAAATAATGAAACCCGGTTCCATATCGATTGGAGCCGGGTTTTTCAGTTATTTTATTCTGATCTTGCGTCCGATTTTAAGCGTCGTGGATGTAGTTATATTGTTCAGACGGCAGATGGCCGATACTGAAGTCCCATATCTGCGGGCCAGGGCATAAAGTGTGTCCCCTGACCTTATCGTATGCCATGTCGCTTCCTCTGAAGTGTCGGAATCCGCTGCGGCGCTCTGTCCGCTTTTTCCCGTTGAGGTGCCCTTTCCCTGAGCGGAGACAGATGAGCCTGCCTTTGCCGTTCCCGGAGCTCCTGCCAATGACGGAATTTGATGGTTGGACATCGTGATGCTCTGCCATTTGCCTGACGGCTCGAGTATTATCTTCACGGAATCGGAAGGGGCAGTGATTGTCCCGTCAGCATTGACGAAAACCCATTGCCCGTCTCCGAGCAGGATGATTCTCTTGTCGGCATCAGCCATGACAAGCGCATCGTTGTCCTTCAGATGGGCATTGTCTATATCGAACTGATAATCAGCGTTTCCCTCCTTGCTTCTGGCGACGAAATCAGGAATTATGCGCCGTGCGCCCATGAATCTGGCGGAATAGTACGGCTCCTTGAGGTGCGAAATCGTGACGCCTCCCTTTGTCGCAGCATGTATGAAGGTGAAATCCTGTCCGGATTTGTCCATCTCGATGAATATTCCCACATGTCCGACTCTTCCGGAACTTCTTCTGGCTCCGAATACGACGATGTCGCCCTTCTGGAGGTTTGAAAGCGAGCCTTCCACGGGACGGCCGTCGCCAGCCTGTCCTCCTGAGGAGCGGGAAAGGTCATAGCCGAATTTCCTGTAGATATAACTTGTGAAGCCGGAGCAGTCGAAGGCGCGGGGCCCTTTCGATCCGTAGGAGTAGGGGGTACCTTTGTATTTCAATGCCTCTGTTATAATCCTGTCGGCGAGGTCTTCTGTGGAAACCGTAACGGTATCTCTGGCAGCATTGGCCTGGGCTCCGGTAGGGGACAGCGGCATCTTGCCGGTTCCGGCCTCTAAGGTGAAGCCACTAAAAGCAAAACTCAGGAGTATGACCCCTGAGGTATATAAAAATCTTCTCATTCAGTACACGTCGTTTGTGCAGATGGCGTGCATGAATTATGCCAGAAGTTTCTTTACGATGGTGGAAACTGTGCGTCCGTCTGCCTGTCCTGCGAGTTTCTTTGTGGCAAGGCCCATGACTTTGCCCATGTCGGCCATGCTGGAGGCTCCGGTCTCGGCGATGATGCCCTTTACGATTTCCTCGACTTCGGCTTCGCTGAGCTGCTTAGGCAGATATCCCTCCATCTCGGCTGCTTCTGCCAACTCGTTGTCGGCCAAGTCCTGACGGCCGCCCTGGGCATACATCGCAGCAGATTCCTTGCGCTGTTTGATGAGCTTCTGTATGAGTTTGATGACGTCTCCGTCAGTTATTTCTGCTCCGGCTCCTGATGTCTTTGCGAGGAGAATTTCGGATTTGATTGCGCGTACTGCATTGGTACGTACGGTATTATGGGCTTTCATAGCCTCCATAATATCTTTCTGGATTTGCTGTTCTAATGCCATAATCTTATAAAATTTTAAGTTCGTACAGATTCAGTAAAGGGGTCGGGCCGGATTATCTGTACTTGTCGTAGCCCGGCATCCTGGTACTATTGACCAGTTCCTTGTATTGTTTGTCGTCCCGAGGACAAACCAGAAGGACGTCGTCCGTATCCGCCACGATGAAATTCTCAAGCCCCCTGAGGACTATGAGCTTTTCCTTGTTCTTGGACAGGATGATGTTCCCGCTGCTTTTCTGCAGGATGTCTTTCTGTGTATTCGCGATGTTGCCGTCCGCGTCCTTCTTGCCGACATTTGAGTAGAAATTTTCCCAACTGTCAATGTCAGACCATCCGAAGTGCACCGGATATATCCATGCGCGGTCAGTCTTTTCCATCACGCCATAATCGATGGAGAGCTTGATGCAGTCAGTGTAGGCTCTTTCGATGAATACTGTTTCTGCAGGGCTTCCCAGTGCACCTTCCCATCCGTCGAACAGTCTGGTGATCTCGGGGATATACCTCTCCATTTCTTCTCTTATCACACTGGCCTGCCATACGAAAATACCTGAGTTCCAGAAGAATTCACCGCTCTTGAAGAACAGCTCGGCGATTTCCTGGCTTGGCTTCTCTGTGAATGTCTTGACTTTTACAGGTTCGTTTTTCTTGCAGGCTTCTTTTCCTCCGGTCACCTGGATATAACCGTATTCGGTGTCCGGGCAGCTCGGCTGGATTCCCAATGTCATCAGTACCGGATTGCTTTCAGCATAGTTCAGGGCGCTTGTGAGAGTCTCTCTGAACAGTTCAATGTCATTGATCACGATGTCTGCAGGTGTCACTGCGACTACGGCTGAGGGATCTCTTTTCAGCAGGGTGTATGTCGAGTATGCTACGCATGGCGCAGTCCGTCTCGCATATGGCTCCAGAAGGAGGTTGTCCTCGGGAAGCTCGGGAATCTGCTCTTTTATTATATCCTTGAATTTGGCAAGGGTGATAACCATAATGTTCTCTTGTGGAACGACTCCCAGGCATCTGTCGTAAGCCATTCTTACAAGTGATTTGTCAGAACCGGATATGTCGATGAAATGTCCAGGCATGTCCTCTCGGCTGATAGGCCAGAAGCGGTTAAGATGGCCACCGGCCATTATTACGCAATATTGATTCTTTTTCATCTATACTGTTATTACTATATGGTGTCCACTAAGTATATATGGGAATGAATGCCCCTGCGAAGTAGTTGACCGTCATACTTCCCCGGTCATATACGACCGCTGCGACATCGAACCACACCTCCAGACCGCTGCCCAGCGTGTTTCCTTTCATTGACATATATTTTCCTGCCGCGACTGCGATATTCTTCTGCTTTTTCGCATTGACGGCATCCTGCGGGTCTCCCTGTACGGGCGCGACCCGGCTCTTGACTTCTACAAAATGTATTCCATCCGGGGCCAATGACACTATGTCGATTTCCAGATGTCCGTACCTCCAGTTCCGGTCCAGAATGGTATGCCCGTGACGGATAAGGTATTGGCAGACCTCGTCTTCTCCTTGCTTTCCCAATGCGCCTTTACCTTTCATATTACCGGTCTATTTGTCAAATGTAACTACAGTCACTCCCGAGCCTCCAAGCTGTACGCTTTCGTCTTTCGCGGACACCACTCCAGGCGTCGCGCGGAGGAATCTCTGGATTTCATCTCTCAATGCTCCTGTTCCTTTTCCGTGAATGATTCGCACGGAGGAAACGTTCAGCATGATGGCATCGTCAATGTAATGCATCACATTGTCCAGAGCCTCGTTGACCCTCTGGCCGCGCACGTCCAGTTCCATCTTGAAGTTCAGTTTCCTTTCTGAAATGGAACTGTCCATCGAGGTCGTCTGCGTCACAGGCTTCGGTGCAGCCTTCACTGCTGACTTGTATTCGTTGGATGTAATTCTTTCCACCTTGTCGAGCGGCATCTTGCTCTTGATGTTGCCGATGATGACAGTGACGGCCTTGTCGGATACGATGGACACTTCGCCGACCATCCCGTTGGCCTTGATGCGCACCTTTTCGCCCACTTGCAGAGGTCCGCTGCGGAATGATGAAATCATCCTGGACTTCTCGGCCTCCTCGTTCATCCTCTGCTGGTCCTCTGTCGTGGCCCTCCTGTTCTTTCTTGCAAGCTGGCGCTGCTGTCTTTCATTGACCTTGCGCAGCTTGTCCTCGAGATAACTGTCCCTGTCCTGCTGGTCCTGCTCCTTCTTGGCTGCTAGAGCATTGACAAAATCCTGCAGGTCGGCCCTCGCCTTTCTGGTCTGGCTCTTCTCCGCCTGTTTTTCCTTGATGGTGCGGATGGTGTGCTCGACCTGACGGTTAGCGCCTTTTACGATATCTTCCGCCTCTCTTTTCGCCTCGTCAATGATTTCCTGGCGTTTCTTGCGGATGTCTTCCAGTTCTTTCTGGTATTTGTCGGTGATGCTCTCCAGAGTCTTGTCCGTGTTGCGGATTTTCTGGATCTTCTCGTCCAGCACGCGCCTGTTTCTCGCGATTTTGCGGAGGTTCCTTTCAATGCCGACAAATTCTTCTCCTGCCCTGCTCTCCGCGTCCTTTATTATCTCCTCCGGCAGGCCCATCTTTCTGGCAAGCTCGAATGCAAAGGAATTGCCAGGCAGTCCCATTTCCAGTTTGAAAAGCGGGGCGATGTTTTTCGCGTCGAACTGCATGGCGCCGTTGATTACGCCCGTGTCCGCGCCTGAGGCATATAATTTCAGATTCGTATAGTGCGTGGTGATGACGCCATAGACGCCTCGCTTGTCGAACTCGTTGAGGATGGCTTCCGCGATGGCCCCTCCGGCTGCCGGCTCTGTGCCGGAACCGAATTCGTCGATTAGAACCAGGGTACGGGAGTCCGCTTCCTTCAGCATGTCTTTCATCGACTCGAGGAAGGAACTGTATGTACTCAGGTCATTGTCAATGGATTGTCCGTCTCCGATATCGGCCATTATGCGGTCGAAGACCATCATTTCAGATGTCTCGGAAGTCGGGATGAGCATACCCCACTGAAACATGTATTGAAGCAGTCCCACTGTCTTCAGACACACGGATTTGCCTCCGGCATTCGGACCGGAAATGAGCAGAATGTGCTTCTGTGGGGTCAATGTTACCGTGAGCGGCACTATTTCTTTCCCGTCGCGTTTCAGTGATCTTTCCAGAAGTGGGTGTCTTGCTTTCCTCAGGTCCATCTCCTCGGTCTCGGATATGATAGGCATGCCGGCCACGAAGTCCAGCGCCGTCTGTGCCTTGGCGATGAGGAAGTCCATTTCACCGATGCATTTCGCCCCGTCCAGCAGATCCGGCACATAAGGCCTCAGCCAGTCGCTGAACTCATACAGTATCCTGGCGATTTCTCTGGTCTCCGCGAAATGAAGCTCGCTGATTTCATTGGTAATCTCCACTATTTCAGCGGGTTCGATGAAGGTGGTCTTTCCGGAAGAAGACTCGTCATAGACGAATCCCTGTATCTTTCTCTTGTTGGAAGTGCTTACTGGGATCAGCATTTTTCCGTCTCTGACGACGACTGACGCGTCCTGGTCCACGATTCCGTCGGCCTGTGCCTTTTTCAGAAGTATGCCGATGCGTTTGGAAATCGCGCCCTCCTTGTCCTTCAGTTTCCTGCGGATGTCATAGAGTTCGTCCGATGCGGTATCTTTTACGTTTCCGAATTTGTCGAGTATGGTGTCGATGCGCTGCTGGACTTCAGGGAACAGGACTATGCTGCTCACCATTTTCTTCAGATTAGGATAGATTCCGTCCTTTATATTGCTGAAAAACAATGTGATGCGCCTCAGCGTCTCCAGCATTGTCTTCAGTTTTCCGAGAGAGACAAGGTCAATGTTGGAGCCTTCGTTGCTGAGGATTTCCAGAAATCTGACGCAGTCGATGTAGCCGTTTGAGGGGAATGATTCCTCGAACATCACTATCATCCTCATCTCGTCAGTAAGCAAAAGCCTCTGACGGATTTCCCTGGCGTCTGTAGAGAAATTCTCTTCCGCAGTTCTTGCAGTCGCATATTCTGTGCTGCATCTGTCGGAAATGATTTTCCTTACTCTGTCGAATCCCAATATTGCTTCAATTCTTTCTTCTGTCATGACTCTCCTTTTCCTGTTTCTCCTGCGTTGAGGACAATGAAGCTCCCAGTTTGAGCTTCAGTTCATTCATATTCTGTATTTCTGTCAATGTCCCTCCGTGTACGAATGAGATTCCTCCTGTTTCTTCCGATACTACTATCACGTCGGCATCAGTTTCTTCCGTGATGCCGATGGCAGCCTTGTGCCTCATGCCGAATCGTGCGGGAACTGTCCTTTCAGTAATCGGCAGGGTGCACCTCGCAGCGACAATATGGTGATTGTCAATGATTACGGCTCCGTCGTGAAGAGGCGAATTCTTGAAGAACAGGTTCATTATCAATCTTCTGTTGATGTTTGCGTCGATTCTGTCACCTGTCTCTATGATGTCGCTGAGGCTTACGGTGTGGGGGATGACTATAAGCGCTCCTGTCTTCTGCTCTGACATTGACCTGCATGCCTCCGTTATTTCTTTTACTGCGGCGTTGTCCATTGCCTTGTCTTCGTTTCCGAGGAATTTTCCGATGAATCTCCGGGTCTTGTATCCGAGGCGGCTTCCGCTGCCGAATCGTATCAGGAAATGTCGGATTTCAGGCTGGAAGATGATGATGACCGCAAGTACGCCCACGTCAATGAAAGTGCCGAGCAGTGCGCTTATGAGTTTCATTTTCAATGCGTCCGCTATCACTCTCAGGACGTAGATGGAGATTACCGCAGTAAATATGTTCATTGCGGCGGAATCTCGTATCCATCTGAATATGAAATAGATGAGCAGGCCGACCAGGAGGACGTCCAGCATGTCGGTAAACGAAAACTTCAGAAAACCGAATATTTCCAGAGGCATGACCATATGCTATAGTATTCTTATCCGAATCCTGGCATTTCTCGTCAGTGCGGCCGGGAGTGTCGGAGGGTTCTGCATTGCATCTGCAAAAATAGTAAAAATATGTTGAACCTGCTGAATTTATAGCACGGGGAGCGGTTCCGCTAAAAACACGGCTTTTTAAGCCTGTAGTTATGGGAATTCCGGACCTATAAGCCGGAATAACAAAAAATAAGATGGTATGTCAGATGAAATCAATCTATTGGGTTTATTGAAATTGCGAATCCACCATGCCGTATGGCGAAAGCAGATTTTCCGTGGCAGGGCTACAGCCGGTAAGGATAAGGGCAATAGCGAATAATTATATAGGCACATTCATGTGAAAGATTCGATTATATGATTTTAGGAAGGCATTATGTGGATTTTTGATTTAAATTTGGTTGTATCGTCGGGGGATTTCAGGTTCTCAAATTCACACGTCACAGGGGCGGCCAATTCAAAGAAACGCACCACCTCGCTTATGTTCTCGCCGTTAAGAATCATCCGAAATGTTCTCTCTTTCAATTCTGGCGCGATATCGAACTCAACATCATATATTTGCTGAAGCCTATTGCAGATATTAAAAAGAGGTTCATCCTCAAAGATTAACGTGCCATTTCTCCAACAGCAATATTTTTCTGTATTTATATGGTTGCTGATTGTTGGACGGCCATCTGCAACTGCCATATGTTCGCCAGGATTAAGTGTCATTGTTTTACTTTCCACTTCTACACTTACTTTGCCATCGACCAATGTTACGGAAGCGGACGAGTCATAGGCATTTACATTGAATTCCGTACCGGTTGCCGTGACTGTCATATATGGAGTCTTTACATTAAATGGATGTTTCGCATCAGCTTTTACATCAAAGTATGCCTCTCCGTGTAATATCACATTCCTTACATTGTCATCCATCATGGGGGCATACTGCAATGAGCTGTTTGCGTTAAGCCAGACTGTTGTGCCGTCGGGAAGAACCGTGCGGCTGAGACAGCCAAATGATGTGGAGATTGTCACATCTGCAATATCTCGTTCCTCCAATGGCCTATAAATTAGATATCCGACTACTGCAAGTAGTGGTAAAATAACTACTGCCGCTATGCGCGACCAGTATCCGAGTAATTTCTTGAATATTGCCAACCTTGAAGATGCGATACCGGTCTTACGAAGAACCTTCAATTCTGCGCTTTCGGCATCAATATCGTTTATGTCAACTGTCGGATTCAGGACTGCCCAAATGTCCTGTTGGCGTTGAAAGTATCTTTTATGCTGCTCATCCGACTCAATCCAGTGCCGCAGCTCCTCGATTTCGCCCGTTGACGCATTGCCCATCAGATAACGTGTAATCAGGGAATCTACCGTATGTTTTATGTCATTATCCATTGCGATTTCTTATAATAGGTGTTGAAACGTTATAATCAAATATATGATAGTTTTAAACTCTTTGAGATTCTGTTGAAGGAATTTTATCGTTTTGCTGACGCGTGATTCCACAGTTCTGACCGAAATATTGAGTTTTTCAGCGATTTCGGTGTATTTCAGACGATGTATTCTTGACAACCTATATGTTTCGAGAACATCTGGTTGGAGTTGTGAGAGTAGATTATCAATAGCGTCACTCAATTCCGAATACATTACATGTTCATCTGCTGGCAGGGACATGATAACCTCATGATTCATATCCTGATATAGGGTCTTAACCTTGCGGTGCTTGATTTCGTCCAGAGCACGATGCTGTACTAAGGATATAAGATATGTCTTCAGTGATGTCCGAATATCAAGAACTTTTCGGTTCTTCCAGATTTTGACAAATGCTTCCTGGACTATATCTTCGCACGTCTCCTTATCCGGAATGAAACGGGATGCGAAGATTACAAGGTCTGAATAATAATGTCGAAAAATTTTAACAAACGCTTCATGGCTGTCTATCTTCAATGTAGCCACTAAAAGCATTTCGTTTTCAAATTTTCCGTTATCCATGTTATGATATTTGTTGCGAAGGTAGTCATTTTGTTGCGAAGGTAGTCATTAATTACGCTAGTTTCCAAGCGCTTCAAATAAAAAATGAATAAATTGAAAATTTTACACTTTCTCGATGTGGATTATTCTTTCACAATCGTTCTTTAATTAAATTGGCATAAAAATCATACCCGAAAATAACACCAATCATATCAAAATAATGGAAAAAACAAATTCACATCCAATGCGCAGCCGTTGGCATCTGATGTTTAGAGCGATACTCTTCCTGATGATGTTTGGCTACGGGCTATCGGCCTACGCATCCAACAGCAAGGTATCCATTGATGTCGATGGAATAGCCTTGGAAGATGTTCTTAAATCCATAGAACAGCAGACAAAATACAGGTTCATTTACAGCAAGGAGACAATAAATTTAAATGTTCCAGTATCACTCAAAGTCAAGAATGAAGCCTTAACATCTGTCCTTGATAAACTTTTTGCTGCGCATGGTATAAGCTACGTTATCGACCAAAAACAAATTGTACTCAATAGTAGGTCAACTAAGGTAAAAAAAGACTCTGCATCCAAAGGTAATAAGATTAAAGTTTCAGGTATTGTATCAGACCCCTCCGGTGAGCCTCTGATTGGAGTCTCGGTAATGAGTGACGTTTCAGCAATCGGCGTGTCAACCGATATTGATGGCAGATATGAAATAGAAGTGCCTGTTGGCAGTAACATTTTATTCTCATATGTTGGCTATTGCTCCGAAAAAAAAGAAGCAGAGAAAAGCGGGGTACTGGATGTCATTCTAACCGAAGACTCTCAGCTTCTGAGCGAGGTTGTGGTCATCGGCTATGGCACAATGGATAAGAAAGAGCTGACGTCGGCGATAAGCCATGTTGGCGAAAAAGACTTCTTGACTATCAGTTCATCAGATCCCGTGATGCTCATACAAGGTAAAGTCCCCGGAGTGTCAATTACCAATACCGGTGCCGGTGATCCTAATAATCAAGCAAGTATCCAGATTCGAGGTGTGTCTTCGCGTTCAGCCGGTCTCGGCCCATTGATTGTTATAGATGGTGTTCCAGGAGGAGATCTAACCAATGTTAACCCTAATGACATTGCTTCGTTTGACATCCTGAAAGACGGTGCCGCATCTGCTATATATGGCACGCGGGGCTCGAATGGTGTGATAGTAGTGACCACTAAGAAAGGTGCAAAAGATGGAAGCCACAAAGTAACTTATTCGGGAAGTGTGGCATGGGATAAAATTATTGATGAGCTTGATTTCATGGACGCTGACGATTACCGTAATATCCGTCTTGGCTGGAGTGACAGTGGTACCGACCTTGGTGGCAACTATGACTGGTTCAAAGGTGTGAGCCGCACAGGATTCGCCCAAAAACACACCTTGAGTATCTCTGGAGGTACACAGCGTGCTAATTTTAGAGTTAGTGCAGATTATCGTAATTCAAATGGCGTGGATTTGCGCTCAAATCGCGAAGAGTACGGCGCGCGTGCCTCTATGGAATTGAAGTCGAAAGGTGATCTTTTTGATTTTAATATAAATGTTGCACCCCGCATCATTTACAAAGACTATGCCGACTGGAATGTGTTCGGCTATGCCAAGCAGGCAAATCCAACCACTCCGCTTATGGATGTGAATAGTCCTCAGCTTTATTATAACTTCCAAGGACAAGTATGTCCTTACAATCCCGTTGAAGTTCAGGAGCTTGAAAAGAATCATGGAGAAACAAAGCTGCTTGATTGGGATGCAACGGCGAAAATCAATCTGCTTCCTTTACTATGGGACTCTCAAAAAGCATGTCCGTTTACTCTCAACAGTCAGGTAACGTTTGCCGACCATCAATATGACAATAACAACTCCTGGTTCCGTCCCTCGACAAGCACAATGGCCATTAACAGCGGTCGTGAAGGCGAGGCAAGCAGAGAATATTATAAGACACGCCAGTACATTTTGGAGTGGCTTACCAATCTTGGATTCAGAATGGGAAAGAACAATGCGAAACTTATGTTGGGCTATTCCTATCAATATACTCAATATCAGCGCCTTTATGCGGAAAATAAGGATTTTCCTAACGATGGTCTCGGGTACGACAATCTCGGCTCGGGCTCCTTTGCCAAAGACGAAGGAGAAGTTTGTATGGCGAGCTATCGCGATGACAACAAACTTATATCATTCTTTGGTCGTCTAAGCTATGACTACGACGGAAAATATCTGATGACAGCATCCATCAGACGTGAAGGCTCTTCAAAATTCGGCATCAATAACAAATGGGGTAATTTTCCCGCAGTGTCGATAGGATGGCGCCTCAGCCAAGAGACTTTCATGGAAGGATCGAGGCGTTGGCTCAACGACCTTAAGCTCCGTGCCGACTATGGCGTCACCGGTAATCAGGATTTTGGCAACTACCTGTCAATAGCCACAATGCAAGGTTTTGGTTATTATAATTGGGGAGGCAAAGACTTTCAAGTTTGGGGACCGGCCAACAATGTTAATCCCGATCTCAAATGGGAAAAAGCTAAAAACTGGAATGTCGGAGTTGACTTTTCAATGTTCAACAACCGATTCTACGGATCGTTCAACTATTTCAACCGCCGAACCGAAGACCTGTTGGGATATTATAAAGTGCCGGTGCCACCATATCTCTTTGACGAGACGTTTGTAAACGTGGGCACAATGAAAAACTATGGATTTGAAGTTGACCTGAACTTTAACGCTGTCGAGACTAAAGATTTCAGCTACAATTTCAGTGTGATCGGCTCGACAATGGCCAATAAATTCGTGGATTTCAGCAATTCGGAATATGTCGGACAGGACTACTACTCCTTATGTATGACAGAAGCGCCATATGCAAATTACTATCTCCAACGCATAGAGAAGGGAGAGTCTATCGGCAATTTCTATATGTGGAAATATGTGGGAGTGGATACTGATGGCGAGTGGCTTATTGAAAACAAGGATGGCAATGTCATCAAAGCCGGCCAAGGAACCGAGGAAGATCGTCAAAAAGTCGGCAACGGGCTGCCTAAATTCACGATGTCCACCACACATAAATTCCGATACAGGAATTTTGACCTCTCCTTGTTCTTCCGTGGCGCTTTCGGTTTCGATATATTCAACATACATGATTTCTATTATGGGACACGTAAATTCACAGGAAATGTCCTTAAGAAAGCATACAGCAAGAACTTTGCCATTAGTCCGACGGCAACACATGCCGTTACCGATTACTTCCTTGAGCGAGGTGATTATTTCAAGCTCGACATGCTCTCCTTAGGCTATACAATCAATTTGCAGCATGTCCGGTTTATAGATAAGGTCAGAGTATATGGTACAATCCATAACGTGTTTACTCTTACCAAGTTTTCCGGCGTTGATCCTTCAACATATCAAGTCAACGGACTGACACCAGGCACATCGGGTACGACTGCCACACGCAGTTATTTCCCATCTACACGTCAGTTCATGCTTGGTGTGCAAGTTGACTTCTAATATAATTAATGACTATCATGAAAAGTAAACTCATACAGTACGCATTTGTCCTACTGGCGTTGACTATGGGATGCGCATGCACCGATCTTGACGAGACACTCTATAGCTCGGTAGCAACTAAAAATTTCTACAACACGAAGAGTGATATCGAACGTGCTGTTGCACGCCCGTTTGAACATGCTTTTGCCACGATAAAAGAACGTCAGGTTCTTCAGGAACTCACGGCGGATCAGTTGATCACACCAACCCGTGACGGATGGTGGGATGACGGTGGCCGCTGGCGCAGGTACCACTACCACACATGGAATGTCGAAGATGGTGCCGACATCCTTTATCTTTGGAATGGTCAGTATCAAGGAATAGGTCAATGTAACTATGTGATTGAGGATCTTGAATCTCTTGACCCGGCCAAATTCGGCCTGACGGAATCGGATTTCAACGATTACAAGGCACAGTGCCGCACTCTCAGAGCGATGTTCTATCTGACATTGTTGGATGCGTTCCGCAACTGCCCGCTTGTAGTAAGTTTCAATGACAAGACCAAAAACACCTATTATCAGGTAGCGCCCAAAGAGTTGTTTACATTTATTGAAAACGAATTGAAGGACTGTGTCAATAAGCTTGCTCGCAAGGAATCATTGGGAACTCAGGCTCTTGTACAAGGTAAATGGACTCAGGCCGGAGCCGCTGCGTTGCTTGTGCGCCTTTATCTGAATGCAGAGGTATATATTGGCGAGGAAAGATATGACGATTGCGTCAGACTCTGTCAGAACATACTTGACGGCGTATATGGGCCCTATGAAGTTTCCGACCGTTGGGACGCAGCCTTTGACTGGGACAACAATACATGCGACGAGGTGATTTTCGGCTACCCGGCAAGTTCCGGTTACTCATATTGGCACTATTCGGGCGATGTCTACTGGTATGCAGTTCCTTCGCAGGCTCGTTTCTATCTTAAGGATTCCAAATGCAAAGCAGGTGAGCATAACGTGAAATATGCCGCTTCTCCCAGCTATGATGTCGATGGCACTCTGTATAATTATAAATTGGGTATGCCCATACAGAATTTCCGCAAATATCCCGGCGATGAACGCATGAAACTGTACCGCAACCTCGGTAACAGCAAACGAGAAGGTATGTTTCTGTTTGGCTACCTGGAATATGTGGACGATAATGGCAAGACTGCTCGTGTACGTGCGCCGGAACTTCCCTATGATCTATATATCCGCGACGCGGTCGGAAAGTTCCAGGGAATGGCTCCTGATACATGGCCACAAGGTCAGACAAGCAATCTGATGAACGGAGACCATAATTCGGGATGGCACTTTGTAAAATACCCGATGTATACCGATGCTGACGCACATCAGCTTGAAAGTGATTATACGGAAATTCGTCTTCCTGAAATAATTTACTCACTTGCCGAGTGCAAGCTTCGTTCAGGCGATGCTTCGGGTGCCGGCAAACTTCTCAATAGTGTGCGGAAGCGTAACTATCCATCCGAGAATCTGAACGAAGTCCTGTATCTGCCGGATGGAAGGGCCAAGTTGGATATGGAGGAAATGTTGGCAGAATGGGGACGCGAATACTTTGCCGAAGGACGCCGCCGAACCGACCTAATCCGTTTTGGCAAATTCTCCACAAGCTCATGGTGGGATAAGACTCCGGACGCAGACCATCATACAGATATATTCCCGTTGATGCGAAACGTCCTCAATACCAATCCTGCGCTAAAGCAAAATCCGGGTTATAATGATTAAATTAACGTGTAACCAATCACCAAAAATCATGATTAAACTAAGAAATATACTTTTATTGTTGGCCATCATTGGAATGACCGCATGGTTCTCTTCCTGTGACAGCGAGAAAGAACTCGTTATTTACGAGGAAGATTTACCCATAATGTCCGAGACGCTCTACATGCTCGGCAGTGCCGCCCCCTGCGGATGGTCGATTACTGACCCTACTCCGTTTACACCAACTAAAGAAGACCCTCTTATATTTACATGGGAGGGAACTCTCGGTATGGGTGAACTGAAGCTTTTGCTGACACCATCGGAAGACTGGAACATCACATTCATACGACCTACCGTAGTAGGACAAAAAATTAGCAAGACCAATCTTGTCGACGAGCCGTTCACGATGTACATCACTCCTGATGACAAGTGGAATGTGATCGACGCCGGCGAATACCGGCTCACCTTTGATTTGAGGCACTGGACCTTCAGCACCGAATATCTGAAAGGCCAGGAACGGCCTGATGTGGTGCCGGTTCATGCCGAGTCGGTTTATGTTATCGGGGGCGCCACAGCAGCTCAGTGGAATATTGACGAAGCCATCGAAACGATAAAACAGAGCGAATATGTTTTCGTATATGAGGGCAATCTGACTGAAGGGCTATTCCGCGCATGCACGGAACGCTCGTGGGGAACCCATATCCGCCCTGTGGACGATCAGGCCGAAATCAACGAGAATGGTGTTGCTGATGAGGATTTCATATATGTCGCAACCCCGGATATAAATTGGCTGGTAACAAAGGCAGGGAAATACCGCATAACTTTTGACCTTGAACATTGGAAGATTTCTGCAAAATATCTGACAGACGGAGAGGATGATCCCGTAAATCCAGTCGACCCCATAGAGACATCCACACTATTCCTGCTCGGGACAAGCACCAAGGGCGGATGGGACGGAAACGCAATGACTCCGTTGCAGCAAGATTCATCAGATCCGTATGTGTTCACCTATGAAGGCACGCTATCGGAAGGAGAACTGAAACTGTATACAGAATTAGGTGGTTATGATGGAAAGTCGGCAATTAGGCCGACAGTTGCAGGAACGCCGATAGGCCGGGACGACATAAAGGACGCCTCTTTCATTTACACTGCCTTGCCCGATAATAAATGGAACGTTTCGGCAGGGAAATATCGACTGAAATTCAATCTGCGCACATACAAGATGAGTTCGGTTTATCTTGGGGAAGCAGAGTATGATTGGCCCGAGGTAACCCCGATTAAGACTGACGTCCTATATATCCTTGGCACTGCAACTCCGGGCAATTGGGACATTTCAATGGCAACTCCCTGCGTCAAACAGGGCGAATACATCTTCACGTATGAGGGCAAGCTCAATGTCGGAAGTATGAGGGCATCGACTGTACGGGACTGGGGTGCTCATATCCGCCCAAAAGTCGCCAATCTTGAGGTAGGCAAAAATGGATGTTCCTCAGAGGAGTTCGTAAATATAGCCACCCCCGATTTCAATTGGAATATAGTTGATGCGGGAAATTACCGCATTACCTTCAATCTTGAAAACTGGACTGTAAAATTTGAGTATTTAGATAATTGAAAAATATAGTTACGATGATAAAGAAACTCATAATCACGGGCGTTGCATGTTGCGCAATCTTCGGTTTGTGCTCCTGCAAGGAGGATTATTCCGACATGCAGCTCCCCAACCAACACGAGCATCCGACTCTTGAGGAAGTCGGCAATATACATACATTCAAGGCGCCCCTATATTGGAGTGTCTACGAACGCGCCTACGAACTCGACGGCGATGATTGGGATAGCCGCAACATTCCCCTCGAAGAATGGGAACTCAACTTTGATTGGGTTGCCCGAGAACTGCTCCCCTACGGGTATGATATGGTCTGCACTGACGGATTCCTGCCAATTAACTGCGATGGCGGACAGCCATATATGACACGTTTGGGGCAGGTCCCCATCAAGGATCTCATAGCGGCCGCGAAGCGGCGCGGACTGCGAGTGGGAATCTACGACTCTCCTCTGGAAATGTGGTGCGATCCGGAAACCCTTATTCCTGGGACGGACTATACGGTGGGTTCACTTCTGTATGATAAGTCCATAGATAAAGTAAAGCATCCAAAGGCCAAGGACAAATGGCATACATACATCGTGTTCTCTCATCCGGGTGCGAAGGAGTATATTGACGGATTTTTCAAGCACTATAACGACTTGGGTGTAGAGCTAATCCGAATCGACTTCCTATCGTGGTTTGAAGATGGTGAATTCCGTCATTCCGATACTCCGGTTGGTAAAGGGTATGGCAGACAGATGTATGCCGATGCACTTGCTTACATATGCAAGACAGCACAAAAATATGGAATCTATCTATCCTTGGTAATGCCTCATCTTTACAATGATGCTGAAATCGAAAGCAGATATGGAAATATGGTAAGGATAGTAAACGACACTTTCAACGGAGGTTGGGGTTTCACTTCTTCAAGAGACCAGGGTCGGTATTGGCTCTCTTGGCCGAATTGTGAAAACCAATATGACGGTTTTACTTATTGGAGCCGTATTTCGGGCCGAGGCAAGGTAATTCTGGATGGCGACTTCACAATCATGCACAGCTATAAGACGCCGGCAGAAAAAGAGTTCGCAATATCTATCCAACTTATAGCTGGTGGTCCGATAGCCGTGACAGATCAGTACTGCACCATTGGTGATGGCGATGTCGCATATTGCACCAATGAGGAAATGTTGGCTCTGAACAAAGACCGATTCGTTGGAAAACCTTTGGATGCTACTCTTATGTCGCCTGGAAGCAATATTTGGTATGGACAAATGACCAATGGAGACTATATCATAGGTCTATTCAACAGGGAAGATGAACCCAAGAAATTCGATGTGTCTTTCGCGGAACTGGGAATAGCCGGTGAAATGAAAGTACGCGACCTATGGAAACATGTCGATGAAGGCGTGGCATCCGCAATCAATGCCGAGGTAGAGCCTCATGGCTGCAAGATTGTACGCTTAAGTAAATAACGATCAATATTAATATTGATTCATGAAATCATTTTTAAGAAAATTTGTTGTCGCGCTAATGTTAGCATTGGCTTTTACCGTGATGGCAGAGGATGTCGGCAACATACACGCATTCAAGGCCCCTCTATGTTGGAGTGTCTACGAACGCGCCTACGAACTCGACGGCGATGTTTGGGACGACCCCAACATCACTATCGAAGAATGGGAACGCAACTTTGATTGGGTTGCCAAGGAACTGCTTCCTTATGGGTATGACATGGTCTGCACCGACGGATTTCTGCCGCCGAAATGCGATGGCGGTCAACCCTATATGACACGTTTGGGACAGGTTCCTCTCAAGGACCTTATCGCGGCAGCAAAGAGTCGTGGATTACGCGTGGGTATTTATGATTCGCCACTGGAAACTTGGTGTGATCCTGCCACATTGATTCCTGGGACAACCAGTACGACGGATTCACCTACTGGAGCCGCATTTCCGGCCGAGACGAGGTGATTCTGGACGGTGATTTCACAATCATGCACAGCTATAAGACCCAGGCAGAAAAAGAGTTTGCAATATCAATCCAGCTTATGGCAGGCGGTCCGATAGCCGTGACTGACCAGTACTGCACCATTGGTGAGGGCGAGGTAGCATATTACACCAATGAAGAAATGCTGGCCCTGAACAAGGACCGGTTCGTAGGGAAACCTATGGATGCCACTCTTATGTCGCCGGGAAGCAATATTTGGCATGGCCGGATGGCCAACGGCGACTATATAGTAGGATTTTTTAATCGTGAAGATGAAGCTGAGAAACTCTATATCGTTGGAGACGGTATCACATGGGTGCCCAGAGGAATAGAAATCACAAAAACAGCGGATGGCGTGTTTACTTGGGAGGGAGACCTCCCGAAACACACTGTCAGTGAAACCGGTCGTGTCAGAGCCCTTAACCGGCCATCCTGGGATTATCCGGTGCACCTTCTTACAGATGGTGTCATGATTGGAGAGCAGGAAATCACAGTAACTCCTCTGACCAACCAGGATAAATACCCTGACAAAAATTGGCATGCGGCTCAAGCCGGTAATTACAAGCTGGTATTCGACCTCAACAACCGCACATTAACCGCCACTTTGCTCAAGAGTTTCATTGAGACAAGCGGAGTGTATCTTATCGGAAGCGCCGCAGCCGGCGGATGGGAAGTCAAAGATGCTACCCCGCTGCAGGTTGATTCAGCGGACAGGTATTTGTATACCTGGGAGGGAGATCTTAAGGTTGGTGAGCTTAAACTTCTTGCAGACATGGATAAAGGCTATGACGGACTGACGATACATCCTCTCGCATCGGATGGTTCACACCATCGTCAGGAATGGTATGGAACAGCCTGCTGCCCGAGTAACATTTCACGCTTCCTACCTTCTAGGGGGAATTATATCTATGGGATTGACAAAGACAATATTTACGTCAATCTTTTTATCGGAAATAAAACAGAGATTGACGTAGACAGCGTGCCTGTGCATATGTCGATATCCGGCGGATATCCTTTTGCAGGGGATGTCAAGATTACAGTTAAACCGGAAGGAAGCCTGCCGAGAAACATAAAGCTGCGAATTCCCGGAGGGTGCGATGAGTATGCGCTAAAAATCAATGGTGAGAACCGAAAATTTACGAAACAAAACGGATATGTGGCTATTCCTGTTGATAAGATGGGAGCAGACATAGAACTCAGTATGGCAATGCCCGTCAATATTATGGCGGCCGATCCGAAGGTAAAAGAGAATCTTTGCAAGAGAGCTGTTATGCGTGGTCCTTTAGTCTATTGCATGGAGGAATGTGACAATCCCTGCTACGATGCTGCCACCATTAATCACGATTCTGAATATTGTGTTGAAGACGGGGAGGGATTGCTCCGTAATTTCAAGATTCTAAAAACAAACGAAGGAAATATCACATTCATACCATATTTCGCGTGGGATAACCGCAAGCCAGGTAAAATGAAAGTCTGGGTCGACCTGGGCAAATAATATTGATTAAACCCTAACTTCTACCAATCAAATCATATATATCGCAATGAAATACCATTTCAAGACCGTCGTAGTGTCATTAATATTATGTCTTGGTTCAATTATTTGTGCACAAGGCATTGCACATCTGGCTGATTCGAAATACCTCGACTATTCGGCTCCACTGGAAGAGCGTATCGAGGATGCACTCTCGCGTATGACTCTTGAGGAAAAAGTCAAGATGGTTCATGCCCAGTCGAAATTTTCCTCTGCCGGTGTGCCCCGTCTCGGAATCCCGGAACTATGGTGTATTGACGGGCCTCACGGCATCCGTCCGGAAGTATCATGGGACGAGTGGAACAGTGCCGAGTGGACCAATGACTCATGCACGGCGTTCCCGGCACTAAGCTGCCTTGCCGCCACATGGCGCCCGGAATTAGCCCGTGAATACGGAAGAGCCTTAGGAGAAGAAGCACGATATCGCCGCAAAGACATTCTGCTTGGCCCCGGAGTGAATATGATGCGTACACCGCTGAATGGTCGCAGTTTCGAATACATGGGCGAAGATCCGTTCCTTACGTCAACAATGGTCGTGCCTTATATTCAGGGAGTTCAAAGCAATAATGTCGCGGCATGTGTCAAACATTTTGCGCTGAACAACAACGAGGACAACCGTTATACGACGAATGTACATGTCGGAGAACGTGCCTTGCATGAAATATATCTCAAGCCGTTCAAAGCTGCCGTAGAAGGTGGCGCATGGGCGATTATGCCGGCTTACAATCTCTTTGAAAACCGTAATTGCTGCGAGAACCCACGACTTTTAAGAGATATATTGAAACGGCAGTGGGCATTCGATGGCGTGGCAGTCAGCGATTGGGGCGGAGTGCACAACACCGACGCTGTTCTTGAGGGCGGTCTTGACCTTGAAATGGGAACCGGTACTGACGGCGTGTCGGTAAATATGAATGCCTACGACAGCTACTATATGGCCAACCCATATCTTGAGCGGCTGAGGGATGGCCGCGAATCCGTTGACGATCTCAATGACAGAGTGAGGCGCATACTCCGCACAATTTTCCGTACGTCAATGGCTCCTTCCAGTTGGAAAGGCCGCTTCACATGTCCCGAACATTATGCCACAGCCCGAAAGATTGGCTCCGAAGGAATTGTTCTATTAAAGAACGACGGCATACTGCCTCTTAAACAGGATATACGCAAAATCCTTGTAGTAGGTGAAAACGCAGTGAAGATGATGACCGTCGGAGGAGGTTCGGCTTCTTTGAAGGTACAGCATGAGGTTACCCCCTTGGCCGGATTGAAATCGGCATTGGAAAACGCGAATATCGATTGGGAACGAGGATATGTCGGAGCAGGAAGTACGGTACAAGACAATGTGACAAGTCAGGATGTCGAGATGCTGACCGAAGAACGAACTCCAGAGCAACTTAAAACCGATATGCTTGCAAAAGCGAAAGACGCCGATGTCGTGATATTCATTGGCGGCTTGAACCACTCTCACTGCCAGGACACCGAGAATGCCGACAGAAAGACCTTACAGCTACCATATGGCCAGGATGACCTTATTTCAGCTATCGCCGATATTAACCCGAACTTGATTATGGTGAACATCTCCGGCACACCCGTTTTGATGCCCTGGGCGGATAAGGTTGCCGCCATCGTCCAGGACTGGTATCTCGGCAGTGAGGCCGGCAACAGTCTTGCCGATGTGCTTACAGGCAAAGTCAATCCGTCGGGGAAATTACCGTTTACTTTCCCTATGCGCATTGAGGACTTGCCCACCCACGGCCAGCGCCGCTATCCGGGTATTTGGCGCGATGATTTAGCCATCTGTGACATCTATTATGATGAAGGCATACTCATAGGCTACCGTTGGTATGATTATAATGATATCCCTGTACTGTTCCCGTTCGGTTATGGTCTCAGCTATACGGATTTCAACATTGGCAAACCAGTAGTGACCCGGACTGGGATTGGCTATAACCTGAAAATGGATGTAACCAACATTGGGTCCATATACGGTTCGGAAACAGTGCAAGTTTATGTATCAGCTCCTAAATTGAAAGGACTGCTTAGGGAAAAGAAGAAACTTGTTGGTTTTTCAAAAGTGGATCTCGCGCCGGGCGAAACCCGCAGTGTGTCTGTTGACATTCCGTTCTCTTATTTGGCTTATTATGATGAGGAAACGGCATCCGAATGTATACTGGATGGTAAATATGTCTTTTCCGTAGGTTCGTCATCTGCCGACCTGCCACATAAAGTAGCTGTGAAATATGATAGTGCGACCGATATAGGGGGAAATCCCTGTTTCCCCGGGTGGTATGCCGATCCGGAGGGAATCGTGTATGGCGACACGGTGTTCATATATCCTACGCGCAGCCTTCCTTTCAAGGAGCAGACCGCAATGGACTGCTTTTCTACCACCGATCTCATCCATTGGACTAAACATGAAAACATCATCAGTACAGAAGATGTCAAATGGGCCTGGGGTGCGATGTGGGCTCCGGCAGTGCTTGAGAAGGACGGGAAGTATTATCTTTTCTTCGGGGCAAACGATGTCCACGAGGGCGAAATCGGCGGTATTGGTGTCGCAGTCAGCGACAAGCCGGCAGGTCCGTTCAAGGATCTGCTTGGCCGACCACTGATAAATGAGATCGTGAACGAGGCGCAGCCAATCGACCAGTTCGTTTTCAAAGACAAGGATGGGAGTTATTATATGTATTACGGAGGCTGGGGACACTGCAACATGGTCCGTCTCGCCGACGATTTCAAATCTCTTGTCCCTTTCCCCGACGGCTCGCTCTACAAAGAAGTGACTCCAAAGGATTATACAGAAGGGCCGTTCATGCTTGTTAAGGACGGGAAATATTATTTCATGTGGAGTGAAGGCGACTGGACAAAAGACGACTACCGGGTGGCCTATGCAATTGCTGATTCCCCTTTTGGTCCTTTCAGACGAGTAGGCACGATTCTGGAATCAGACCCGGAAATAGGAACCGGCGCGGGACATCATTCCGTGATCCGGTCTGGCGAAACTGGCAAATACTATATCGTCTACCACCGCCATCCGCTCGGAGCGACCGACGGCAACGACCGCGTCACATGCGTCGATGAACTTCATTTCGACTCAAATGGCAGAATACGCCCCGTGAAGATGACTTTCACAGGGGTGTCAGCAACAAAATTCTGAACACACCGAAGCACTAGTATGAATCATTCTAATATAACCACAGCCGTACTAATTATGGTTGGCTGCGCATCGAATCAAAAGCCATGCGCTCCATTGGCGAAGAAAAAATGACCGAAGATGAACGCAACGTGCTTGTCGGGCACGCAAAGAATGTAAACGACAATGATTTCAACCATGATATAAAACTTGCCCCTGCATGGGTGCGCAAAATTCTGATTGCACGATGACTATAAGTTCATGTGTGAGCACATGATTTTCGGGCAAGCGCCTTCTTTTGAGGAACTGATACCGAAGCACATTGATGATTATCTGATGCGAATGCGTCCTCCGCTTATTTCATCATGCTTGAAAAATGGCCAGCCATTGTCGTCCCAGTAGATTTGTTGGAGATTCATCATCCGAGGCGAAGATTTGCGTTTGTTCCTGTCCTCCCGATAGTCCCCTTCGTGTACATGATAGATCATGTACGTTTCCCCGTTCTTCGTGGTGAATATTTCTCCATTATGGCCCGGGCCATAGAACCTGTCATAAGGACTGGATGAAAGAATAGCTGTTCCATAGCCTTCTGCCATGTCTTTCCCTTCCTTTGTGAGAAATGGGCCATCAGCTTTTCTACTTCTACCTACGACAATTGCGTAGGAATAGTCTTCATATCTTCCGGCACTTGCAAACAGATACCACCATCCGTTCCTTTCATAGACATAGCTCCCTTCGAAAACGGTGAGTCTTGATTTGTCATTATCAATGTCTTGTCCGGCAATATGCTTGTATTCTGCATTCTTTGCAAGTGAGAGCCCGTCCGGAGATAGTTCTACCTGATGGATTCCGCCGATGCTTCCGAAGGTCATCCATACTTTTCCTGTTTGGGGATCAGTGAATACGAATGGGTCAATCGTGTCCTTTATTCCGGTTTCCCGGGAGTCTGTCAGGATATTTGCAAACTCATAGGGTCCCGTGAGCGTTTTCGAGGACAGGACTATGATTCTTGAGTCTTCGGCGCTGCTTCGTACCGTTACATATATGAGATAGTTATTGCCTATTTTGGCGAATTGAGGGGCCCAGATATGAGGGCCTGAACTTTTCATTTTCAGTATGGCGGAATCAGAGTATGGCTTTATGTCGGTCTTTTCCCAAAGGCACAGGTCCTTGCTGCGGAAAAAAGGTTTATTGACGCCTGTGGAGATTGAATAATAATACCCGGTCGCATCGTCATAGATAGCAGTAGGATCTGCCCAGCCTTGCCGTATGACAGGGTTCTCGAAGTGACGATATGTACTGCAGCTCAGAACTGAGAACAAAGATAGTATTGCTAATAGGTGTTTCATTTTGTTGCCTTCTTCAATGAGAAATAGTTGTTGCTGAATTTAAGGATATCCGGTTCATTCCTCAATGAGTTCTTCTTGAATATTGCCTTTGTGACATGTGTCTGTCGTGGATCTACTTTTTCTTGACTTTGATGTGAATGGAAGACTGTCATCAGATGGCCGTGGCCATCGTAAAACATTGCATTATGCCCGGTGCCGGACAGATTGCCCGGCCGGTGAAGAACCGGATTGTCTTCATATTTTATCCATGGCCCGAAAGGAGATGTCTTATGTGGGTCAGGGAGAAAACCCTGTGTTTAGGATAACTAAAAAGCCCCCGTCTGAAACTCGTGTAAAAAACCGCGTTATTTGTCACCGTTTTTCTATGGCTTTGAATTTTCATGATTAATGTCAGTTCGATAGCAAAACCCAGTACGTTTGTCCGGAAAATGGTGGGTATTTACGGACAAGTTGTAAAATCCTAACGTTTGTCCGTGAAGAAACGTTTTAATCCGGACAAAATGGACTGATACACATTTTGTCCTGAAAAAGGCCGGTTTTACGGACAAGTTGTATTTTGGCCTGTTTTGTCCGTGGAAAGGCGGACTTTACGGACAGGTTTCCTTATGTCCGCAGAAAGCTCTTAGGGCACATGCTACGTTTTGTTAAGAGTTGATATATAAAAAGTACGTGTAGATTACCACCGAAATAACGCAAAAAAATCTACTTGACACCATATCTGGCATAAAATACTTCCTTTTTAGACTACAGAAAATCTATGCATAATACACAGGGTTTTCCCCCTGACCCGAGATGTCGAGGTCGCGTAACCTATTGCATAATCCTGGCATTTCTCGTCAGTGCGGCCGGGAGTGTCGGAGGGTTCTGCATTGCATCTGCAAAAATAGTAAAAATATGTTGAACCTGCTGAATTTATCGCACGGGGAGCGGTTCCGCTAAAAATAATGAAATTTTTCCGGAAGTCATTGAAAATTAAAAAATTATTCCTATATTTGCGGCTCGCAAAGTATGCGAAAATACGATAAAGTATTAATAAACAATTAATTATCAAACCAATGCCTGGATTAAT